>Ga0187809_10000042_pt1 | contig 97040 bp, 88 predicted proteins | sample NC_wetland_sal_i_8_FD_132415 | JGI IMG/M metagenome (GOLD analysis project Ga0187809, IMG submission 132415) | Wetland sediment microbial communities from Neuse River Estuary, North Carolina, USA - ASW_4 | ecosystem: Environmental > Aquatic > Freshwater > Wetlands > Sediment | place: USA: North... | reverse complement strand
TGCGGGATCACCCCCGCACTCGCGGGGAGCACTGGTACGTCGACGAGAACAAGGACTTCCACTGGGGATCACCCCCGCACTCGCGGGGAGCACCCATTCACCCAATTGCCCCACTGATCCTTTACGGGATCACCCCCGCACTCGCGGGGAGCACTAGCGGCGGGTATCATGGGTGAAGGGGGTTTGGGGATCACCCCCGCACTCGCGGGGAGCACGATAGCTCCATCCGTATTGGAGCATGCTCAATAGGATCACCCCCGCACTCGCGGGGAGCACGCACACATAGGGCAGAACCGACTCCGGCAAAAGGGATCACCCCCGCACTCGCGGGGAGCACTCTGGCGGGCTCTCATCAACAAGGGGTCCGTGGGGATCACCCCCGCACTCGCGGGGAGCACTTAGGCGTGGGTGCAGTTACGTTTGCTGTGGCGGGATCACCCCCGCACTCGCGGGGAGCACATCCGCATCATTGACGCCGAAGTCATCGCGGTGGGATCGCCCCCGCACTCGCGGGGAGCACCTATCTGGCGCTGACGCATTAGAGACGTTGCAGGGATCACCCCCGCACTCGCGGGGAGCACCATTCCTGCCGCCGGATGCCTATGCGACGATGAGGATCACCCCCGCACTCGCGGGGAGCACCCTGTGTAAGCGGCTTGAAACGAGAGCATGAGGGGATCACCCCCGCACTCGCGGGGAGCACTTCTTTTCCTCCCATTACACGATTCCGGTATAGGGATCACCCCCGCACTCGCGGGGAGCACCGATCTTGCTGCGGCTTGCTCCTGCTTGTCCAGGGATCACCCCCGCACTCGCGGGGAGCACATTGGATCCATCCGTTCGTAGCCAAGTCTGCCAGGATCACCCCCGCACTCGCGGGGAGCACTCAATCAACGATTGTAGTTCTTCGAGACTCAGAGGATCACCCCCGCACTCGCGGGGAGCACTCAGCATCTGCATGGCCGTCTGTAGCATTTTAGGGATCACCCCCGCACTCGCGGGGAGCACATGGCATTTTCTAACAACAGTGTTCAGGCAGTAGGATCACCCCCGCACTCGCGGGGAGCACCCCATTCTCCGCAATCCACCAGGCACCAATTAAGGATCACCCCCGCACTCGCGGGGAGCACGCGCCGTTTTTGCTTTGGCGAAGAGTCATCAACCGCATCACCCCCGCACTCGCGGGGAGCACGCAGAAGCTAATGCAATCGTGCCGGTGAATGGGGGATCACCCCCGCACTCGCGGGGAGCACGGAGACCATTTCCGCTAAACGGGCCGTGGCCCGGGATCACCCCCGCACTCGCGGGGAGCACTGAGCTACCGAGTGAAAAACCGTCTGAAGCAAGGGATCACCCCCGCACTCGCGGGGAGCACAATGCCGGGACAACAGCCTATCAATTAAAATGGGGATCACCCCCGCACTCGCGGGGAGCACGCTTTTTGCCGGGAGGAACCCACTGACGATCTGGGATCACCCCCGCACTCGCGGGGAGCACAGCTGCACGAGGGGATTGTCACTTATGTACTCAGGATCACCCCCGCACTCGCGGGGAGCACCTCAGCCCAGCGCAGCAGGCCGCGGCTATCGCGGGATCACCCCCGCACTCGCGGGGAGCACCACGCTTGTCAGGTCTTGGTTTGCCATGTCTCGGGATCACCCCCGCACTCGCGGGGAGCACCGGACTGGGCTGCAAATACGGTATCTGTGGTCGGGATCACCCCCGCACTCGCGGGGAGCACCTCCTCGGGCAAATAAAGGACCCAGGCGAAGTGGGATCACCCCCGCACTCGCGGGGAGCACTGCCAATGTATGTACCCTCCTAATTCATGTATGGGATCACCCCCGCACTCGCGGGGAGCACTGTGGTATGGCGTTCGTGTGGCGCTGCGGTGGGGGATCACCCCCGCACTCGCGGGGAGCACTTAAAGGCCTTCCTCACTTTGGCGTCAGGGATAGGATCACCCCCGCACTCGCGGGGAGCACTTCGTGAAAAGCCCGTAGAATGCTTTACCCACGGGATCACCCCCGCACTCGCGGGGAGCACCCGGTCAAGAGGCTCGGAACATGTCCGGTCGGAGGATCACCCCCGCACTCGCGGGGAGCACTGGCTGCGTATTCGGCTCGCGGTGTTGGTGCGGGGAGCACGAGCTCATCGTATTTTCACCTACTATAATTTTAGGATCACCCCCGCACTCGCGGGGAGCACCAAAAATCAGTGGATGCGTGCCACGCAGGTGCAGGATCACCCCCGCACTCGCGGGGAGCACTCGTTGGAGATTGCGAACTGCGTGGTGATGCTGGGATCACCCCCGCACTCGCGGGGAGCACTTTTGTCTAGACAATCAACGGCTCGATATATCAGGATCACCCCCGCACTCGCGGGGAGCACCCACCCAGTCACCAGCCACGCGATCCAACACAGGGATCACCCCCGCACTCGCGGGGAGCACTGTCCCCTATTTGATATTCCGAGTCAGACCGCGGGATCACCCCCGCACCCGCGGGGAGCACTTGTACCTTCGGCAGGGACGCCAGTGTCTTCGGGGATCACCCCCGCACTCGCGGGGAGCACGACATCCGCGCGTCCCCTGTACGCCTGCACCTGGGATCACCCCCGCACTCGCGGGGAGCACTCTTTCACGTGCTCGTAGGCTTCTCGCTGCGGGGGATCACCCCCGCACTCGCGGGGAGCACGTTATGACACGGGGATGGACTTTTACGTGACGGGGATCACCCCCGCACTCGCGGGGAGCACTGCATCTCCGCACAAGACTTGAATGTCCATCAGGGATCACCCCCGCACTCGCGGGGAGCACTGCCTGGATAAGTGCCTTGTAGCGTTCATGGGAGGATCACCCCCGCACTCGCGGGGAGCACCTGACTACGTGGTAGGCCAAGTTTGGGCGCGTGGGATCACCCCCGCACTCGCGGGGAGCACTTGATTGGCAGCCTATTGAGGATTTGCCGGTGGGGATCACCCCCGCACTCGCGGGGAGCACTCCACCTGGATACGGTCCTGCACGGCGCTGTCGGGATCACCCCCGCACTCGCGGGGAGCACTACTACAGATTCGTTGATGGTGCTGTTGGTGCGGGATCACCCCCGCACTCGCGGGGAGCACGACTTTTCCGCCATCCGGTAGTTCCTGTAAGGGGGATCACCCCCGCACTCGCGGGGAGCACTATCCCAGTGAGCTTGAACAGCTCGTGGAGGCGGGATCACCCCCGCACTCGCGGGGAGCACTATAATCCTCTCCTCGCGCGTCGTTATGACACGGGATCACCCCCGCACTCGCGGGGAGCACAAGTTTACATGTATCGCGGCATTGGCCCTCAAGGGATCACCCCCGCACTCGCGGGGAGCACTGTTAGGAGAACGCCTAGAAGGGTTTCGTCCCGGGATCACCCCCGCACTCGCGGGGAGCACCCACTGCTCGTCCGAATAGCCGCCCGCCGACTGGGATCACCCCCGCACTCGCGGGGAGCACGCCTATATCGGCAAGTGTTTCGAGCTCGGGATGGGATCACCCCCGCACTCGCGGGGAGCACTTATTTTTGGATATCAAAAATAGCTCACTTAAGGGATCACCCCCGCACTCGCGGGGAGCACTACCCTGGGCAATGGTAAACCATGCGGCGCGTGGGATCACCCCCGCACTCGCGGGGAGCACCAAAATGTCAAATCAACCCTTCAGCCTCGACCAGGATCACCCCCGCACTCGCGGGGAGCACCAACAAAGTCGCTGCTGCAAAGCATTCGCACCGGGATCACCCCCGCACTCGCGGGGAGCACGATGTGTCGCTTGAGAACCCATTAGCCACCCTGGGATCACCCCCGCACTCGCGGGGAGCACCTTCCTTCTGTCGCTTTGGGACTGCGTAAGCGAGGATCACCCCCGCACTCGCGGGGAGCACCTCAGCCGTGATGCTCTTGGACTGCAGGAACTGGGATCACCCCCGCACTCGCGGGGAGCACCGTGGTTGTTCGTTCTGGCTCCCATGGGTATTGGGATCACCCCCGCACTCGCGGGGAGCACGTTGATTCACTCTTGCCATCCAAAGGCTTCTTGGGATCACCCCCGCACTCGCGGGGAGCACTAAGTACTGGGATAAGCACTATGGATGGGTGAGGGATCACCCCCGCACTCGCGGGGAGCACTGTCGCCCAGGCGTGGGATGATATGTAGTCGAAGGATCACCCCCGCACTCGCGGGGAGCACCCAGTGCCGGGTCACGTCATCCCAGCCAGTAAGGGATCACCCCCGCACTCGCGGGGAGCACCACTGGATCGGGTTTGGTTTTGTACACCGCCCAGGATCACCCCCGCACTCGCGGGGAGCACTGATTTTCAAGGGTTCGCCAAACGACAATACGGGGATCACCCCCGCACTCGCGGGGAGCACCAGGCAAATACATCGTGCAAAACGGTGCGCTCGGGATCACCCCCGCACTCGCGGGGAGCACTGCCGCGTCAGGGAAGAAGGGCAGGCCATGACCGGGATCACCCCCGCACTCGCGGGGAGCACCAGAATTGGCCCGCTAAAGGAGGTGCTATCCGGGGATCACCCCCGCACTCGCGGGGAGCACTGCACTGTCGGGCACCTCCTGGACTATGTGGTAGGATCACCCCCGCACTCGCGGGGAGCACCCATTCAATCTCCGCCTTATCGATGGATCCGGAGGATCACCCCCGCACTCGCGGGGAGCACGTAGTAGACTTGGTTGGTATAGTTGATGAGCGAGGATCACCCCCGCACTCGCGGGGAGCACCAAATGGTCATGCCCAACGGTTTCGAGGTCGAGGGATCACCCCCGCACTCGCGGGGAGCACCGCGCTGCCCTTCGCTCGGCTATCCATTGCCGGGGATCACCCCCGCACTCGCGGGGAGCACGAGAGGATAGGCATGGCAAGTATGTGGGACAAGGGATCACCCCCGCACTCGCGGGGAGCACCGCTATATCGTCGTCAGATAGATTGGCTCGACGGGATCACCCCCGCACTCGCGGGGAGCACAGGGGTCCGTGGTTGACCAGTTTCGGGAGGAAGGGATCACCCCCGCACTCGCGGGGAGCACTTCTCTTTTTCCGTGATAATCACCCCTCGCGCAGGATCACCCCCGCACTCGCGGGGAGCACCAATGGGCGGAGTTGGACGGAATAGAAATCAGAGGATCACCCCCGCACTCGCGGGGAGCACTTGCGTTGGCATGTTTCGGTCCGTGCCAGCGCGGGATCACCCCCGCACTCGCGGGGAGCACGCCATGGTCCAGGTTATCGACAAATTGGCAGAGGGATCACCCCCGCACTCGCGGGGAGCACCTCATGAAGATACCGTCCAAGCAGACCAAGCAGGGATCACCCCCGCACTCGCGGGGAGCACGCAACCAAGACGTCTACGACTGGTGGGCGAAGGGGATCACCCCCGCACTCGCGGGGAGCACAACGCCGCTCAATCCTGTAGCGCCTGTGCAGTAGGATCACCCCCGCACTCGCGGGGAGCACTGCTCCTGCGTCCACCCATGTCCCATTTGTCCAGGATCACCCCCGCACTCGCGGGGAGCACTCATCCAGTCCGGCAAAAAGAATCTCGTTGCCGGGATCACCCCCGCACTCGCGGGGAGCACTGGTCACCTCTGGTAGCCGAGACAGATCGACGGGGATCACCCCCGCACTCGCGGGGAGCACTGCTTCATTAAGACGCATTATGATATGAGTAGAGGATCACCCCCGCACTCGCGGGGAGCACATCAAAGTCGAAAAGGGTTCCATCGCCACAATGGGATCACCCCCGCACTCGCGGGGAGCACTTGCTTATCAACATTCGCCATTACGTATATCTAGGATCACCCCCGCACTCGCGGGGAGCACTCATCCTCGGTCAACGGTCGCTGTGCCAGTTTGGGATCACCCCCGCACTCGCGGGGAGCACGAGGCGGCAGAGGAAGCCCGTGAGGCATTGGGAGGATCACCCCCGCACTCGCGGGGAGCACTTCTTATTGGTAATACTAATAAATCTATCGGCAGGATCACCCCCGCACTCGCGGGGAGCACATGCCTGACGCCAGATTCATCATGACATGGCTGGGATCACCCCCGCACTCGCGGGGAGCACTACAGTGGTAGGAAGCGTATAGGCGCATTCTTGGGATCACCCCCGCACTCGCGGGGAGCACATTCCAGTAACGATGGGGCAGAGAGCGATTATAGGATCACCCCCGCACTCGCGGGGAGCACTTGAAATGAACCTCAATAAACTGCGTGCTTTTGGGATCACCCCCGCACTCGCGGGGAGCACGGATTCAACTCCGCTTCGAACAGATTATCGAGAGGATCACCCCCGCACTCGCGGGGAGCACTTCAACCACGGCCTGTTCCGTCTTCTCTTCCAGGGATCACCCCCGCACTCGCGGGGAGCACAGTACGACTACGAGTTATTTTCCATGAAATTTGGGATCACCCCCGCACTCGCGGGGAGCACGTGGACTACTCCGAGATGGGACAGCCTTGTGAGGGATCACCCCCGCACTCGCGGGGAGCACCCAATTTGGATGGACATCAATCCATCTGACACGGGATCACCCCCGCACTCGCGGGGAGCACGCAACTAGCATTCAATGATAAGCAAATTGCGGAGGATCACCCCCGCACTCGCGGGGAGCACCGTAGTCCTCTGGTCCGAGTGTTTTGTCAGTTAGGATCACCCCCGCACTCGCGGGGAGCACTACAAATCAGCGGGTGCATGTATCGAGCATCAAGGATCACCCCCGCACTCGCGGGGAGCACTCGTCAAATCTGGCACCGCGCTAAGTTTTCGGAGGATCACCCCCGCACTCGCGGGGAGCACATACCGTCCACGGAAATTTTGCATCCCGCCTCGGGATCACCCCCGCACTCGCGGGGAGCACTCTAAAAAGATCCCTTAACTACGCGGTCATCCTTAATTATTTTACCGAATTTCATTTAGTTTTTGGTAGAGTTGCACCGTAGCAAAACAATCGTCAAGGCTTCTGTGTAACTTCGTCGCTGGAACGCCAAAATAGTCCAACAACGTTTCCAGTTTGTAATTGGGCACTTGCTCCACGTAACGCTTGGCCATCGACAGAGTATCGATGCGTCGGTTAGACAACAACGGGAGACCGTACTCTTCGCAGGCTGAACGGAGAAATGCATAATCGAAATCGCCATTATGTGCAACTACCAACAAGTCACCGACAAATGAAAGAAATTCCGGCAACACCTCCGCCAACTGCCTTCCTTCGGCTATCAACATTTCCTTCGTTAGTCCGGTCAAATGCGACACTTGTTTCGGTATCTCCCCTTCGGTTTTCACTAGAGCTTGAAAGGTGGCTTCCACCTTCTGTTCCCGTATTTTCACGGCACCTATCTCAATGATTTCATCACGGCCTGCGGACAATCCTGTCGTTTCTACATCAATGACGACATAATCTTCCCAGATCTGACGAGTATTTTTCTTCCTCGACATTCGTTTTGCTGTTCGCATCTTCGCTGCCTTGCTGAATCCCTGTGACAGCTCCGCACCGTTTGTCGCATTTCGACTGGCTAGCCTTTTCGATGATGGTCGAAGCATCAGCTTCAATCCGTCAAAATCAATCGGCTCCCACTCCGTATTAAAGGTGCGAAAGTCCAGACGCTGCTCACCTTTGCCTGAACTGAAGACCATAGTAGCCCGGCCCTTTACAGCTTGTTCCTGAACCCGTTGCCAAATTTGGTCGCGCACGCGTGCGCTGACACGTCCAACATACACGCCGGAGTTAATCTCGAGTAACCATCTTGTCAATTCGCCACGTAATGGAGGTGGACAGTCCGTCAAGGTCAGGACTATCATGATTCTTCCTCCAAAATCGTGCCATACCCCTTCACGAGGTCATCGCCCTCAAGTTCGTCCAGTTCCTTTCCATATGAAACAGCGTTAGCTACAGTCCCGCCCCCATCATCCCACAAGTGTACCACGTTGACTTCCACTGGCTCTTCATCGACCGCTTCTTTACCCAGCAGCAACGCCCGGATGTCTCTCACCGCACTTTCGAGGATACGCCCGTCAGCCATTGCATCACGCACCCTCCGCCGTGTACACCCCCCTATATCTTCCGGTTTTTCCCGTGCTACCTGGAATGCAATTGGAATCGTTACATCAGCTTTATACAAATCTGCAATATCATATACAAAGGAACGCTCGTGTCCCGTATGTACAAATCCTAGCCCGGGAGAGCAACCCAAAGCAACGATGACGCTGTGCGCTACGCCATAGAGGCACGCGTGCGCAGCTGACAGCGCCTTGTTCACCGCATCGCTTCCTTCGTAATCGTCCGGATTATAAACCCTTCCTTGCCAGGTGACTCCCGTTTGCTCTGATGCACGTCGATACACGGATCGAATCCTCGACCCTTCTCGGCCCCGCAATTGCTGCATGGTTAAGGTAGAGACATCCTCATTCGGAAAACGGAGTTGGTACATCTGACGAGCCACAGCGATCCGGGATCTAGTATTGGAGACCTGTTCTGCCTGACGCATCAGTAATCTTGCGGAATGCGTGAGCGGTCGGCCATGCGCATAGTAGCGGACGCCCCTCTCGCCAACCCAAATTACACTGGCTCCCGCATCCCCAATCAACTCCATGGCGCGGTGACTAATCTTTGAGCCCGGGCCTAACATCAAGACGCTCAGAGACGCGGCCGGTACATGCACAGTACCTCGCACATCAGTTACCGTAATAGCGCCGTCCTGTCGATTGATGACGCACCGCTCTAGGTACAAAAATGACAAACGGTCACGAATGGTCGGCAGGGCAGCTAACCCTGGCTTGTCCTTACCAAAGCCTTCCGAATCCATGGTCATACCTCCGCAGTACGCATGATTGTCATAAGACCACAACCATACGCCTTAGCTCTCCCTATACCATGCGTCAACGATGCCCGAAAGCGCTCCACGTCCGCGATGGACAAGAGCCCTTCAAAGGTTGCGGTGCGCAGAATGACTTGACATTGTCCACGTGACCCTTTATAAAATTTTTTCCAACCTACGTGCACGACGGAAAATTCATCCGGTTTCAGGGTGAATCCGCAAGCCTCTGCACGTGCCATAAGCCATTGCATTTGCTGTTCGACAGTCACATGCGCAAATACTTTGCCTCTTCCAGATCTATCGGCCTCGCTGGCGCTGCTGCGTACCGGGTTGGCCCGAAGACGAAATTGCCATCGTTGACCTTTTCGCAGTTGCTCGAGGAGAGGCGTATAATCTTTTGTCTCTCCCTTGGCTTCGACGTCTGGATAGCCGAATCGACGTACGAGGGAGGTCAAATCCGGCAGTTCTTCGCTTAGCAACAACAGATAGCACCTATTCGCCACATGGTCGACGCGCCATAGCAATCGATTGCGGGGTCTGCTTGTTTCATGGGTTGGCCAACAGAAGCTCGACTCTACAGCGCCGTGGATGACTTGAGGCGATGCCAACGCCTTCACCGTCCCCCTCTTACGCTCATTCAACAGCACTCGCGACAAATACATCAGCTATTCCCCCAATTCCATGAATGGATCGTGATCTGTCACTGACTCCGCAGAATGCCTTTCATCTGCTCCGTTCTTAATTGTTGTCTCCGAAACACGCCGAAACCCATACTTACGATGCTCCGAGGAAAAAGATAACGGCAGATCACGCTGCAAATATGCAAACGGTTCATCCGACGCACTGTCGTAAACGATCCGCACGTGAGAACCCACCTTTTCAGCAGTTAACATGGGCTCTTCCAGCAAAGCGTTCAACAATGGCTTGCCAGATCGAATACCGAGAGATATTCGGCCCTCTGGAGGGCAGCAGCGGCGTCCGAGAAACAGCGGATAGGCTGGCCGATGTAATGCGTCATCTATGATCCTTAGTTCCCCTTCCGTCCCTTGTAGTCCGACGAGAAAAACTGCATCGGCGACATAGTATCGGTAAGTAACATAGGCCACTCTATCTCGCCGGGCAGTATGGAAATCGCGCACCAACGTCCCTTCCCGGTCGACTCTTACACCGAAACGAAGCCCGAACAAATCGGTCACGTCTTCATGGCGCTTGCGTCCCAAGGCTGCCGCGATCATGCCGATGACTCCGCTTTTAGTAGGCACCCGTTCGGTGCCTCTGCGTTCAAACTTGGCGTCGCTCCCCCATGACTGCAAAGGAGCCGTCAGACGCAACATCAAGGTGCTCATATGACATTCCAGCTTGCGGACAAATGTTCAGGCAATACCAGGGCCAATGTATCCAATAGTTCCGGAAGCGACTTCTCTTCCCCTAGTTCAGCCAGTAAGTCGCCTGCTACCAACGACAATTCCGGTTCACCCGCAAACTGCTGGTACACGTTGTGGGCATGACGGACGAGCCTGTCCGCAGATGGCAAAACATATCCATCTTCGCTGGCCGGCACGGGTCTCTCGAAGGCACCGACTAGATTAATTGGCTGGTCATGCCGTAGCGTAACCAGTACTGCATCCGGGGGTGTTCGGTTGGCAAATGTGTTCTGTTTTCCCGTAGGCATGGAGTGTACAAAAGCCCGAACAAATTCGACCGATGCCTGCACGGTGTCTTCGGCCAACTGGTCGACCAATTGATGCAATGCAACGGTGGCATATCGATACATGGTCGAAGAATTAAATTCTATTGTTCCAATATGTCCGGCGCCCGCATTATCCTCAGATGACAAGTCATCCACTGCGGTAAAGTAGTCGTATTCGTTGATTACTTTATGAGTCGATAGACTGTGTGCTACTTGTGCGCAAGCGTCCGTGTTCAGTGATGGGGCATCCGCTACCATGCGTCCAAACAGCGCCACATCGATGGCCGGAGACTCCGCCAGGGCGTGCGAAGCCTTTTCTTTATCCGTTTTGGTCGGGTTTCCATTTACGATGTCCGGCTCATCGACTACCAGTTTTGCCAAAGCACCAGCTTGTGAGCGGCTGAGAAAGAACAGCGCGTCCGTTCCTGTTTCCACAGATTTTATCTTGAGTCCGGCAGCTTCGAGAATTTTCTTAGCAGCGGACTGTGAATCCTGTGTCGGTTGGAGGCGTTGGATTTCTTCAGCCACCATATCCACAATCCTCTTTGTCCGCACTCCCAGCTTCTCTTGAGAAATCAGTTCCCTAAACATGAGACGCATCGCCCGCTTCCAACACTGTGATGAGACACGCGACCGGGTCACCCCACCATACACGGCAGTTTTCGGGCTGCCAGTATCATCTCGGTTCAAACAGCTCGCCGGAACGGTTTGAAGTACATGGACATCAAGGTATATACGACTATTATGGGACATGGAAATCAGCCTCCTTATAAATTGTTATTATCGTCTTGGACGGATCGTTCTCTTAACGGCTGCCAGTACAACTGCCTTCCCCATTGCAATCTAATGCTGTCCCGGTAGTCTGCAAATTGAAAATGAAATATATTTTTCGCCAAATTTGGATAGTCCAGTTTGATTTCTTCAGCTCGTAACAATTGTACAATCCCTCGCAGATGCCAGGCTAACTCCTCATAACTATCTGCTGTCACAGCAACCATAAAGCGACGCTTTATTGCTTCCTCGCGCTCCGGCTTCTGCCGGATCATCTGACGTATTGCCCCGCCAACGGTTACACCGGATTCATTCATACATTTCAACCGGATGTTCTTGCCTTGCTGGTGCAGCGCAAACAGAGTTAGTGTTGTATGCACAGCCCTCTCGCCAGGGCTCGGTTTTACGCCCGTTCCCTGCAAGGTTTCAGGCAATCCATCAAGCGTTATTTCCCACAGTGTAGGTTCACTGCCTGGTTCCTTTCCGATACCGCGTCGCAAATTGGCTAACGTCGCGGCCAGTGCTTGATCGTCACGTTGCGCAAGACGGGAGATGCGGCTATGAACGAAGGCTCTAATTTGTTCCCCATTTGACTGATTCAAAATTTTTCACTCCTTTCAGCGCATCCGGACTTCGAGTTTTATAGAGGAAACGATCATATGCCTGCGGCACAGAATAGCGAAATTCTTGGTTATTCTCTTTTATCACTCGCTCCGCGTAGGCCCTCGGACCGCATTGTTCGACCATCTCCTGACCGAGTTCGCGGACGATACGCTGGGCCTGGCTCCACCATCTGGCAGAAGCAATGTGCGGTTCATCGTCAACAGGATCGATGTCTTCCAGCCAGCTCCTGAACGGCCTATCTAGACGATAATACGCTAACTCCCTGGCTTGGCCTGACATGCGCCGAAGTCGATTCTCATCGCTGTCCCCCGAAGCCTTCGCAATACCTTGTGCGAGGAAGCCGACCTGTTTGACCAACTGTTCTATTGTCTCAATCTCTTGAAGAATGCGCCCGATCCATTGCTCTCCCATATCGTTTCCACCCATCAAATCCTCGTGGAAGGCGATGCCGTCGCTGAATACATCATCGACGAAGAAATCCTTGTCACCGTATTTGACTGCGGCGATTTGAAAGCGAAACAGTGGACCGTGTACAAGCTCGCGATATTTTAGCTGTTTCACCCATCTGACAACTCCCGGTGTATGGTGATTTTCCCTGTTCACAAAGAGTGCCGCAAAATCGCGCCACACTTGCCGTGACGGATCATGTCGACGAGGCCTGTACTCCTCGGGGCCCCTCTTTGTCTCCTTGCTTTTCCGCCATACGGTCATCTGCTCTACAAAAGCATTCTCCGATGAAAAGAAATCGCCACCCAGTAGCGAGTAGCCACCGACCTTGTCGCCTATGCGGTGTAGCAACAATCGTCTTGACTGCAGCGTAAGCAACTCTGCCGGATTACGGGGCTGAGCAATCTGACAACGTTCTTGGCCTCTAACCGTGTCCATCTCCCAGACCGCATCGCCGGGCTCCCATAACCCCTGCCCGTCGCGCAGCAAGACCAGGTTCAGCATGAGTGTCTCAAACAGGTTACCCCCGACGGCAAAAACGAGGCCTAATTTGCCCAGCCATCCTGCGCCCGGACTAGGCAGATTCTTTCCCTTGGGCTTGGCCGAAGTATCGTCATACCCGTTGACGTACAACAGCCAGCGAGCTGCCTCCGCGTACGTCAGCAAGCCTTTGGTCTCGCCGCTGCGAGACGAAAACAGGCGGATTTTGTTGCTGCTTTCCGCCAGTTCACCATTCAATTTCGCCGCAGTATACTCTGTTGCCCGTTCCAGACCTGACACCTGATAAAACGGCCGCTCCGGATGAAAGAGCCAGAATCGGTCTTCATAATGTTTCAGATACTCCTCCAGAATCGGGTGGAGAAACTTTCCTCCCTCCCAGATCGTCTGCCAGCGCCGGAACACATCGTCAGCAGTCACCGGAGTCGATCCGTCATCATATAACGGAGAAAACTCTCCATCTGGGTCAAACTTGCCGTATACGCAGTGCAAAATTGCCAGCAGCAAACGAAGCACTGCAATATCCTGTGTCGGCAATTCACCGGCAAGTCCACGAAACTGATGTGCGCACGCGAACAGTTCGAGCAGGCCGACTTCTTCGGTCGTTCCATCTCCCTTCATCACGACGATCCATGGCTCCCTCAGCAAATTAAACTCCGGTTTGTCGGTCTTCACTTTCCGTTTTTTCCTCCTTCACCGTATAATCCAACCCGTAGTCTGGATGGTAGTTCAGGCGAAACTTGCCAAACTCAGCGGACAGATCCTCGTCCAAAATCAGGAACACCTCGCCACTTAACCATGGGGACTGCTGCCAGGCACCAAGCGTCTTCTGATTCACCTCCTCCAAACGCCTGATGGTGGCATCGAGTTCCTTGAACCTCCCGCTTACGGCAACAGGTAGCCGTACACTGCAACATGCGAGCTTCCTGGCAATCTCAGCCGGAGGTTCACGATATCTCTCGAGTTCCATCCCCTCTTCAATCCAAGGCAAAAAACTGACGTTGCCTGAGCTGGTGGAGCGAACCAGAAGCACTTCAATCGAATCTTCCGTGTCGCGAACCGAGGACTCGCCGTTCTTGTCCGACACATAGGTATCCAACCAATCAATCATGTCCGACATGCCTTTGGGACTCCGCATGCGGAACGCTTCAGCTCGATCTCTTTTGTTTCCTGTTAAATGGTTATATTCGTTCTCGGCTCTCTGGTAGTTCTCCGTTTCCGGAACGAGGGCAAAATGCGCATCATATACGTCCTGAACAAGAGCAGGGATGTCTTCGGGCAATTTCACACGATTGGGAAGACGAGCTCTTGTGCGCATCAACAAGTATTCGCTGTAAATCTTGACACTTGCTTCATCGAACGCTCCCTCGCCTGGGTTTGTGACGAAACAAACTGGACGCCGTACTTTCAGTGGACGCCTTCTATCATGCCGGTGCAAGCGGCCGATACGTTGCAAGAGCAAGTCTATCGGACATAAATCAGTGATCAATACATCGAAGTCAATGTCCAACGATTGTTCCAACACCTGCGTCCCCACGACGATGCGCAGATGTGGCCTAGTGCGACCGTAGTCCGGCCTCCCTAGCTCCTTCGTCAGCATCTCCTCTCTTGCGATGCGATCCGGCGCTAGAAATCGTGAATGCAACAAGAGAACCACGTCAGCGCCGAACTTGTCCGACAACTGATGGGCCAGTGTCTGCGCCCGGCTCACCGTGTTAACGATTACACCGGCACACCCACCATCGCTTAATAGCTCTCCTAACTTTTGGGTAATGGATTCATCATCCAGCCAGGCGATATCAACCGGTTGGCGAGGGGGACCGCAAGGGGCATCGACCTGTCTGACTCCTAAACCGTCCGTATAGGTAACCAACGGATACGAGCGGTTCGTCAGCCAATCAAGGCTCTCTTGTGGATTGGACTGCCCGCTCTTGGCGTCACGCGGTTGAGAATCGAAGGGGTTTTTGACCGTTCGCCTCTCTGCGGTCTGAAAGCTCTTGCCGAGATAGGCTTCTATGACCAGCTTCCGCTTCTCTGCCGGTAGCGTCGCCGATAGCACCACGACCGGTACGCCATACGCCCCGAGCCAATTTAGGGCTCGCTCCAGATAGCAGTTCATATAGGCGTCGAACGCATGGCATTCGTCGACGATAACGACCTTGTTCGCCAGACCCAGGTGACGAAGCATCACATGTTTCTGCTTCAAAGCCGCAAGTAATAGCTGATCAATAGTTCCGACCACAAAATCGTCCAGCATCGCGCGCTTGCGACCCGTAAACCATTCATGGACGAACACATCGGTTTCTTCGTCCACGCCAACGTTTGAACCATTGGCCAGATTTTGAAAGGTCCGGTTAAGCTGGGCCTTTCCGTGCATTAACCGAACTGATTGCGCTTGGTCTGCATCCAACCGGCTCACCCATTTCAACATCCTAGGGAAAATTCCGTCTGACGTGGCTTGCGTCGGAAGGGCGAAGTACACTCCTCTTCGTCGCGTCTTGTCTGCCAGTATCTCCGCGGCGACGAGTGCCGCTTCCGTCTTGCCTGCACCCATTGGTGCCTCTATCACGATAATGCCCGGTTTATGTACGCCATCAAGCACCTGTCTGACCGTCTTCTGTACCGGGTATGGCGACGGGATGCCGAACCGTTTGGAGTATAGGTCCGTGCTCATCCACCGGTTACCAGCTTCCCAAGGGAAATTTAATTCCAATTTATCCCACGCCGTCGCTGCACGTTGCCTCGAGTCTGGCATAGCAGGATCGTCCAGTCGCACATAGGGAAACAGGGCTGGGTCACTCGCGATCCAGTCCGCGACGACTAACATTCCACTTAGCAACACCTGCGCGGCTATATCAAGCTCAGGCAACTCTGTCACAGATCCGTAACCAGATCGATGCAACGCATATCGAACTAACTCCAGCTGGACAGCTACCCATCCAGCTTTCCCTTCTTTGTTTACATAATAATTATGGTAGTGAATAACGTAGTTGTCTTCCAGCATTTGCAGATCTGGCGGCCTACCATGGTGTGCACCGAGGATAACGGCTATGCTAGTCGGACAGCCCACTTCGCGAAGCAACACCTGCGAAGCCAAAGCATGCGGTGTTTTGGCGCGATATGGAAAGAACCCCCTCTGTTCAAGCAGCAGCCCCGTGTCGGTAATCTGGTGGAAGATCCGTTCATCCAGTTCGCAATATCCACACTCCTTGGTCGCGAACGCGGGAGTCGCTTTCCCGAGGTCATGTGATGCGGCGAGAAACACGAACAGCCTTTCCGCATCCTCTTCGGTCCCATTCTTCATTCCCAACACAATACGCTGCTTCACCCCATCCGGCACCCATCGCCTCCACAATAGCAACGCCACTGCCGCGGCGTCCGATAGATGCGTAGGCAGGGAAAGCCACAGAAGATCAGCATCTCGCGATTTTTTTGCCCACAAGCTTCGAGCTTGTTTGGAAAACGGAGGATGGTCCATAACACTCTCTCCCGATATCAACGAGTTCCGTAATGCCCCAAGATTGAACACGACCAAGCCTTTGGCCATTGCTCAACATAGCCGACTCCTTTCGCACTGTCGCACTCTACTGGCTTCACCAGTGCCGTGCGCTCAGAGTCGCTATCGGGCAGTGTCTGTAAGGGATCCCGTCTCCCCTACTGCCACTGCCTCTCAGTCGTATCATTTAGGTTTATGTAGGTTTGCTGTTCGAGACGCTACAGTTTGTGCAAGATTCAAGGTTGTGCTCAATTTTCTGGTGTCGGGTCTCAGCATGACTGCTGTTTATTCCCTCACGCTCCAACGAAACGACAAGTAGAAACATATTCCACGGCATATATGTTCTACCCACCCCTCCTTTTTCCTGCCTAGTAGAGGTAAATTTAGCAAAGCGACACAAAATATTCAATACGGAGTTACGGCAGAAGCGCCGGGTTTCCCACCAGCTCCTTCTCAAACAAATCCCGCAGTTCCTGGATGTGTCTTCTGTCGGACAATACCAGCAGCTTGTCGCCAGGTTGGATGTGGGTGGCTCCCCGGGGAACAATGACCTTGGTGCCTCGAATCAGTGCGTAGCAGAGGGTATTTTGGGGGAAAGGGATGTCCACCATCTGCCTGTCTATAAAGCGCGATGATTCTGTCACTTCTACGGGCAGAACAATGGCGTTCTCCCGGGCAATGGCTACCAGTTCCAGGACACCGTCACTGGGGGCGTCTTCAAACAGGTCCAACTTGCGCGCTAAGGGCTTTACGGTGAGTCCCTGAATGAGGGTGGAGGCAATGACTACGAAGAACACGGCATCAATCATGACCGGGGGTGTGCGCGCAGAGGACAAGTCGGCTGTGACAACGAGGACGATGGGCACAGCGCCTCTGAGTCCAGCCCAGGACAAAAAGTGTTTCTCCTTCCACTGCAATTTCATGCCTAGGGTGGACAGCCAGACGGCTGTGGGCCGGGCAATGAACAGTGCGCCGACGGCCAGAGCAAGCCCCGGCAGTGCAATGGAAGAAAGACGCCCCAGCGTAACCTGGAAGCCCAGCACCACAAACATGAGAATCTGCATCGTCCAGGCAAGTCCCTCATGAAACCGAATGATGCTGTACCTGTGTTCCAGGCGCCGGTTTCCCATGACCACGGACGCAATGTAAACGGAGAGAAATCCGCTTCCGTGAAACAGTACCGCGAGGCTGTAAGACAGGAGCGCAAAAGCCAGGGAGAGGGTCGGGTACAGACCGCCGGTATCCAGTTTGATGCGTTGGTTGATGAACGATCCCGCAAATCCCACCGCAACCCCCACAACCAGGCCGACGCACATCTGCAGCGCGAACATCTCCACCACATAACCTGCAGCATGCCAGAAAGGCCCGTGCCCGGAAATGGACCACTGGATGAGGACCAAGGTGAGGAAAAAGGCCATGGGGTCGTTGGTGCCTGACTCCACTTCCAAAATGTCCACCAGGTGTCTGCGCAAAGGACGGCCACTTAACATGGAGAATACGGCGGCAGCGTCCGTGGAACTGACGGCAACTCCTACCATGGCGGCAGCGTACACTGGAAGCTGCAACAGGTAATACGAGAGGACTGCCATGATAAAAGCGCTAATCAAGACGCCTAGGGTAGCCAGTGACATGGCCGGTAGCCACGCTTTTCGAATGCGGGCGATGGAAGTGTGCAGGCCACCCTCAAAGAGGATGAGAATGAGGGCTATGTACCCCACGTATTTGACCCAAGTGAGAGGAACCGGAGGTGTAATGTGAAATCCCCCGGGCCCCACAACGACGCCTACGGCCACAAAGCCAATCAGGACGGGAAAGCCAAGGCGGTTGCCAAGGCGCGCAGTCCAGACTCCGGCGAGAAGTATGACCGCGAACAACAGGAGAAATGACTCCATCGGCAACCCCCCTTGAGCTTATTCCCACTCGATGGTCCCTGGCGGCTTCGACGTAATGTCGTACACCACCCGATTGATACCTGGCACCTGGTTGACAATCCGGGTGGAAATGCGCTCCAGCACTTCGTAGGGAATCCGTGCCCAATCCGCCGTCATGCCTTCCTGGGAAACGACGGCGCGGATGGCCAGCGTCTCGGCGTATGTTCGCTCGTCGCCCATGACGCCTACGCTGTGGACACCAGTGATAACAGTGAAGTACTGCCAGATGTCGCGGCTCAGACCGGCGCTGGCAATCTCCTCCCGCAAAATCGCGTCTGACTCCCGTACCAGTTCCAGTTTCTCCGGTGTCACTGCGCCCAGTACCCGAATCGCCAGACCTGGGCCGGGGAAAGGCTGGCGCCAGACCAAATCAGCCGGCAGTCCTAACTCTTCGCCCAATGCTCGAACTTCGTCTTTGAACAGTTCTTTCAGAGGCTCAATGATTTCAAACTGCACGTCCTCAGGCAGTCCGCCCACATTGTGGTGGGACTTGATGGTGGCCGCTGTGTTCGTGCCGCTCTCAATGATATCTGTGTACAGGGTCCCCTGAACCAGAAAATCAAAAGGTCCCAGCCGTTCGGATTCGGTCTCAAAGACGCGAATGAATTCTTCGCCAATGATTTTCCTCTTCTGTTCCGGATCGCGGACGCCTGCCAGCTTGTCCAGGAAGCGCCGGGAAGCGTCGACGCGGACGACATCAATGCCCAAATCCCGCCCCAAAGTGGACATCACCGAATCGGACTCGCCTTTGCGGAGGAGTCCGTGATCGACAAACACAGCCGTCAGTTGACTGCCAATAGCGCGGTGCACGAGAGCGGCGGCTACGGAGGAATCCACCCCACCGGAGAGCGCACAAAGAACCTTGGCCGGGCCAACCTGCTGCCGGATGGAAGCCACGGACTCGTCCACAAAAGATTGAATACTCCAGTCACCAGAACACTTGCAGATGTTAAAGAGAAAGTTGCTCAGCACCTGCGTGCCGTAATCGGTGTGTTTGACCTCGGGGTGGTACTGCACGGCGTAATACTGTTTGTCAGGGGCGCTCATGGCGGCAATGGTTCCCGCGCTGGTTCTGGCATCACAGGTGAAACCCGCAGGGACGGCGGTGACGACATCGCTGTGACTCATCCACACCGACTGCTGCGAAGGCTGATTGTGAAACAGCGGATGGTTGACGTCCGCCACTTCCAGCTGCGCTCGACCGTATTCACGCGTCTTCCCGCGCTCAACGGTGGCTTCGCAGTGTTTTGCCAGTAGTTGCATCCCGTAGCATATGCCCAGAATGGGCACGCCCAGGTCGAATACGGCCTCATCCACGTCGGGAGCACCCGGCGCAAACACACTTTTGGGTCCACCACTAAAGACAATGCCTTTCACATGTTTCTGTGCCAGCTCCTCCGCCGGCACGGTGTGCGGCAGCAGCTCGGAAAACACGCCTTGCTCCCGGATTCGACGAGCAATGAGCTGATTGTACTGTCCGCCGAAATCCAAAACGACAACCACTTCGTGGTGCACCTCTGTCACTCCTCAGTTGTTTTATTTTCTTGTCAGACCCTTGCGTCGAATGACGTTGCCAATCCACTGTAACCAAGTTTGATGCGTCTTGCCAATGGCATCGGAAGATGGGCCCTGCTTTCCGTACCACGCTTGCTCCACCGTGGAGACCAGTTGCTGAAAGTCCTCCCGTTGGATGCCGACTTCGTCCGCCGACCACTGCAAGTCGCGGATGGTGAAGGCGCGTCTCTGAATCCATCCCTTTTTCTGCAGCAGCCGAAACAGGCGACGCATCGACTTTGTCAGTGTATTGGCTGTCTCCTGTTTCCACAGCCAGGCATACATGGCAATGAGCACCCGCTTGTACAGCACCAGGCTCGCAAGCAGAGCCAGGCCAACCAGGGTCACTCCGATGCGCAGTGTCCAGAGTCCAATACTGTGCCACAGTGTTGAGGATGGGCCACCCCCGTTGGAAGGCGGTGGAACTGGAGTATTGGTGGGGGGCTTCGGCGGTGTGGACGGCGGTGTCACCGGCGTCCCGCTGGAACTGCTGTTGGAACTCTCCAGATAAGGGAACGAAAAACTCGGCGTGGGGTCAAACGGTATCCACCCATAGGTTGGGAAATAGACTTCCACCCAGGAATGAGCGTTGGACTCGCGCACCACATAATCTGTTGTTGAGGTGCTGCTGGTACTGCCGCCCGTACTGTCGACGGTGCCGTTGCCGGTGCTGTCGGCGGCGCTGTTGCCGCTGGTGTCGACGGTGCCGCTGCCGGTGCTGTCGACGGTGGTGCCGGCCGTGTCGGTTGCATTGGGCGGTTGGCCCTCCGCAAAACCGGTGACCCAGCGCGTAGGGATGCCAATGGTCCTTAACATGACAGCCATGGCGGAGGAAAAGTTGTTGCAGTATCCGTATTGGGTTTGAAACAGAAATTCATCGACATAATCCTGGTTTGGCCCAGGTACCGGCACATTGCTAACCTGGTAGTCAAACTGCTGCAGGTAGCTGCTGATGTCGTTGACCATTTCGTACTCTTTGGTATCGTTCCCCACAACCTGCTGCGTCAAGTGCTGGACTTCAGTGGGCAATTCCTGCGGTAGTTCCAAATCTGCTTGCCCCAGCACATTGGAAAACATAGATTTTCGCGCTGCAATGGACGCAGGCAAAGCGGGGAGAGCTGCCAATTGCGAGATGGGATCCTCCACGGCCTGGCTCACAACGGTATACTCAGTGCCTGAGGCTTCCAGCGATCCGGTCACTTCTCCGTTGGACTGGCTGACATTCAGAGGGCCCAAGCCCGCACTGGAACTTAGACTTGCCACGCGGTAAGCGCCAAAAACCGCGTCTCCTTTCAACTTATCGCTGAGCACCTGAATCTTTTCCGTAATCTTCCGCGTTGGCGTCGCCGCTGTCAGGGTGGAATTTGGCGCCATGGGTACGATGCCGTTCTCTACCGGCTGGTATGTGTCAGGACCGGCCAGCCATCCTTTTCCAGTATAGTCGGAATAGACTTTGCCACGCAGATACACGGGCACACTGCTTGTCACCTTTAGGACCGGGGTATTGTCCATCACAAACGATCCGCCCAATTGGGCGCTGGACTCCTGGTACCCGATGAATTGCACTTTGCCCCCCTTGCCGTGGCCAAGGCCAACGAACGTGCTGTTCCCAAAGGGATTGGCCCAGGCGGAAGGTTCCTTGGGCAGAATCCAGGCCACGCCTGCAGAGACCACCATCACGGAGAGAAGCGGCGCCAGGTAGCGCACGGTGGGCCAGCGAAACTGCTCAAAGAGCAGGCGTAGGCGGGAGTATCTGGACAAGCCCATGACGAGGAAAGCGATAAGGGTATCCACCACCACTGCGACGTTCGGATGCACGTTTGTATTCCCGTCAATGATGGCCAGTACGAGTATGCCGAGACCGTTATAGAACAACCACAGTCTGGGGCGCAGACTGGCGTATGCCAGGAGCCAGTAGATAGCAATAATGCCAAAAATAAAGAGAAGGGTCTGTAGCGGCTCGACCAACTGGCCGGAGTGAATGAGTGGCGCTACCTCGGCCAGTTCCTGGTGAAGGACATCCGGCACCGTGGCGGCAACAACGCCGGCAGGCCGAAAATAATAGACAATATAGGCCTGGGCCGCCAACAGAGCTAGGACAATCCGTGCCCACACGGAGGGAATGAGTTGGGCCACCCAAAGCACCAGAAGCACGGGAAGAAACGTATGGATTCCTAAGACGAGCCCCAATTGTCCCATAGGCGGGAAAAACATCCACAACCAAACACCACAAAGTGCCGCAAACAGTGCTTTCAGCAGGTATGGGGTCTCGTCAAGGGCGGATTGCAACGCGTTCACCTCCGCGATTTAACTGTGACAGGTGTTGTGCGCTGGGTACGAGGTGGACCCGTGCCCCCGCTGTCTGCATCATGGACAGTGGGCCATGGGCGTCGGCCTCTACCGTTTCTCCGGTATAAGGAACAAACCACTGAACGCCCACCCACTTGGAGACGGTATGAATGGCGACGGCTACGTCCTTGTCCATCCGCGGTGAAACGACCACGAGCGTACCGCCATGCTGGATATCTCTGGCCGTGCGCAGCACGCTTTCCGTAAAGGGAATGGAGCTGTCGGGCTGAGCCACAGCCAGGGCTTCCATGCAGTGGAGAAACAGCGCCTCCCCTGTTCCCGCATCAAACTTCTGCAGTGTGCTGCCGTGGAGAAGGAGTCCAAAACGACGATGCGTTTCAAAGCAAAACTTCATGAGCGAAGCGGTAATAATCATTTCCAACTCAAAAACGGATGCGGATATGCCTTCGTGGCTTGACTTGGACAAATCCGCCAGAAAAACGAGATCGCTACTGACGTGCAACTCAAATTCCTTGGACAGCAGCATGCCATTACGGGCGCTGGCCTTCCAGTGAATTCTGCTCAATCTGTCGCCGGGCACGTAGTCCCGCACACCCATAACGTTGCTGGATTCTTCTGTAATGTGAGATGTCGGCTGGCGAGCAGAGGTTTCGTCGGGATGGGTTCCGCTCCAACCTCGCACTGGGACCACTTGCGGGTACACAATGATTTCCATGTTTCCCTGATAACTTCGGCTCCGGTGCTGCAGGCCAAAGACGTCTCCCGTCTCCAGGCGCGTATCTCCGAGCCGGTACAGACCGCGCTTCAGGGCGTGGATGCGGTAGGTTAGGTTGATTTGGGTGTTCCACAGCGGCTGCACCACGCGATGGGCGTCTTCGGCATTCACCGACCACGCGGCGGGCAGCTCCTCGGAGACCCCCAGCCAGAGCGTGGGCCAGAGCCCGTGGCGGCTAATGCGTATGCGAATGGCCAGGGATTGCCCCGCAGACAGACGCGTTGCGGAAACCGCTCGCTCCACGGAGATATTACGTAGGGCGAAAAGCCAGGCCAACAGTTCATAGGCAAAAATTACGGTGTAGAAGTAAAACAGAAACCACGGCAAGAAAGCACCCTCAACGCGGCAGAAGACAAAGAGTCCAATCCACAGAAGAAGACCGCCGACCAGTGCCAGGCTGCCCTTCCAGGTCATTTTCTTGAGGCCCCAAAACCCGATAGCATGGGCACCGAAATTCTGTCCGTGACCTGCGAAACGACATCTCGCACCTGCAACCCGGACAGGCGGGCGTCGGCCGATAGTAGTACGCGGTGCGCCAGCACATAAGGAGCCAGGTAGCGCACGTCATCGGGAATGACATAATCTCGCCCGGACACAAAGGCAAGCGCTTGCGCAGCCTTGAACAAAGCTAGACTGCCACGGGGACTTGCACCCAGATACACACTAGGGTGCTCTCTCGTGGACTGCACAATATGGACCAGGTACTCCCGCAGGGCTGCATCCACGTGCACCTGTGCACACTGTTTGCGCCACTGGACAATTTGATTGGGAGACGCCACCGGTCCAAGAGAATCAATGGGATGGGTCAACTCCTGGCGCTGCAGAATCGCCAGTTCTTCCTGAACGGAAGGGTACCCAACCGTAAACTTCAGCAAAAAACGGTCTAATTGGGCCTCCGGCAACGGAAAAGTCCCCTCGAACTCAATGGGATTTTCCGTGGCCAGGACAAAAAATGGATTGGGCAGCATGTAGGTTTCCCCATCGGCGGAAACACTGCGCTCCTCCAAGGCTTCCAACAATGCCGACTGCGTCTTTGGCGACGTCCGGTTAATTTCATCAGCCAGTACCACCTGACCGAAGACGGGCCCCGGGCGAAAGGTAAACTCCTGCGTTTTCTGATTGTAAACGGAGACTCCTGTCACATCGGAGGGCAAGAGGTCCGGCGTAAACTGAATTCTACGAAAATCGCAGCCAAGAGACTTGGCCGTCGCCCGAACCAACATAGTCTTGCCAACACCGGGCACGTCTTCAATGAGGCAGTGCCCACCCGCCAGAACCGCCACCAGCACCAAGCGAATTACGTCTTCCTTGCCCACAATCACTTTTGCTATATTATCGACTACGGGCCGAATCTCTTCATTCCACGTCATCTCGGCAGAAAGCTGACTCACAGTTTGCGGTACCCCCGTTTCATGGCGTAGTCATAGAGAAAGGACCGCCGTTTCAGAGCAGGTCCGTCATGCATAGTAACATAGCCAACACATAGAAATCCTGCAAGTTTACTATACCATGATTGTTCATTCAATTTTTGGGTTTTTAAATATTTCCACCAAACCGTAGGATTAGACCTCGGGGACTGACCGCATTCAGGAACTCACGTAGCTCAGGGACTCACGTAGCTCAGGGACTCACGTAGTTCAGGGACTCACGTAGCTCAGGGACTCACGTAGTTCAGGGACTCACGTAGCTCAGGGGGCTGACCGCTTCGGCACTGGAGACGCCGCCCTTGCCCACCTGAAAGTGCAAATGCGGACCCGTGGAATTGCCCTCGATTCCCGTACCAATGGTGGCAATGGGCTGTCCTTCCGATACGGCCTGTCCGGGTTGGACTGCAATGTTGGCGACATGGCCGTAGACCTCCACCAGCCCCCCGCCAGATTCGATAACCACCCACAATCCATAGCCGGAAGCGGCTCCCGCGTAGAGGACCTGTCCCGCTGTGGCCGCCACCACCGTTTCACCCCCGGCACCACCAGGGATATCAATTCCAGGGTGATAGTCTTTTTGTCCGTAGAGAATGCGCCAGCCAAAGCCGGAGCTGATGCTGTGAACCGACGGCACCGGCCAGGTCCAACCGCTCACGGGGCCATTGTAGGCTCCCTGCTGGGCCTGCAACTGGCTGATTTCGTTGGCCAGTGTAGACAATGCTGCGTTTTCTTGCTGCAAATCCGCTTGAGCAGTCAATTTTTCGTTATGAACCTGCGTCAGCAACTGCTGCTCTTGGGCCTGCTTCTGCTGTTGCTGCGCTTGCTTGGCTACGAGCCCGGCGTAAACTTGCCTTTGTTGTGCTTGTTGCCGTTTTAAGTTGTCACTTTGCGCGGCCAATTGATTTTTGGTGGCTTCGATGTCTTTCAGCATCTGGTTGTCCGCTTGAGCAATTGACTCCAAGAACTGAAATCGACTCAACAGGTCGGAGAAACTGGTAGCTGAAAACAGCACATCCAGGTAGGAGGAACTGCCTTCCTCGTACATCGCGGTCAATCTTTGCTGCAGGACGCCATATTGCTGGGTCAGCTGTTTCTGAGTGTTGGCAATCCGGCCTTTCAGTTCAGTCATTTCTTGTGCTCGTTGGGTAATGTCCGCTTGAGTGGCGTCAATCTGTTGTTGCAGGGTCCCCAACTGTGACTGCAAATTCTCAACCTCGCCCTGAAGAGATGCCTCCCGAGAAGAAAGGTTGTTGATTTTTGATTTCGTATCCTGCGCTTGTTGCTTCATTTCATTCTCCTGTTGCTGTTTTTGCGACAACGTGTCGGCATATGTAGCAACCGGGGAAGAGAGCAGACCACTGGACAGGACCGCGGAAGTCAGCAATAGTGTAGCGATTCGTAATTTCATGGTTTCGCGCCACCTCTGGCTATGTAAATACGGAAAAAATCGACATTATCTGAAACTCTTGAGACACATGGAAAGTACAAATAGAGAAACTAGAGTACTCCGTTCGACGGGTTGTCTGGATTTCCTGCCGGAATCGACAGAAAAGGACTTCCGGCAGGCGAAAATCTAGGGGAGACGAAGGGGGAGGGTGTTGTAACTGGAGCGGTTGCGCAGGACAGCTGCTGTTGGCTTCGTTTCGCGACGTCATCGTAAAAAGACTGCCCCCAGCCGTTTGGCTATAGGGGCAGTCCCGTTTACATCTGTTGAAACAGTTTGCGCTGGGCGCTACTTACATCATGCCGCCCATTCCGCCCATGCCGTCCATGCCACCCATTCCGGCACCCACGGGGTCCTTCTTCTCCGGTTTGTCGGCTACGACGGCTTCCGTGGTCAGGAACATTCCTGCGACGCTTGCCGCATTCTGCAGTGCGGAACGCGTCACTTTCGCCGGGTCCACGATGCCCGCGGAAATCATGTCAACCCATTCACCCGTGGCGGCGTTGAAGCCGATGCCCACAGGTTCCTTCTTCAGGCGCTCCACCACAACGGATCCCTCTACGCCGGCATTGTCCGCAATCTGACGAACAGGTGATTCCAGCGCCTTGCGAACAAGATTCACGCCCGTAAGTTCGTCACCGGTAACCTGGACGGAATCCAGTGCGCTGATGACGTTAATCATGGCAGTGCCGCCGCCGGCGACGATGCCTTCCTCCACCGCAGCGCGAGTCGCATTCAGAGCGTCTTCGATGCGCAACTTCTTTTCCTTCAACTCGGTTTCGGTAGCGGCGCCAACCTTAATAACGGCTACGCCACCCGCCAGCTTGGCCAAGCGTTCTTGCAGTTTTTCCTTATCGAAATCAGAGGTGGTTTCCTCAATCTGAGCCTTAATCTGATGTACGCGGGCTTCGATATCGGCGGTTGTGCCGGAACCATCAACAATAATGGTGTTCTCCTTGGTGACGCGGACTTGACGGGCGCGACCTAGTTGATCGATGGTGGTGTTCTTCAACTCGAGTCCCAGTTCTTCACTGATAACCTGTCCGCCGGTCAACACGCCAATGTCTTGCAGCATGGCCTTGCGCCGATCGCCGAACCCAGGGGCCTTTACGGCAACGGCAGTAAACGTGCCGCGCAGTTTGTTGACCACCAAGGTAGCCAGAGCTTCGCCTTCCACGTCTTCCGCCACAATCAACAGGGGCCGGCTAGCCTGAACAACGCGTTCCAGAATCGGCAGTACTTCCTGGATGTTGCCAATCTTCTTATCGGTAATGAGGATGTAGGGGTCATCCAGAACAGCTTCCATCTTGTCCGTGTCCGTAACCATGTACGCGGACAGATAACCTCTGTCAAACTGCATGCCTTCTACCAGTTCCAGTTCCGTCGCAAAGCCCTTGGACTCTTCCACGGTAATGACGCCGTCCTTGCCCACTTTCTCCATGGCGTCGGCAATCAGCGAACCAATCTCCTCATCGCTGGAAGAAATGGCCGCAACCTGAGAAATGCCTTCCCGTCCTTCGATGGTCTTGGAGATGTTGCGAATTTCGTCAACGATGGCGTTGACAGCCTTGTCAATACCCTTCTTCAAAACCATAGGATTGGCACCGGCGGCAACATTCTTCAAGCCTTCCCGAATCATTGCCTGGGCCAAAACCGTCGCGGTGGTGGTTCCGTCGCCGGCGACATCGTTGGTCTTGGTGGCAACCTCTTTCACGAGCTGTGCGCCCATGTTTTCAAACGCATCTTCCAGTTCAATTTCCTTCGCAATGGTTACACCGTCATTGGTGATGAGCGGAGAACCGAACTTTTTCTCCAGAACAACGTTGCGCCCTTTCGGTCCAAGGGTAACTCGCACAGCGTCGGCCAGTGCATCCACACCGCGGAGCATGGCGCGACGAGCTTCTTCACGGTACTTGATTTCCTTTGCCATGAACGCTTACCTCCCATAAATATGTAGATTCTTTACTCAACAACCGCCAAAACGTCGCTTTCACGAAGAATCAGCAGTTCTTCGTCGCCGACTTTCACTTCGGTACCCGCATACTTCGAGTAAATCACGCGATCTCCAACTTTCACGTCCAGAGCTACGCGCTTGCCGTCCTCAAAACGGCCTGGTCCTGCGGCAATGATTTCGCCTTCCTGCGGCTTCTCTTTGGCAGTCTCCGGCAATACGATGCCGCTTGCAGTTTTTTCTTCCCTCTCCAGGGGACGTACCACGACTCTGTCGGCCAGTGGCTTCAGCATGTCAAAACCCTCCTCAAAGTATGGAAATGAGGTTCCCCGGGGTTTCCCGGGAGAAGATCAATCTTCACATTGTTAGCACTCTCTGAACTCGAGTGCTAACACCATTACTTATGATAATCAGTACGCCGGAGATTTGCAAGACGGCGGAGGAATTTTTTCCTGCATGAGAGGGATTGAACTTCAGGTTTCCGAAGCCCGGACTTCAGTTTTCCCAAGTCTCCCGACGAAGGAGAAAGTCGCAGACCGCGGCCATATCCTCATCGCTCAGAACAGTGACGCTGCCGCGAGTTTTGTGATGAGCCCTGTCTTTAGCGCTGTCATCGGCCCCATCTTCGGCACTATCTGAGGCACTGGCTGCGGCACTATCTGCGGCACTGTCTGCGGCAATGGCTGCCGCCCCGTCACGGACCTTACCTTCCACTTTGTCGACGTCCAGAGGTATCTCCCGCACCGCTGCCACCAGTTCCTGCGGAGCCACAACGGCGTGCAGGTCAACCAGCCTCTGCCCTCGCAGCCAATGCAACTGTTCTTGGGTGCGCACGACGGCGACTTTCGGCAAGAGGCTGTCCTTGAATCCTTCCGCAATAATGACGTCCAAATCCATACCATCCAGCTCCGCCTGTTGTTGAACCCGCTGAATGAGCCACTGCACGTCCTCGGTGTCTTTGGAAGCGGCACTAAAAAGCAGAGTCTGGCCACCCCCGCCCAACAGGGTGTACTGGGCCCCCGCTTCCGCAAACACCTGCGTGTCGCTTCCTGGTTTTTGCCAGGCAGGCACTTGTTCCGCAACAGCGTGCCCGTCGTGTTTCACCACTGCGCAGTGCAGCCCCAGACGGTGGTAGTGCTGTAGCAGTCGTTGAACCAACCGCGTTTTCCCCGTGTTTTGCAAGCCAACGACAGCGAACACCAGTGGCTTAGGCATTGAGCCACCCACCTGTGCCCAGTTTCGCCAAGTCCCGTTTCGTTAGCCGAACACCTGCCAGAATTCGCGGCAACAGCAGGTCCAGTGTGGTCCTCTCGTCGTGCATCACCGCGCCGGGAAGTCCCAAAATGGCCACATTCTTGTGGTAGGCCACCATGGTCATGGATCCGGGCAACACCGGCACTCCGTAACTCACCACTGTGTCCGCCACTGTGCTGATGGCTGCGGGGGACCGGTCGTCAGCATCCACAGACATCCCGCCCGTGACGCAGACCAAAGTGGCGCCATTGCCGATGGCCTGGCGGATATGGCCCACAATTTCGGGCAAATCGTCGCCGGGAAAGGTCTGGGAGCCAATGCCCACTTTGTAAAGAGCAAACTTCTCCCGCAGCGCCGGTCCAAACCTATCCGCAATGCGCCCAGTGGCAATTTCGCTCCCCGTACTGACCAGCGCAACCTGTTGTGGCCGGTAGGCAATGACGTCAATCACCCCGGTGGCCTGACGTCCCTGCGGGTGCGCCATGGGTTGTGCCGCAATGGACTCGGCGCGCTCTATCTTGTCCCGCTCGATGACCAGTGGGATGGGACGCACGCCGGCAACGGCAGCTCCTTGTCTCACATGGGTCCAGGGCTGGCGGACTGCCAGGGCAATGTCGGCGATTTCGTTGATAGCCAATACCTTGTCTTCGTCCACCCAGACCACGCCGTCGTGAAGGCTTTTCAGCACCACCTTCCCTTCTTCCGGCTGGGTACCTTTCAGTCCTTTGCCTGCCACGGCCGCGGCCAGCCGGATGGCGCCTTCGTTTTCGTGCAACTCATCGTCGCCTAGCTCCAGCACGTAAACGTGGCGCTTGCCCATGTCCAGCAACAACGGGATATCCTCTTTCGTAACCACATGGCCCATGCGAAAAGCGGCGCCCTTAAACTCACCGGGCACAATCCGGGTCATGTCGTGGGCCAGCCTCAGTCCCACCGCTTCTTCAACCGGAACTTCTCGTTTCACCTTGGGTTCCCCCTATCACTCTGTGCCGAAATTCGCAAACTATAATCGAGCCAGGCCTGATAGTCTTGCGGTGTATGTACAGGTTGGGTCCACCACAGCGGCCAGCCCTGGGTTTCGGCATCCAGCGTCTGTAGCCGCAGTGTGGCCACAGCCTGCATCAAGCGTTCTTCACCCGCACAGACAGCACGTCTGAAGACTTCTCCCACTTCGGGACGGTAACATCCCAGTAAGGGTTGCACAGTATCCTGTCGAGCCACCACTACCCCGTCGGCACCGGCACCTTCAGCCGCTGCAAAAGCGTGCCGAACACAGTGCTTGCCATAGGCGTCTACACACCGTTGCAGCACCTCAGCCTGCAACCCAGGGTAGTCCCCAGCAACGACCAGTATTCCCTGGGGAGGAATGCGGGATGGCTTAGCACCTGGATAGGAAGTCCCTTCCTCCCCCATTGAAACCAGGGGCCAACTGTGTGCCAGTGCTTGCAACGGTCCCTGGTGCCAGTGACTGTCGCGAATCACCGACACTGCGGCTGGCCCGCCATTGATGGCAGCTTCCAGCGACCCAGCAGACCGGCCAGCCGCGTCAGACCCACCAACTTCGACAGACTCGGCAACCCTGGCAGCCTGTTTAGATGCTGCTTCATCCACGCTCTTCGACGTCCAAGCGGGGGTGGGTGGTGCCAGTACAAAGACCCGATTTGCAACACTAGCTGCCGTCTCCAGCACATGTCCCAGAATGGTCGTCGTGGAATTTCCGGTCAGCGGTAGTGCCAACTTGTCCCGTCCCATGCGCCGGCTGCTGCCGCCTGCCATAACCAGTGCTGTTATCCGCATGTCTCAATCCCCTTCTCCGTCGCCACACAGTCCAGCAAACAATCAAAGGGTTCTTGGGGCAGTGTCGAAACGTACTGCAGGCTGTAGCCTACCCCCATGCGCAAAGCTGAAAGCTGGGGTTGAGCCAGGTACTTGTCGTAGAATCCCCCACCGTAGCCCAAACGCAACCCACTGTGAGTAAAGGCCACGGCGGGAATGCACATCAAGTCAATCTCCTGTGGCTCAACTTTGGTAGTGACGGCCGGCACGGGCTCCAGCACCCCAAAAGAGCTGCGCTGAAACTCCGCTTCCGAGGCAACGTCGTAAAAGGTCATCTCCCGCCGGGAAAAGCAGGTGGGATACGCCGTGCGAATGCCCTGGGCACGCAACCGCGACGCTAGGTCCTGAAGGTTGACTTCGCCGCGCATGGCAGCGTACACGGCCACTACTGAAACCGGCCGGGTGCGCGCCCAGTCCTGCGTGATGAACTGATAAATATGATGGCAAATTTGTTGGCTGAACTGGGCCTGCACCTGCTGTTGAAGCGCTTGCCTGCGTAAGAGGCAGGCTTTGCGCTGTTCTGCTTTCTCTGCGGAAATGGTGGACGGCGCCACAATCATTACCTCCTTTCGACTGCCTCCGTTTTGGCTGCGTTCGTTTTGGCTCCCTCCGTACAATCACGGTCCCTTATATTCTAGCGTACTGTGCTGTCTCTTGCCTTCGCCGCCGTGAACCTGCAATATGGTCGGTGGGAGGCTGTTCAATGATTGTACTGCAGGCAAACCACATTGAGAAACAGTTTCAGGGCACCCCTGTGCTCCAAGATTGCAATGTCGTGATTCAACACGGCGACAGAGTGGCCCTCCTTGGGCCCAACGGGGCGGGAAAGACGACGCTCCTGCGCATTCTGGTCGGTCTGGAAACGCCGGATGGCGGGACCCTTGCTGTGTCGAGAGACACAACCATGGGCTATGTGGCACAGTTTCTCGAAGACAGCGACGAGAGCCTGTCGCTGTTCGCCTTTGTGGCGGAGTCCTTTCGCCATCTGCTGAATCTGGAAGAGCAGATTCGCGGCTTGGAGCAGGCAATGGCCAGACCGGAAGTGTACGAAAACCCCGACCAGTTTCAGCAGATTGCCAACGCCTACGATACACTGCGCAAAGAGTTTGCGGATGCCAACGGTTTTGCCATGGAAGCCCGAGTCCGCAGGGTTCTTGATGGCTTGGCCTTCCCCCAGGAGACCTGGGATTCGCCGGTGTACACCCTTAGCGGCGGGCAGAAGACGCGCTTGGCGCTGGCCCGGCTTCTGGCGCAGGAACCGACACTGCTCATGCTGGACGAGCCCACCAACTACCTGGACACAGACACGCTGACATGGCTGGAAAACTACCTGAAAGGATACGACGGTGCCCTTTTGCTGGTGTCCCACGATAGGTACTTTCTCGACAGCCTGTGCACTGTCGTCTACGAACTCAGCAGTGGCAAGACAGAGCGGTATACGGGCAACTACACGGACTACACCGTACAGAAGGCACAGCAACTGGAACTGGAAGGCAAACGGTTTGAAGCTCAACAGGCGGAGATTACCCGGCTGGAGACCTTTGTGGAAAAGAACCTGGCCCGCGCCTCCACCAGCAATCGCGCCAAGAGCAGACGGAAGCTGCTGGAGCGGATGAACAGGCTGGAAAAACCGGACGCCAGCGTCCCCGTTCCCGCGTTGCAGTTTCACACCCGGCGTCAATCCGGCCGGGACGTGCTGCACATTGAGCATCTGTCTATCGGCTACGGCGCCGGCGCTGCAAACCAGGTTTTGTTTGAAAACCTCAGCCTCAACGTGCACCGCGGGCAGCGAGTCGCCATTTTGGGGCCAAACGGCATTGGTAAGACCACGCTGCTGAAAACCCTCATGGGCCAAATTCCGGCAATCGCCGGAAATTACCGCTGGGGCACCAACGTGGATATTGGCTACTACGACCAGGAGCAGGAGGACTTGGATGGCACTAAGACCGTCCTGGACCTCATTTACGACGAATTTGCCGACTTGACGCTGACAGCCGTCCGGACTGCGCTGGGACGCTTTCTCTTCCGTGGCGAAGACGTGGAAAAGCCCGTTTCCGCCCTCAGTGGCGGCGAGCTGAGCCGCCTGGCCCTGTGCCGGCTGATGCTGCACCAACCCAATCTGCTGGTGATGGATGAACCCACCAACCACCTGGATTTGTTCGCCAAGGAAGCACTGGAAGAGGCTCTTTCTCAGTATGAGGGAACCCTGCTCTTTGTTTCCCACGATCGGTATTTTATCGACGCCCTCGCCACCCACGTGCTTCACCTGGACCGTTCCGGGTACCGGCTCTACCCGGGCAACTACAGCGAGTACCTGCAAAAGCGGATGGACGAAAATACCTGGGAACACGCCTGGGGCGCCGAGCCGTCAAAAGCGGCGGGCTCCACTGGACAGGGGACTGACTCCAGCCTGCGCCCAGGGCAATCCGGAGCGCCGCTGCAGGCTGCAGGCAACAACTCCGACGGGGATGCGCCGGTGAAGGCGACTCCAGTGCGATCGGCAGACATGCGCAAACAAAGGGAACGAGTCGCCCGGTTGGAACAGGAAATTGAACAGGCAGAAGGGGAGCAAGAGGAAGTTTCAGGGCAAATTGTCAAGGCGTCCATAGCGTCGGACGTAGCATCCATTCAGACGTTGCAGGCACGACTGGCCACACTGTCGGAACGGCACCAACGACTCCTGGAAGAGTGGGAAACCGCCGCCGCCAAGCTGGAAGCCATGGAACGGCAGGACGCTCAGGCGCGCAATAGTTAAGGGCTCGAACACCGGCTCAAACCGCCACACCGGCTCAAACCACCGCGTCAGCGAAGCAAAGTCCCGCCGGCCTGCCAGTCGTCCAGGGACAAGGTAGCGTAGGCGTTCAGACTCAGGCTGTGCCGCAGACCGCGTTTCCAGGCGTAATCGCCTGCGGTGGCAATCATGGCGGCGTTGTCGGAACAGTGGTTCAGATGTGGGAATACCACCTCAAAGCCTGTCTCTCCCGCAGCCGCTTGCAGCCCCGCGCGCAAGCCCCGGTTGGCGGCCACACCGCCCGCCACCACCAGCGTTTTCAGCCCCGTCTCCCGCACAGCCCGAAGGGTTTTCTGCACCAGCACGTCCACCACGGCCTGCTGGAAAGAGGCGCACACGTCGGCATAGTCCACGGCCTCGCCCTTTTGCTGCCGCCGGTTCAACTCGTTGGCCACCGCCGTCTTCAGGCCGCTGAAGCTGAAGCGGTATGTGTTGTCGTCCATGAGCGATCGTGGAAAATCAAAAACATCCCGCCTCCCCACTGCCGCCAGTTCGTCCACTTTGGGGCCGCCGGGATACTGTAGACCCATGATCCGCGCCACTTTGTCGTAGGCCTCGCCGGCCGCGTCGTCCATGGTTCCGCCCAGTTTCGCAAAACTGAAGTTCTCATCCACCAGCAGCAACTCCGTGTGACCGCCGGAAACCACCAGGGCCAGCACCGGCAGTTGCACCTCGTTGTCCAGCAGCGCCGCAGCCACGTGCCCGGCAATGTGGTGAACGCCAATCAACGGCAACCCCGTAGCCAGAGCCAGGCCCTTGGCGGCAGACAGCCCTACCAGCAGCGCCCCCAGCAGCCCTGGTCCCATGGTGACGGCAATGGCGTCCATATCCTGTAGCGTCAGGCGCGCTTCCTGCAGTGTCGTATCCAGTACCCAGGTGATGGCTTCCACGTGTTTGCGGGACGCCACCTCGGGAACGACGCCGCCAAAACGGGCGTGCACGTCTACCTGCGAAGCCACCGTTTCCGCGAGAACGGTACGACCGTTTTCCACTACGGCTGCAGCGGTTTCGTCGCAGCTGGTTTCAATGCCGAGAATTTTCACCGTCGTCACCGTCCATGGCGGGCACGTTGGCCCACATAATCAAGGCGTCTTCGCCGTTGTCCGTGTAGTACCCCTTGCGCCGCCCGACGCCTTCGAAACCGAACTTGCGATACAGGTTCTGCGCCACTTCGTTGCTCACCCGCACCTCCAGAGTGATGCGCGCAATATAGCGACTCATGCACAGAGCCAAAAGCTGTTTCAGCAGCGCTTCGCCGAGGTGGTGACCTTGAAAATCGGGATCGACCGCAATATTGGTCACATGCCCCTCGTCCACAATCAGCCAGATGCCGGCGTAACCCACGATTCGGCCTTGGTATTCGGCAACAAAGTAATAGGCAAACTGGTTGTCCACCAACTCCGCCAGAAAAGCCTGCCTAGACCAGGGCGCCGTAAAGGCCCGCTGCTCCACAGCCAGGACGCCGTCGATGTCTTTCAGGTTCATTTGCCGAAACTGAACTTCTGCGGACAGGGTATCACTTCTCAGCGCGGACACGCTCTGTCGCCCCCCTTAGTTTCGCCTCCGCTTCCACTTCCAGAACGTAGGCGGGCTCCAGGCGGTGCACAGCGTCCCCTGCCAAAGGCTGGGTGTCTCCGGCTAACCAGACGCGGATGAGTCCAGCCGCCAAGTTGCCTGCGCAATCCGCCAGGGTCACTTGCCAATCTGTGGATAAAGCCTGAATCTCGTCGTCGCCGCCAAATTGGGGCTGAAAATCGTGCACGAGCAGTTCCGTTCCTGGCCCGCGCTGATGGCGCAACTGGGCCAACACCTCCAGCCAACCGCCCAGGTGTCGCACCTGCGGCGGCACCAGTGTTTCCACGCCGCCACCCTGATACTCAAAGACTGCGCCAAAGGCCCGCTGGCGCCGTGCATACAGAAGACTCACAACCCGCAGCGGGGCCTGCTTTCCGCCCACGTTTGCGAACGGAGCCGCCGCCGCGGCCATGGCAGCCAAGGTGGACAGCGGATACACGGGAATGCCCAGGGCAAAGGCCATGGCTTTCGCTGTACTGACGGCAAGGCGGACGCCCGTGTACGATCCCGGCCCCACGCCCACCCCAATCCCCGTAAGGTCCTGCGGCCGAATCCCCGCGTGTTCCAGCACCTGCGCCAGGGCAGGTTGCAACAGGCGCGAATGCCCCCGCGGTACACGCACGGCGGTGCTGGCGGTAACCGGCACAGCCATGGACGCCGGCCCCCAGCCCTGAGCCTCAACATCGCCGCCCTGTCCTGGCGCCAGTCCAGCCGTTAGGGCTACGCCTGCGGCTAGGACCTCCGTCGCCGTATCCATCACTAGAAGAGCCATTGTTTCACCCACTCGTCCAGTAGCTGCCAACTGTTTAATCCCGTTGCGCGACACTGAAAATTCCGCTCATCCACTCGCGGCAGCGGTGCTGTGTTCACCTGTATCAAGAGCGCGTCAGGCAGCGACTCCCTCAGGCTCTGGGGCCACTCAATCAGTAGCGCCGCATCGCTTTCCAGGTAGTCGTCAAAGCCCAAATCCGTCAGGGCCGCATCCAACGCAGCGTCGCCAAGGCGATACAAGTCCATGTGCACCAGCGGCATGCGCCCGCCGGAATACTCAGCCACCATGACGAAGGTGGGGCTGGTTACTTCCTGGGTCACACCCAGCCCTTCGGCCACACCTTTGGCGAAGGTCGTCTTGCCCGCTCCCAGGTCGCCTGAAAGCAACACGGTGTCGCCGGACCTAAGGACCTTTCCCAGAGCCTGGCCCAAGCGTTTGGTTTCCTCTGCCGCTTTTGTTGTAAAAGTTGTCTCTGCAACCATTGTCCCAGTCATCCTCGTTCAAACTGTCGTTCAGCCAGCCGGCGTCAATCGGAAAAGTGGTTGTAACCCCTTGCTTCCACGACTTCCAGGCTGCCGTTTTCCCGCTCCAAAACCACGCCGTCACCCGCCTCCACTCGGCCGATGGCCGTCAGCCGCACACCCACGCTCTCACAGCGAGCCAAGGCTCTGGCGAAGGTGAAGGAGGACGCGGTGCCCACCAACTGATAATCCTCGCCGCCGTACAGCGGATAGACCAGCGGGTCCTGTCCTGCCCATCGGGCAAAGTTGCGAAGAGCCGGGGACATGGGAACCCGCTGGGCGTAAAGGCGCAGCCGTACCTGGCTGGCCTTGGCAATTTCGTTGGTTTCGCTGGCGAGGCCGTCGCTGATGTCGTTGCAACAGCGTACGCCGGAATCCCGCAGGATTTGTCCCGCTGCCACCTGTGGCTGCGGATGCCTGTGCCACTGAATCAACGATGACTGCTCGGCGTCGGCGGGAGCGGCGCCGTGCTGCCCGCTGTTGACGGTCGCCTGCAGCACTTCCAACCCTGCCGCCGACATTCCCAATTCGCCAGTCACAAACACCGTGTCACCTGGCTGGGCCGCGCTGCGCAACAGGGCAGACCCCTCAGGCACGCAGCCAAGGACAGTGCTGGTGACAACGATGGGACCGTTGGTACTGACGAGATCGCCACCGCTGACCACACAGCCAAACTCGTTGGCCAGTGCGGCGATGCCGTCGTACATCTCCTCCAGCGCCGAAAAGTTCAGATTTTTCGGGACTGCCAGGGACAGCACGGCTGTTGCCGGCACCCCGCCCATTGCCGCAATATCGCTCACAGAAGCGGCCAGGCACTTATATCCTACATCGTACCACGACAGGGTGTGCCGCAAAAAATGGATGCCTTCCACCATGGTATCCGTGGTCACTAGGGTGTCTGTCCCTGGTGAAAAGGCGAGAACCGCGGCATCGTCGCCGATGCCCACTTTCACCTGCACCGCAGGTGTAGCCGTCGCCCGCCCGGCCTGCTGCAGACGCTGCTGCAAGCGCGCTATTCGCTCAAACTCTTCCATGGATTCGCCTCCTGCTGATGTACCTCCCTAGTCTGTGGCGGCTCTATGCCGGAAACTCCCGAACCGGGGTCTCGCGGGCGTAGGCAAAGTGGCCGCCAACAACGGTATACAGCACCTGCGCGTCACGGATGTCGGCCTCACTTCGGGGGTGAACGATATCCCGGTCCAGCACCGTCAAGTCCGCCAGCCAGTTTGGTGCAATGACGCCCTTGTGATGTTCGCTGTGATTGGCGTAGCATGCGCCATGGGAAAACAGACGAATCGCTTCCTCCGGTGTCAACGCCTCTGCCATGTGGTAGCCGTCGCCCTCCGCCAGGGGCTGCTTTCGCGTCACTGCTGCATGAATGCCCAGCAACGGCTGCAGCGGCTCAATGGGAGCATCGGAACTCCCGCAGATGTGGAGCTGCGCCTCCAGCATCTGCCACCAGGCGCCGATGTTGGCGCTGCGCTGAGGACCAAGCCGCGAAGTCACCCAGGGGAAGTCGCTGCAAACAAAGCGGGGCTGCACATCCACGGCTAGGCTCGAGCCCAGGGCAGCCATGCGCTGCAACAGGTCAGGGCGGATGAGTTCGGCGTGAACAACGCGATTGCGCCTGTGTATCGGCACAGTCTGCTCCAGGGCCGTCAGGGCGGCGTCCAGGGCGGCGTCGCCAATGGCGTGAATGGCCACGGGAAACCCCTTGCTGTGGGCCACGTTGACGCGGTGCAACAACTCAGGCAGGGGGTAGATGGGCGTCCCCCTCCAATCCGGGCGATGGGTGTAAGGTTGGCTGAGCCAGGCTGTGCTGCCCCCTAGCGATCCGTCGGCGAACAGTTTCGCCGCCCCTACCTCCAGCCATGGCGTAGCCGCCGGCAACTCCGGCAGGGCGGCTGCGGCTTCCTCCAGGAAGGTCCAGTCCACCAGCTCGTGAACGCGAAGAAACCGCTGCTCACCGGTCAACAGTTCGCAGTATGCCAGCCAGGTATCGGGAAAGCTGCCGAACGACCTGCTGTCGTCGCTATGAACAGCTGTCAGTCCAGCGGCTAGGGCTGCGTCCATGCCCATGCGCAGAGCGGCTTGCCACTGCTTGGCAGACCACTTTGGCACGGCTTGGAGCAACGGCGCACTGGCGTTTTCATAGACGTAACCGTTGACGTTTCCGGAGTCGTCGCGACCGTAGTAGCCGTCGCTGGGATTGTCGGGGCTGCGGCCCAGCTTCGCCGCCATAAAGGCCTGGGTATTGGCCATGTAAATGTGGTAACAGACGCGGGTCAGCAGCAGGGGGTGACCTGAGGCGGCTTCGTCCAGTTCGGTGAGGGTGGGAAGGCCGTCCGGCCAGCGGTTTTCATCCCAGCCTCCGCCCAAAATCCATGCGCCGTCAGGCAGGGCCGCGGCCCGTTTCGTAACCGCCTGCAACAGTTCCGCCTTGGAAGCCAGCTGCCCCAGGACCAACTGTGCAGCCTGTTTGCCGACCTCCGCCAGGTGCAAGTGGCTGTCCACCAGACCGGGTACCACGGTTGCGCCTGCCATGTCCACAGTCGTTGCTCGCGAGCCAAACTGCAGTGCCAAATCGTCTCCATGTCCCACTGCCACAATGCCGTTACCGTCCATGACTAGGGCGTCAAACCGGGCATTATTGCTGTCAAAGGTGTAGCCATTCGCATTTTTCAGAAGCCACACAGCCAAGCCACCTCGCATCTCTGTCTCGCAACTTTCTGCCTCGCCTTTCACACGGCAATTCTGTCTCGCAACTTTCTGCCCAAATTTCAAAAGGCAATTCTGCCCCACGTGTCAGAAGGCAATTTCCTATGTCTTGCTGCTATCTTAGCAGTTTTCTCCACATTTTCGAAACCGTTCTGCTCGGCTGTTCATGAGGACTGCCATCGTCCCGTACATATATAGGACAAGGACAGAACCAGGACAGAAACAGGAGAGCGAGGACAGAGACAGGACGAGGGCGGAGACAAGGCGCAATGACAGCTATAACCCGAAAGGGGACGATGCGAAGTGCTGGACTGGTTTGGACGGTTGGCTGATTCCGTGTACGCCCTGGGCTATCCTGGCGTGGTGGTTGCACTGGTGATTGAGGGGCTGGGGCTTCCCTTTCCGGGAGACGCAGTCATGGCCTTCTACGGCGTAGCAGCAGCAGAGCACTCCCTCAGTTTCTGGGGTGTGGTGCTGGCCAGCGTGGCGGGATACATGATTGGAACTACAACCTCCTATACGGTAAGCTACGCCTTTGGCGGCCGAATGATGGAAGCTGTGGCACAGTGGCCCTGGTTTAGCCAGCGGAGCATGCGACGAACCACCAACCTGCTGGCGCGGTACGGGCCACTCCTGCTCATTCCAGGTCGGTTCCTGCCGGGAGTGCGTTCCGGCAGTTCTTATGTAGCGGGTCTGGCGAAGATGGAATTCCAGCCGTTTTTCATCTACACTGGCGTCAGCGCCGTGATATGGTGCGCGACGTGGGTAGGAGTGGGGTACTGGTTCGGCGAAAACCTGACCGCCATTTTGCAGTTTGCCAGTTCGTCCCTGGCCTACCTTACCGGCGCACTCCTGCTGTGCGCGCTGGCATTCTTGTGGTGGCGGTATCAACGAGCGCGCTGAGGCGCCATGGGACGCTATACGACAGGGACGGGAGCGAGGGACCACTGTGGCGAAGATAGAAGTCTGTGTCAGCAACCTGGCCCTGGGTTCGGACGAGGTGTGTCGCAAGGTGCAAGCAACATTCCCCAATGTCACCGTGCACCACTGGGGCTGTTTGGGCTACTGTCACGTCTGCTTTCAACAACCTGCCATCCTCATTGACGATACTACCTACCTTCAGGGGGAGACGGCGGAAGAACTGTGGGAAAAGGTGAAGGAATTTCTGGAGGAACAACAATCAGGGGGGCCAGCCGCCGCCGAGTGATTCCGACGAACGCGCCTGCCCCCTCGATGTGTCAGGTGTCGGCTCTGATGCATCAGCCCACGGTGGTAGTGTCCGTGGAAATCAACTCAGCGCCAATTTTGCTGGCGATGTTGCCTTGAGTGAAGGTAAAGACGTTCTTCTGCACAATGAGATCCAACGCGTTGTCCACTGCCGCGTTATCCACGGGTTGCTTGGGATTGGCAATGGAAATGTTGACCTTCTTGTCCGCGTCTGTCATAAACTGCAATCGTAACACAGTGGTTGTGGCCATCATTCAGTCCTCCTTCCGTCCGTGATTCCCCGCATTCACCGACTTACGCCGCAATGCAGAGTTGCATCATTCCGTTCAAACGAGGTGTTAGCTTGCGGCGTCGGCCGCCAACGCGGACTGGTTGATGCGGACAACCTGTACCAGCTCATCGGCAAACAGCGCGGCCAAAGCCTGCCCAATTGCATAGACGTCGTCGTCTGCGGCGCTGGGCTTGACGTTGTTGTAGGTACGCTTGGAGATGACGGGCGTACCGTCGGCTGCCGCCCCTGACTGCAATTGGAACTGCAGTTGTGAAGAAACCGGTGTAACCTGTGCCATGGGAAATCCCCCTCTCTGCGTCCGTTGTGGTACGCACTTCAGCAAGTGCTGCCAGGGTTCGCGTGGGGGGACAACAGGGGCTGTGTTATACGTCTTCGTTGGCTGCGACGGCAGCCTCTATCAGGGCGCGGAAGACAGCCATGGCCGGCTCCGAAACTCGCCACAGATTCTCCGGATGCCATTGGATGCCTACCACAAAGGGGTGCCCAGGGTGCTCAACCGCCTCAATCAGACCTTCTTCGTCCCAGGCGACAGCCTGTAGTCCTTCCCCGAGTTGACGAACCGCCTGATGGTGAAAGGAGTTGCAGAACAACTCCTCCTGGCCCAGGATTTTGCATAGGTGACTGTCTGCAGCAACAGTCACTTTGTGGCTTGTGTGGGTACGGGCCGCCCGCTGGTGGTGTTGAATTGTGCCTGACCATTCTCGGGCCAGGTCCTGCCACAGGCTACCCCCGAAGGCGACATTAAGGATTTGGATACCGCGACAGATGCCCAAAATGGGTTTCCCCTGCTCCAGCATCCTGTGAATCAGCTGCAGTTCCATGTCATCCCGCTCCCGGATGACTGTGGCCAGACCGCGTCTGGGTGGCTGTCCGTACAGGGTGGGATCGGGATCCTCCCCACCCCCCAGCACCACACCGTCCAGTTTGTCCGCCAGGCGAGCAATGCTCTCGGTGGCGTGCACATAGGGAATCACCACGGGTGCGGCGCCGGAGGCTGCTACGGCCTCGGCGTAATCGTCGGACGAAACAACGCCAAACAAATTCGGAGCGCAGTCACGACTGACGAATTCGTGTCTGGCTCCGGTAATTCCAATAATCGGATGGTAACTCATCCCTGCACGCCTCCCCAAAAGGCGCATGCCTGCGTTTGGGCCCACCTTCCAGGCGATGTCAACTGCCCGGCAACGCCGCCTCACTGGCAACGTCACCTAGTCCGGAACACGTCAGTCTTGCTGCCAACTGGCGAGGTACCGCTCCTGTTCGGCAGTTAACGTATCAATTTCCAGGCCCCAGGCTGCCAAACGCATCCGCGCTATTTGCATATCCAGTTCCTTAGGCAAATTATGCAAGCCGGGAGCATAGTGCCCTTTGACAATTTCGCGAAGACCCAATGCCTGTAGCGCAAAGGTCATGTCCATGACCTCCACGGGATGACCGTCTCCGGAAGCCAGATTGACCAGCCTGCCTTCCGCCAACAGGTACACCTTGCGGCCGTCGTGCAGACGAAACTCCTCGACGTTATGTCGCACCATCCGGCTGCCACTGCTGACAGCCTGCAAATCCGGTTTGGATATTTCCACGTCAAAGTGCCCTGCGTTGGCCAGAACCGCCCCGTCTTTCATAACCTCAAAAGCGGACCTGGTAATGCAGTCCTTGTCACCAGTGGCCGTGATGAAGAAGTCGCCATGCTTGGCCGCTTCGTCAATGGGCATGACGGCAAAGCCGTCCATCACCGCTTCCAGGGCACGCACCGGATTGACTTCCGTCACCGTAACGTCGGCGCCCAGACCTTTGGCCCGCATGGCAATGCCCTTACCGCACCAACCATAGCCAACCACCACGACCGTTTTCCCGGCGACCACCAGATTGGTGGTGCGCATGATTCCGTCCCACACGGACTGGCCTGTGCCGTAACGATTGTCAAAAAGGTACTTGCAGTAGGCGTCGTTCACGGCCATCATGGGGAACTTCAGCGTCCCCTCCCTGTCCATGGCGCGCAGGCGCAGGATACCCGTGGTTGTCTCTTCGCAACCGCCGAGAATTTCTGCCGTCTGCTCAGGCCGCTGGCGGTGCAGGGTGGAAACGAGATCGCCCCCGTCGTCAATAATGGCGTCCGGATGAAAGTCAAGAAGGTGATTGATGTGATTGTGGTACTCTTCCTCGGTGGCGCCGTGCCAGGCAAAGGCCCGTACACCTCGCGACACAAGGCCTGCGACCACGTCGTCCTGGGTCGACAGGGGATTGCTGGCAGCCACAGCCACTTCGGCTCCGCCGGCTTGAACCAACAGGGCCAGATACGCTGTTTTCGCCTCCAAGTGCAGGCAAATGGCGACTTTCTTCCCGGCAAAGGGCAAGTCCCGCTCAAACTCCAATCGCAACTGGTTCAACAGCGGCATGTGGCCCGCCACCCAGTCGATTTTGCGATTTCCCTCCGGCGCCAGCCCTAAATCGCGAATCATGGACTCTTCCAACACAGCCATGCCTGCCACCTCCGAAGTTTGTCGCCCCACGTCAAAAGTCCACCATACCCAGGCTGATTTGCAGACCTTCGTTGACCATTTTCATCATGACGTCGTCTAAGTGCGTAATTTTATCCGTCAGCCGCTGCTTGTCGATGGTTCGAATTTGCTCCAACAAGATGACAGAATCCCGGTCTAACCCATACTTCTCGGCCGGGATTTCCACATGAGTCGGTAGTTTCGCTTTTTGAATTTGTGCCGTAATTGCGGCGACAATGACTGTGGGACTGAACCGATTGCCGATATCGTTTTGTATAACCAGAACGGGCCGGAACCCGCCCTGTTCCGAGCCTACTACCGGTGATAGGTCGGCAAAGAATATGTCCCCGCGCTTCACATACAAAGAGCTACACCCCGCTCACTAAACGTTCCACCGTTCCGCCCGCTTCCTCTTCCAATGGAAAGGCCTCGGAAGCAATCCGAAGGTTCAGTCGCGCCATCTCCACATAACCTTGTTGCAATGACGTCCGAATGTCCTGCTTGCGCTGTTCCGTGACGTACATTTCCATAGCTTCGCGAATGGCTTCACTGCGATTGATATTTTCCCGTACTGCAACACCATCTACCTGATCCAGTAGGTTCTGCGGAACATAAACCACAACTCGCCTGTTTGCAGACACGCGGCGGCACCTCCACTGCATACGTACGATCTACCCATAGCCATTATAGCCATGGAAAAAACACGGGTCAAAGCCAATCTCAAACTTCTCTGCAGCCTGCTCCCATCCGCGCTTGCCTAGAGCGGTGCTTCTCTTTAGACTGTGGAATCAGTCCAGGTAGAAACGAGGTACGCGGTTGTCCACGGCGCAGATTAACTCGTAGGAAATGGTCCCTGCCTGGGCTGCCATGTCTGCAATGGAGATGGACGGCACAGACTGGGAAAGACTCCGGCTGGACCGAGACTGCCGGAAGGTGCCAAGGAGATACTGGATTTGGTGTTCCTCATCCATTTTTTCAATCGCCGCAAATTTCCATTCATCCGGCGCCGCCTGTCCGTACACAGTCACACAGTCACCTACGGAGGCTCCAGGGACGTCTGTCACGTCAATCATCAGTTGATCCATACACACGTTTCCAACCACCGGTACCCGCTGGCGTCCCACCAGTACGCTCCCCCGATTGGACAGGTGACGAGGATAGCCGTCCCCATAGCCAACGGGCACTGTCGCGATGCGCCTTGTTCCGCTTGCCGTGTACGTGGCCCCGTACCCCACCGTCTCACCGTCCGCGACTTCTGCAATGCGAGTGATGAAACTGTACAGATTCATAGCTTGGCGCAACTGCACAGGCAGAGGGACACCATCCGCAGGAGGAAAACCGTAGGCACTGATGCCCACCCGCACCATCCCGTAGTGCGATTGGGGCATCCTCAGCGCGGCAGCACTGTTGGCCGCGTGGGCGATGGGTGCAAACCCCGCGCTGCGCAAGGCTTCCAAGGCTTCGTCAAAGCGCTGAAGCTGGCGCTGTGCATGGTGCAGAGACTCTGCATCCGCACACGCCAAGTGCGTGAAGACCCCGGCGATGTTCACGTTGGGACACTTTTGGAAGGACTGAGCCGCGCTCACCAGTTCCGTCGGAGAGCGAAACCCCAATCTGTTCATACCGGTGTCGAATTTCAGATGGACGCCAAGGGGATGTGAAAAGCCTGAAGGGACTTGCCGCGACCAGTCCTCCGTGACTGTAATCTCAATGTTGCCATGTGCCGCCGCCTTGGCAGCCTCTGCCGAAACTGCTCCCAGGACCAGGACAGGTGCATGGACTCCCGCGCTGCGCAGTTGTAGTGCTTCTTCCAGGGTGGCGACGCCAAGGTAGTGGGCGCCACCCGCCAGGAACGCTTGGGCAATGGGTACCAACCCATGACCGTAGCCATCGGATTTCACCGCCACCAGCAACTTCGTTCCCAATCCCAGAAATGCCCGAATGGCCGCGACATTGGCGGTCACTGCTGTCTTATCAACAATAGCGAATGTTCCTCTGTACATGAATGAATCCACTCCGAAATAATTTCCAGAATCCATTTGTGACGGGGACCCTCCGGTTTTCCCTTGTCTGCTTCGCGCAACCCGCTTTGCTAAAGGGAGAAGATTCTGACGTTCAGAGGCCCCATTGTCCGTCTTCCGTACGGGCAGAGAGTACCCGTAGGTTTCGGCGAATGAATGCTACCATCATATCACATGTGGTGCAGCCGAAAATACTTGCTCACATAAAAGCTGCTCTGCCAGGAGCAGAACAGCTGGGTGCGAGATTTCCGCCTGAAAGCCACCTACTTGCCGACAGAGCCAACGGTTGTAATGGCAATTTGCTTCATTTCATCCATGGATAGTTTATCGCTGGTCAAAGCAAATTCCACACCGTTGTGAACCCAGGTCAGTTGATGCGCTTGCTCCGTACCGTTGTATATGGCCGGAATTCCGTACATGTCCACAAGAGTGGCTCCGGCGACTCCCGAAACTCCGGGAGCGGGCCGAAACTCCGAGAGTACAAACGGGTGATTCCCCGTGTACCGCAGCAGATAATCATTTGTATTTACTTCCTGGAGGTCTGCCATCTTGTCTCCCAAACCGGTGATGCTCGGCTCCATATAACCGAAGGGCTGCGTGTCCGCGCTGGCCAAGGTAGTCTTCGATCCGAAGCTTTCCGCGACCTTATTCGGGTTGAAGTCCGCATCCGCGAACTTTGCCGGGGTTTCGAATTTTTCGAAGTTCAGCGTCACCACGGCTTTGTTTTCAGAATCGTACAGCACGACTTGTTTCGGCTGCAGAGTGCTGGCGTTCAACTCCACATGTTCCTTCGTAACGACGTCGTTGGCTGGCGTCACAGGCATGTCAAAATTCAGGGCACCGTGATCCTTCTTTACACTCACCTTATCTCCTGAAGTCAGTTGTTGCAGAATTTGCGTGTACAGGTAAATGTGTCCCTGATTTTGTGCCCAGTCTCCGTTAAAACGAAAGACTTTTTGCAAGGAAGGACTGACAATGAACATTCCGCTGCCGTTTCGAACAATGACCTGGTTGATTTGATTGGCGGACTCGCCCAGCGCTATGCGGTAAGCATCCGGACTCTCGTACCAGGTTTCCACATAGTAGGTCTGTGAATTATTGTCCATTTGCACGGTCATAGTGGCCGTACTCTTGTAGTTTTGCTTTGTCATAGTTTCGATTTGGGCGTTTAGTTTTGGTTTCATATTTTGTGATGTTGGTGCACCACAACCGGCCACCAAACCAATGACGAGCCCCGTCGCGAGAAACCACATACCAAACTTACGCATCATCCACCTCGCCTTTCTTCGACAAGCAGCACTAGCCGTGCTCACCCGGCAAGTCAATTGTCGAAATGAAGGCGTATTGCGCGGGAAATATTTTCGACAACGTCCGACGCCAGAACACTGGCCGCAGAGAGTTGTCTTCCAGCCAGTTCACCGGCTCTTCCGTGAAGCCATGCACCCATAGCTGCGGCTTGGTGAGGGGGAAAGCCCTGAGCGAGAAAGCTGCCAATGACCCCCGCCAAAACGTCACCCGTGCCTGCCGTAGCCAGCGCTTCGTTTCCCGACAGGTTAACGAGCAACGGTTCATCCGGCGTCGCAATAACGGTGTGAAACCCCTTCAGGACCACGGTGGATTGTGTCTGGCTGGCCAAGGTCTGTGCAGCCTTAACGCGCTGATTTTGAACGTCTTCCGTCGTCCATCCCAGCAACCGCGCACACTCCTTGGGGTGAGGCGTCAACACCCAATTTTTGCCTAGCGGCCCATGCTCCAGGGCTATAATCAGGCCGTCCGCGTCTACGACGCCCACTTTTCCCCAAAGGCGAAAAGTGTCCCGCCAGACTGTCCCTTCCGTCCCGAGGCCTGGCCCCACCACTATGGCATCGCAGTCTGCAAAGGGATGTCCGGCGCCCAACACCAAATCCCTAGACGCATCATCGCCAGACACATCCTGGCCAGACACAGGGCGAAGTACGAACTCCAGCGGCGCGTTCAGCCTCTCGGACAGCCACTGCGGGACGGCTAGCACCACCAGACCTACGCCGCTTCTTGCTGCCCCTAGTCCGGCCAGCACCGGCGCTCCCACCATGCTTCCCACCGCAATCCCCAGTTTGCCGAAAGAACCCTTGTGCGCGCTGGAATGGCGCTTGGGCCAACGGGCTTGCACCCACGCTGCGTCGACCGTCTCTGCCAGTGGGCCACCGGTAACTCCGTCGGCAGACGCAATGCCAATATCCGCTAAGCGCACTTCACCAGCATAGTAGCAGCCCGGGCTCACTGCCGTTCCCAGCTTCTGCATGCCCATACAGACCGTCACATTCGCCTGAATGGCGCTTCCCCGGACCTCTCCGCTGGAACCGTCAACGCCCGTGGGAATATCCACTGCCACGACCCATGCGTCCCGGGAATTCACAGCGTCCACAACCTGCTTCAGCAGACCCTGCAAAGGCCGCTGCGATCCCGTTCCCAGTAGAGCGTCCACATATACGTCGGCGTCAGGAAGGATTATTCCCGACTTGTCGGACGGATTGGACATCGCCATTACCGAAGGAACGCCCGCTTTCATGGCCATCTGATATGCCTGCTGTGCATCACCCGTCAACTCATCGGATCTTCCGACAGAACAGGCAGCCACATCCACCCCTTTGTGCCTGAGCCAGCGCGCAGCAATCCAGCCGTCTCCACCATTGTTCCCTTTTCCGCACAATACGCACACGCGACGGGCGCCGTGTTGCAGGACAGCTTCTGCGACGGCTTTCCCTGCGTGCTCCATGAGGACAATCCCGGGCACCTGCAATGAGTCGATAGTGTGCATGTCGAATTGTCGCATTTGATTGCTTGTTACGAGAATCACTCGTGTCCCTCCCGAGGATTGGTATACTTATATTCCGCTCGTCCCAGCAATATGTACAGGTTCCTCAACTCTCGTTTGCAACTCCCGGCTCCGGGAATTTGCCACGGCTTTCGCAAATCACAAAGGCGACAGCCACCTCACTGTCGTGTGAAATGGACACATGCCAGATGAGGTCCTTTGCCAGCGATGGCTGGGAGTCCACCCACTCTACTTCCAGGCCACCGAAGCCACCGGCACCTCCGCTACCGCCGCCACCAGCTCCGTCTGTCCCGCCACTGCCTCCGCTACCGCCGCCACCACCGTCTGTCGTGCCGGTACCTCCGATACCGTCGGCACCAGAGCCTAACAACACCGCGACGCAGTTCGGGCGCAAGGCCGCCAGGCCTATCCCCAGGGCCTTGCCCATGGCTTCCTTTACGGCAAACCGCCCAGCGAGAAACTCGGTTTGCCGTTGTCCCGGCAAGACGCTGAAATACGCCAATTCCGCCGGAGCCAGTATCCTCTGTGCGAAGCGCATGCCTGTCCGACTCAGTGCGTCAGCGATTCGGTGCAGTCGTACAATGTCTGTGCCAATCCCCAAAATCATTGACGGCCATCTTCCTTTCGGCAATCTTCGGCACCAAAATCCGGCTTGTTACCTGTCCTTGGTTACTACTGCCCTCATTGTACGCTAGATTGGGGTCTTTGCCGAAAAGTCCACTTAGGGCGCGTTCCACATAACGGGGCTGACCACCACCAGTCCGGAATCCGACAGACTACCCCGCAAATCCTCAGCCGTTTCAGCCAGAGCGTCAAAATCCCCCAAGGCTGTGATGACCATGGGCGCATAGTGGCGATGGAACGGACGACTATCTCTCTTGCTGCCGGGAGCGGATCCGAAACCGGCCACGGCCCGGTTGACGGATACCCAGACTGCGCCCTGTCGCCGCAACTCCTCCGCAATTTCCTGGTAAGCAGGTGCTCCTTTGGCAGAAGCAGCGGCAATGGTGAAGACATCCACACGGACGCCATTGTGAAACCCTCGCAACTCGCTTTGCCAATTTTCGGTCCATGACTCCACGGAAATGACCCCCTTATCCCGCAGTAGGGGAGATACCTGAAACAGCCACGGCTGCAAGACGTCAAACCTGTCTGCCACGGTGATGGTGACGGGTAACTGGTTAGATCCAATCTCACTGCCAACGTGCTTCAGCGGCACACCCCGAAAACTCCCCGTGAGACTCTGCAGTACAGCACCTCCGGCAACCCCCAACTGGTTCGCACCCTCCAGCAGTTGCCGGTAGAGCAGCTTGCCGCCGGTCGCTGTGGCCGCGCGGCTGGTGACAGCCACGTCCACCTTCGTCACCTTGGATGGCCCAAACCGCGTTTCGGCCATTATCTTTCACCTCCTGCCTGTCCCTACTGGTGAAATCAATGAAAGTTATGGCACAATAGTCCATGTATATGTTTAGGAAAGGTCGAAGTGACATGACCCTCGTAGAAAAGATTGTCTTGATGCTGGTTGTCGCCATTGTTGTCAGTATCGGCTTTTATATTCGTCCAGGAGCCAAAAAGCCCATTGCCTGGTGGCAACTGACATCGGTGTTTGTGATAGGACTCATCGTGGCTGCGGTTTTGTTGACTACGCACTCCCTGTATCTGGGCGCCGGCAGTTGATAACTGATGTAAGGCAAATCGCGACCGTGGCCAATGGGAGGAGGAAGAGCCATTGTCCGTCACCATTGCCATTGCCCTGGTGCTTATCGGCCTTCTGGCAGGTACCCTTGGATCGCTCGTCGGGCTTGGCGGAGGATTTCTCATTGTCCCGCTTCTCAGCCTGTTGTTTACCCTCCCATCCAGGGAGGTAGCTGGAACTTCGACGGCCGTAGTCCTTGTCACGGCGGCGTCAAGCACCTTGGCCTACCTCAGGTTGAAACGAATTGACCTGAAAAGTGGATGGCTGTTTGCGGTGGTATCGATTCCAGGGGCTTTCATTGGCGCCGACTTCAGCCACATGATGCCCACCCACGACTTCGACCTGTCCTTCGGAATTTTTCTCATCATTGTCAGTGTGTTTCTCCTGTTGCGCCCTGATAACGACAGCCGGCAAGTCATCCGCGGACATTCCCGCAGGGTACTTGAGGATGCCCAAGGCAACCATTATGACTACGCCTTTTTTCTCCCCATTGGACTGATTGCCGGATTCTTTGTGGGCTTTCTCTCCAGTCTCTTCGGCATTGGTGGCGGAACTGTCATGGTGCCGGTCATGGTCCTGCTGCTTGGCTTCCCCGCTGCCATTGCGACAGCCACGTCCATGTTCATGATTCTGGTATCCTCCGTCATTGGCACCGCCTCTCACGCCATTCTGGGAGACATTCGCTGGTTGGACGCTGTGGCTCTCGCCATTGGCGCCTTCCTCGGCGGACGCATCGGGCCTCTGATTGCCAGGAGATTGACGGGAAAATGGCTGTTGCGCACCTTGGCTGTGGTCATGATTGCCACCGCTGCCCGCATGATTTGGACAGCATAGCAGGAGTGGCATATGGCCCCTCAAGACAGTGTCATTGAACCGGAGATAATTACGCTTCAGGAAGAGGGAGGACTGGACATGGATACACAGCTTTTGTCTGAGAGATTCAAGCGGTTTGCGGTCAAGGAATGCAAGGGATCCAGTAGATTATATGAGTTTCTGTCGACAGAGATTGCAGAGGACAGTGACCTGCTTGAATTGAGTTCCTATTGCCCGCCTGGTCAACCTGTTCCCAACTTGTTATCAAACGCGCCGTAGGGCAAACGGTGTGAGACTTGGCGTGTCGAGAGGGGCGTCTTGCATTTGATAATAGCGTATGGGTAATCCGCTGTGTCAAAATAGATAGCATATTATGTACGGCTGGTCTTGGAGGAGTGATACTATTCTATCCGGAAAAAGCCAACACAAGCTACCCCCTCTTCTCAAGTGTGTAGTTTGCCAGCATAGACCGGGGGATGTCATGCACCATCATATTCCCATATGCAAATCGTGTAAGACCGTGCTAGACAAACACATACAACGCGATGGTGGATTCATCATTCAATATCTCGACGCACTTCGGAAAGCTGATTCCCCATCGGAAATTTCTTCGCTATCGGAACGCATCATTAAGCACGCATCGAAATTGGTGCCATACGAAGACTTGAACCTGAAAACAATCGAACCAGCGCCAACTTCCATTATGCACCGCGTGCGGGCACAAGAATACAGCGACCTATTTCCGAAACTTTTTTCTGAAAGTGATATGATTGCCGGTTCCCGTAAACACAGTTATTCGTTGCGACATGTGCTGTTGGGAGCGGCGGTAGGAGTCATTGTTCTTGGCGCTGGGATAGTTATCTTGCGGCAAAAACCAGGGTTGCGGCCATCAGCGCCAGTCAGTGCCAGGCAAAAGACTACAGTTACACAGCCCTTGAAGTCTACAGTTACGCAGCCCCTGAAGACTGCAGTTACGCAGCCCTTGGAGGTTGTATCTGCACATTTTCGAGTTGTCATTATGCGTTCATTGCTGGAACAGGGACCCTACTACAACATCCTCGTGTATTACACGGGTTCGACGCCCTGCGCAGGGCTAACAACTACCTGGGGCGAATCCACATCAGGAGATAACAGTAAGCCGGTTAAGCCAGGAGCAGAGGTGGCTTCGTTCGACGACATTCCGTTTCCACACGGATTCGCCGATACGTCCCCAATCCAGGTGCGTTGGACCGAGCAGGGCAAGCAGTATACTGAGACGGTTCGATTATCCGACGCCAAAACCAGTCTCAAGGTAGAAAATCACTATATATACTCCGGTCAAGATGCACAGTGGAGTGTGTCCTACGAGAAAGAAACCATCGCGGGAACCGGGTTTAGTCATTCGTACGCGGTGTTTGTTATTACTCGAAAGGGCAAGGCAATAGGCAGTGTGGATTGCGTCGTCAACTCCCCATCAGGGACGGAGGACTTCAGCCTTCAAAGCTCAAATACCAAGACAATGCGTGTTGGCGTTAATCCGTCGCAGCCTGCCTATGACATTACTGGGAAGCACGCCGAAATGACGATTTACTGGGACAGCGGGACCGCTGCTATCCCTCTGGTTGACACATCATCTCAAAATAAGAGTTAGGACAGCAGCGTAAAACAGTGGAGGGAATCCTAGCTCCAACAATGTGGTGAGCCATTTTCCGTCATCCAAGGGACAGGTTTTGAACCGTGTGCCTAATTGAGGTAGAGTGAACAGTGTCAATGGGACGATGCCAACCTCGGGCTGCAAGTGCCTACACTGCTGCACCCATGTGAATCCATCGTTACATCCCAACTACCCATGGGGAGCGAAAGCACCAATAGGAGGAATTCACTTGATTGAAATCAAGAGCCGTTATGAAATTGATTTGATTCGCGAGGCTGGTAAAGTCATTGCGGAGTGCCACGAGGCTTTAAAGACATTCATCAAACCCGGCATCACCACAATGGAAATTGACGAGTTTGTGGAAAACTTCATTCGCAAACACAACATGGAGCCGGCGCAAAAGGGCTACAAGGGCTACCCATTCGCGTCCTGCACCTCCGTAAATGACGTGGTCTGTCATGGCTTCCCAGGCCAACAGATACTGCAGGACGGCGATATCATTACGGTTGACATGGTGACACTGCATAAGGGACTTCATGCTGATTCCGGCTGGAGCTACGCTGTCGGGCATGTCAACGACACGGCTAGGCGCTTGATGGAAGTCACGGAAGCGTCTTTATACAAGGGCATAGAAGTGTCCGTCATTGGCAATCACATTTCCGATATCGGCCACGCCATCCAAACCTACGTGGAAGGTGAGGGGTTTTCTGTGGTGCGTGACTTCATTGGCCACGGGATTGGCAGAAAAATGCATGAAAGCCCGGAAGTGCCCCACTTTGGCTTGCCTGGCAAGGGCCCCAGACTGAAGAAAGGGATGGTCTTTACCATCGAACCCATGGTGAATACCGGAACATACAACGTGACCGTTCACGATGATGGCTGGACAGCCCGCACGGCGGACGGCGGACTGAGCATTCAGTACGAACATACGCTGGTAGTCACAGAGAATGGCCCTGAGATTTTGACGAAGCTATGAGATGCTGTCAAGAAAACCGTTAAAAGCGAACCGCTACACTGTGCGGTTCGCCCACGTTATCTATGTATCTGCTCAGAGCGTGTTTCTCCGCAAACGTCCATTGCCGACCTCGCCACGTGTCTCCCCATCGTGTAAACGTAGGAGAAACCTGTTGAAAGGTGTCAACCGAGGAAGAGTGATCCAACCTCTCCCAGCCCATACGACACAGCGCCCACAAGTAGGCCCACAAGGGTCATCTCCAGGCCGCTGGCCCACCAGGACCGGACGGTAATAATGCTCTTCAATGCGCCCACAATGAAGTGAGCTATCAAACTAACTACGGCGGCCATCAGTATGGCGGCCAGTCCATGGAGAAAGAAGAAGGGCAGCAATGGAATGATGGCGCCCACGAAGGTGGAGGCACTACCAAAAAGGGCAGATTTCCACGGGTTCGATTTGCTTGCTTCATGGATTCCCAGTTCCTCCTGCGCCATGGTCTGCAGGAACGTCTCAGGATTTTGTGCCACCTCTCCGGCAATCCGACTGGACTCTTCCTCAGACAGCCCCTTAAGCTGGTACAAAAGTTTGAGTTCTTCAATTTCGTGACTGGGATCCTCTTCAATCTCCCGTCGTTCATGGCTGAGTTCACTTTCCAACAGTTCGTTCTCCGACTTCGCTGCGAGCCACGCTCCTGCCCCCATGGACAGAGTACTGGCCAGCGCGCCAAAGAAGCCTGAAATGAGAATGGTTTTGTCTGCATGAGCGAAGCCTGCGACACCGGTGATAATGCCAAATATGGCTCCGAGTCCATCGTTGACTCCGTAGATGGCATCCCCGACCCAACCACCTGACTCGTGGCGGTGCCAACGTTCTTCACCCCATATGCTCTTGAGCTTCTTCTTGACGTTTGGGGCCGAGGTCTGCAGCAAATCCGCGATGTCGCCATGCTGTTTCTCGTCTTCGTCAATGGCGTCAATCATTTTCAGAATGTCGTCATCTTCAATTACATTGCGCAGTGACCCGTACCAAGTGGCATTGCCTTCTTCCACTTCTTCAATGCGTCTCACCACGTCGCGCAGGGTCATGTCAGCAATGGAAACTTCGGGAGCTGTCAGTGTTGCAATATCTACGCCCTGTTCGTTCAGCTTCTCTTCCCACATGTGCGCATGTCTGTACTCAACATCCGCCAGTTTCGCAAAGATTCCCTTGCGGTGGGCATCCATTTCACCGGCAGCCGAAAGTTGATACAACTTTGCAGCCTCCACCTCTCGACGCCAGTTTTCTATAAGCATCTTTTTGAAGTATTCCTGGCTCCCCTGTTTCAAGTTCTCCCCTCCGTTCCTCCACTTCCGAGGGCGCCGCTCACCACAGTCCCCACTGTGGCATCCGTCACAGGTTTCGTCATGCGCCTGCAGGCCCAAACGCCGTATCAGGGAAATTCTACAGCAACAGAAGTCTGACTAGAACCGCAGCCAAGACGCCGGTACACGGAATGGTGATAATCCAGGCAGTGACAATTCTCCGGGCAACGCCCCACTTCACCTGGTGAAATCGCTTAGCGGCTCCAGTACCCATAATAGCAGAGGAAATGACATGAGTGGTACTGACTGGCTGCTTCAGCAATGTGGCTGTAAGAATGACCACTGCTGAAGTAAGGTCGGAGGCGAAGCCGTTGATGGGCTCCAGTTTAATAATTTTCGATCCCACTGTCTTGATGATTCTCCATCCACCCGTGGCCGTCCCGAGGCCCATGGAAATGGCGCAGACGAATTTGACCCACAAAGGTACGTGCAGAGTCGACTGAAACCCCCCTGCAACCAGAGCAAATGTAATGACCCCCATGGTCTTCTGAGCATCGTTGGTACCATGGGTAAATGCCTGAAAAGCCGCCGAGAACAACTGCAGAAAACGAAATCCCCGGTTGACTTTGTAGGGGGACGTGTTTGCAAAAAAGAGACGCAGTATCCACATGAGAATGTATCCAACAATAAACGCAGCAAAGGGAGAAAGGACAAGTGCCTTGATGATGTTGGTGAACCCAGAGTAATTGAGACTGCCAAAACCGGCTGCCCCAACTACGGCGCCGGACAATCCGCCAATCAGCGCGTGGGATGAAGAACTGGGAATCCCCAAATACCACGTAAGCAAATTCCATATAATGGCTGATATCAGCGCTGCCAACACCACCTTCATACCGTGATGCAAGGTTAGTGGATTGGCAATTTTGCCACCAATGGTTTGAGCAACTCCGGTAAACGTCAATGCACCCACCAAATTCAGTGTTCCTGCCAAAATGACGGCGCGGCGAGGAGATAGAGCACGGGTCGAAACGGTGGTCGCAATTGCATTAGCAGTGTCGTGAAACCCATTGGTGAAGTCGAAGCTTACAGCCAAAATGACAGTGACGATAATTAACGCCAGCATTTAGCACCGTCCTACTATGAGTTCTTAACAACCACAGAATCCAGAACATCAGCCACGTCTTCGCACCGATCGGTAATTTCTTCTAAAATCTCGTAGACTTCCTTCAGCTTGATGACAGTCAATGGTTCGTGGTGATTGCTGAACAACATGCGCAGGGAGCGCAGCAACAGGGAGTCCCCAATTTTTTCGAGACGATTCAGTTCAGCAGTGTGGACTCGCAGCTCCAACAGTTTCCGAGCCTGCAGCTTTGCCATGGCGGACGAGATTTCCCGCACAGAATCCGCAATGTTTTGCGCAAACTCTTCCATGACCGGCGTCGCTTCCGTGATATTATAAAGGTCCATGCGAACGGTGACGGCTTCCAGGCCATCCACAATGTCGTCCAGCCGTACGGCAAGGGCGAGGTAATCCTCCCTATCCAAGGGGGTAATGTACGTCGCATCCAGCATTTTCATTAGCTCGCTGGTGAGGTCGTCCCCTTTTTTCTCAGCTTCCTTGATTCTGGCCGCTAGCAGTTCCGGGTTGGAGAGGTCCTTGAGACCGAGGGAGAAAATTGATGCAGCGTCCTCTAAGTTCTTCGAAATTTGCACCAAGTAGTCAAATAATTGATGGCTTCTCTTGGCCACGATAGAGCCCCCTGTTCAAAATTGTGTCGCCGACTGTTTTCGACAAAATCCGCAGGCCCGTAACTGGATATCGGCCCACAGACAAGCATATCATATCACGTTCAAAACCCAATCTCGACAGAGTTCCAGTTTGTTCAACAATTCATCAGGATAACTGCCACGGGGGATTTGTCCACCCAATTATGGCCAGTGCTCATAGAGTAAAGGAGGGACCACGGAAGGGGGGACAGTGGTGACAAAATCTCGACGGCATCAGCATCGTCCAGCAATCCGTAAGTCTACGCCAGCCAGGAGCGAACCCCTAAGAAACGGCAAGGAACTGGATGCCGAACCAACGTTTCTGCCAATTATGCTTCTCTTTGGCGGCCTCTGGGGCGCCCGCGCGATGCGCGGCGCAGGTGGCTTTGGCAGTCGCCAGGGCACAGGCTCTTATCCCAGGTTCGGAGGCGGATTCCCAGGAGGCCGTTTCAATTCGGGAGCAGGTTCCACACCCAACGGTGGCGCCTTTTCCGGGATGAATCCATTTGGCTGGGGCGGCTCACCCAGCGGCAGGCAATCCGGCTACGATGGCTTCTCGGGGTTCCCGTTTTCGGGCAACATGTTTGGCATGGGTGGTTCCGGCCCCAATGCATTTTCTCAAGGTGGTGGCGCTGCCGGCAATGGCCGTTGGCCATTTTTCTTCTGAACTACTGAAAACTATCGCCAGGTACCGTACAGAGGGTCACCGCACAGCCCCGGTGGCCCTCTTATCGTTGTCCAGTTGAAGGACAAGAATTGTCCTTTGCCGCAATCTCTTTTACAATAGCAGTAACGCAGGTGGCATCTTTTAACACACCACGTTTCAGGCAAAGGGGTTGTCGTCATGGCGAGAATCGCTGTAGTCGGGCCGGGAAAGGTCGGCACAGCGCTGAGTCTTGCCTTCAACGGAGTGGGGCATACCATTGTTGGCGCCTATTGTCGGGATGTCGACAGCTTGTCGGCAAAGCGCTTTCGCCGATTGCTTGGCGCGCCTACCGCTCTGTTGCCCCGCGACATTTCAGACAGCAACCCTCTGCCGACAGCGGAAGTGTTTCTGGTGGCTGTCCCCGACAGGGCTGTGACCTCTGTGGCACAGACCCTAGCGGACTCGGGCATCCTGGCGACCCTTCAGCAGCCGTTGGCGGCTGAAGCCACCGCTTACAACCACGCACCCGCTGTGGACTCCACAGGTCCTGTTGTCATGCACACGGCCGGATCCCTTTCAGCAGAGGCGCTGGCACCGGCTCGAAACGTCGGCGCGCGGTGCATCTGTATGCATCCGCTGCAGACCATTGCCGACCCGGAACTATCGCCTGAGTGCTTCTCAGGCATCACCTTTACCCTGGATGGCGACCCGTCTGCCTGCGCGCTGATTTCACAATGGATTCGGAGGCTGGGCGGCATCCCACTGCAGTTCGACCCGAAGCTTCGCAGCGGCTACCATGCCGCAGCCGTACTGGCTTCCAATGCTGTGGTGGCGCTCATGGCAACGGCCTCGGAGGTCTCCGGACTGCCGACAGGCGCGCAAGCCCTGATTCCGTTGCTGCAAGGGGCTGTCGACAACCTGAAATTACTGGGATTGCCGGATGCGCTTACCGGACCTGTGGAACGAGGAGACGTGGACACAGTCAAGAAACACTTGGATGCCCTGCAAAGCAACCCCACCGCTTTGCGAGTTTACCGAGCCTTGGGCCAGGCCACTCTTGAGGTGGCCAGTAAAAAAGGACCGCTCAGCAGTGCGGTCAGTGCCGAACTGCGCGACCTTTTCCAATAGCCCGGCAGCTCAAAAATGGTGGACTTACCACTTGGGGGGTATGTACACATGGCAACAGCCATAACTGTCAAAAGCCTGCTGAAAATGAAGCAGGACCAGCAACCCATTGCAATGATGACCGCTTACGATTTTCCTACTGCCCATTTGCTCGACGAAGCTGGTATCCACGTATTGCTCGTTGGCGACTCCTTGGGTATGGTCGTTCAAGGCCAGACCACTACTCTCCCCGTAACCCTCGACGACATGGTGTATCACACCCGGATGGTAGCCAGGGCTGCAAAGACGGCGCTGGTTGTTGCGGACTTGCCCTTTATGTCTTACCAAATCTCCGCCGAACAGGCATTGACCAGTTCCGCCAGATTAATGAAAGAAGCAGGGGCACAAGCCGTGAAACTGGAAGGCGGTAAAGAAGTTGTAGAGACCGTTCAAGCCCTGGTTACGAGCGGCGTCCCGGTGATGGGGCACCTTGGCTTGACACCGCAGTCCGTGCACGCGCTAGGGGGATTTTCTGTCCAGGGTCGAACCCTGGAACAAGCGCAGCGGATTTTTGCGGATGCCCAGGCTCTGGAGAAGGCCGGGGCCTTTGCCATTGTATTAGAAATGGTTCCCGTAGAATTGGCGCACTCTATATCACAACGCCTCTCCATTCCAACCATCGGGATTGGCGCCGGTACCCTGTGTGACGGTCAGGTTCTGGTCTTCCACGACATGACCGGCTTCACGTCCGGATATATTCCTCGCCACAACAAGCGCTATGCCAACCTGGCGGATATCATCCAGTCGGCAGCCCGCCAATACATCACCGATGTCAGTGAGCGGAGTTTCCCGGGAGAAGAGCAAACGGCACACCTGTCCGAGGAACAACTGCAGCAGTGGAACGAGTACCTGGCTACGTCGGGCAAGGAGGATTGATGGATAGATGAGAATCGTCCATACCATTCAGGAGCTGAGAGAAAGGATTGACCACGTCCGCCGGAGAGGGCAGTCTGTTGGACTCATCCCTACCATGGGCTACCTGCACGACGGCCACATGGCGCTAGTGGATGCGGCTCGGCGGGAATGCGACTGTGTTGTCACAAGCATTTTCGTCAACCCACTCCAGTTTGGACCCAACGAAGACTTTGCTTCCTATCCGCGAGACTTGGAGCGGGACGCCAGTGTACTGGCAGCACACGGCTGCGATTTGCTGTTTGCGCCTTCCGTTTCGGAAATGTACCCGGAGCCACTGCAAACCGCTGTGATGCTTCCAGACATGAGTCAGGTCTTGTGCGGCCGGACACGGCCAACACATTTTCGTGGCGTCACCACAGTTGTCACCAAACTGTTCAACATTGTCCAGCCGGACAAAGCCTTTTTTGGCCAGAAAGACGGGCAGCAAGTGATTCTGATTCGCCGCATGGTGCAGGACTTGAACCTGCCTGTGAGCGTTATGACGGTCCCTACGGTGCGTGAACAAGACGGCTTGGCCAAGAGTTCGCGCAACATCTACCTGACCGCTGCAGAGAGACCCCACGCCAATGTGCTCTACCGCGCTTTGTCGCACGCCCATCATCTGCTGGTACAGGGGGAGCGTCAGGCAGACCGGCTTGTGTCGGAAATGCACAGCGTCATTGACAGAGATGGCGCTGCAAAACTGGACTACGCCGAGATTGTGAACCTGAGTAATCTCGCTCCGGTAACGCTTGTTGAAGGTCAAGTCATGCTGGCCATAGCTGCCTACATTGGCAAGGCTCGGCTCATTGACAATTTCCAGTTGGAAGTCACACCCACCAGGGTTATCAACCTCTTTGAATCCGACGTGCCTGTCTGTTAAGACAGGCACGTCTGCTCAGTACTTCATTCAATTCGCCCGCTCGCTCCCTGGCTCACTCCCTGGCTCACTCTACCTATCCCAGCACCTTACTTCTCGCACCCTCAGCAACTCCCGTTAGTACCCCAGTTCCAGGTTCACTTCATTGGGCAACGGGCGCCCTGCAACCCACTCCCTGTAGTTTTCGGCGAACAGCTTGAACGCTCTGTCATAGTACAGCTGCGATACGCCGGCAACGTGGGGCGTCAGGATGACATTACTGAATTCCCACAGCGGGTGCTTCATTGGCAAAGGCTCCTTGGACGTCACGTCAATTCCGGCGCCTGCAATGGACCTTTCCTCCAGCGCCTGAACCAGGCCATCTTCGTCGACCACATCTCCCCTGGCAAAGTTGAGGAAAATGGCTGTCGGTTTCATCCACTGGAAGTGTTCACGGCGAAAGAAATGGCGTGTGGACTCCGTCAAGGGTATGAGGAGCAAGACGTAGTCACTCTTCGCAAGAACCTGCTTCAGGTATGCCGTGGACACCACTTCGTCAAAATTCGGCAGCGCTTCCGCCGTGCGTTTGACCCCCAGAACATGCATCCCAAATGCCTTGGCCCGCTCTGCCACGGCTTGACCAATGCGGCCCGCCCCCACAATACACAGAGTCTTCCCGTACAGTTCATCCAGTTTTGGATAGTCTCGCGACCACTCCTGGTTCAATTGATTGCGAACGTAAGAATGCAGGTTTCGGGAAAACATCAGCATCATGCCCATGACCTGTTCGGCCATGGGAATACCGTGGATCCCGCTGGAATTGGTCAACTTCACGTGTTGTTTCGCGAACTGTTGCAGCGGCAAGTCGTCCACACCGGCGCTCAGCGCGTGGTACCACCGCAATTCGCTGCACTGTGCCACCCGCTCTGCGGTAATTCTGTCCGTGGCCGGGCCAATCATGACTTGTGCGTCCGTATATTGTGAAAAAGCCAAGTTCAAATCGGGTTCATAGGCCACACCTTCGCCAAGTTCCCGTTGTAGCCAGTCCACCAACCGTTTTGACTCCGGAATCTTTCCTGCGATGAGAATCATGGTTCGTGCCTCCTCTTCATCTGATTGTATGGTACCACAATTAACTGGCTATCTTTTCCGCCCACCGCGATATTTCCTCTGTCGTCCCCACAGTGAATTGCTATACTGTGTAGTGGATGTCGGTTATCCGTCTCGTCAGACGATGACGAACAACCCTCTATACCCTCCAAGGTAGGTGGAAGAGACTTGACGATTCCAAACGGCCTTACAGACATGCACAACCACATTCTCTTCGGACTTGACGATGGGCCCAATTCCTTGGAAGAGTCCCTCCACCTTCTCACCGCCATGAAGCTGCAGGGAGTACACCGGGTGATTTGTACGTCTCATTACTTGAGTCCGTATTTCAGCGTTTCCACAGCACAAATGGAAGAATCCTTTGAAGCCGTAGCACAAGCGGTAGATGCTTTCCCCGGCAGTTATCCGGAGGTTTGTTTGGGCGCGGAAATCAGGGTTTGCGACAAACTGGTGGACGAATTGCGCCACGGCAGTCTTCCCGTATTGGGAAACACGTCCTATGTACTGTTAGAGTTTCCCACCAACGATGTTCCGCCTATCACCACCAGTCTGATGTACGAACTGGTTGTACACGATTACATTCCTATCCTTGCGCACCCGGAGCGAAATTTGGAAATCCAGCGAGATCCCTCCTGGCTTGACCGGTTGACGGAGGCTGGAGTCTACCTCCAGTTGACGGCGGAGTGTTTCCTGCCAAAGGACGCCAGACAGTCCCGCGTCGACGCCTTTGCCTGGCAAATTCTGCAGGACTGCAAAGCGACGCTCATAGCTTCCGATGCGCACAACACCACTTCTCGGCCCCCGGTATTGGGGGATGCCTATATCAGCATCAGAGAGCGACTGGGAGAGGACGTAATTGACCATCTGGCGGAAAATGCCGATAACATCTGGACCAATCAGGAAATTTCACCTGTGAAAGTGGAAACGTCCGCCCGCCATTGGTCGTTGCCGTTTTTCCGACCCCGGCGCAGCTGACGGCCGGCATGAATCCATCAATCAAGACAACAAACAGGACCCACCGCCTCCAGCGTGAACGTACCTAGAGACGGCGGGTCCCTCTTTTACGGTGGGCCCTGCTTTTTATGGATGCCAAACGTGCTAGTAGCCAAATCCTGCGGCCAAGGCAACCAGCGCCCCCAAGACAATGCAGTACCAGGCAAAGGGACGAAAGGCGCGGACTTCATGGGTATGAAAGTAGTGCATGAGGAACCATGTACTGAGGAAGGCCACGATGCCTGCGGAGATACCTCCAATAATGCCGAAGTGAATCATCTGGGTATCATGGCTATGTATCATTTTCGGGACTTCCAGAACCCCAGCGCCCAAGATAACCGGAGTCGCCAGAAGAAAACTGAAGTGTGCGGCTTCGTCATAGTCCAAACCGGATATCATGCTGGCACTCATGGTTACGCCCGATCGGGAAAACCCAGGAATAAGAGCAAGTATCTGAACACAGCCAATGAGAAAAGCCTGTACGTAGGACACCTGTTTCTCCGCTCCACGGCCATAGTGTCTTCGCGATGAACGCTTGGTCAGGCGGTCCACGAAAAACAGAATGAGTCCGTTGACTACGAGAAAAATCCCAGCCGAAAAGGCCGAAGGAAACAACTGCCGAAACTGTGTTTCAAACAGTTTTCCAATGATGGCTGCAGGAATGGTAGCAACAATAATCAATCCCAACAACCGGCGCTGCTCGTGCCGGTGCCGCGTAAACAGGGAAGCAATTAATTCTACCCAGTCGCGCCAGAAGAATATCAGCAGTGCCAGGGCGGTCCCGAGATGCAACATGACAATAAACGGCAAGAATTGAGCGCTGTCGGAAATATTCTTCCAGTGGAACACAAACGGCAGGATAACTCCATGTCCCACGCTGCTCACCGGAAATAGCTCCGTGATTCCCTGAACCAGCGCGTAGAGAATGACTTGCATCCATGTCATGAGACGTAGCTCCTTTTGTCCGAAAATCCTAACATGCAGCCATTCTACCACATGGGCCTGTCCGCTTGATAAACATAATGTGAAGTTTTTGACCCGTTACCGCCCAAAAAGTGTGGCAATACCGTAAACAATGACAAAAGCCCCCACAAAACACCCAAGAAAAATGCCCGTCCAGGCCAACCAGCCCAGTGGGGGTTTACTCTCCGTGTTCCGCTGCCGGCCGGCGCCTCTGCCATCGCGAGGTACACCCACATTCCGGGACTCCCTGCCTGTATCCACCTGCCGGACCTGACGCCTGTGCCCGTCTTCATCCATCTGCCGGCCCTGACGCCCCTGCCCGTCTTCATCCATCTCCTGGACCTGAGGCCCGTCTCCATAAAGTTGCTCGTTGCTCCGAATCGGACCGTAGTCACTGTTGTGATGGACTTCGCTGTTGTGGTTGACGGCATCATACCTGCCTGCAAAGGCATGGGAATCCGCCGACGTCACTCCTCTGGCTGCCGCCCGGGCCTCTCCCCCGCGCCTGTCCGCTCTTTGCAAGGGCACGCCCAGCATTAACGCCAGCTCTTCACTGTCCTTGCACCAGGCCAGACCGGTGGGAACGAACAGCTCGCCGCCACGCCTGTCATACCCAGCGGGTCGCCCACGGTACAATGCGACGTATTTGCCGTTGATTCGCACTTCGTCCAGAGCCTCTTCCAAAATGGGCGTCTCTTCTCCAGGTTCTGCGCTGCGAGCAGCATCCAGCACTACGGGTCCGTACTTTTCGCTGGTCCCTTCTTCAGCGTTCCTGCGCGCCTCTCCGGGGCTGCTTTCATAGCGTATGTATACGCGATACTCCAAACTTAACACCGTCCTTCACATCTGAACAACGCCGACAGGTAATAGGAATATCATATACAAAATCACAGCCCTTGTCAGGATGATTGTCGGCAATCTATGATAGGGAAGGGAGTAATTAAAAAATTGCGGCAAATGCAGCAATTTAGATGAAGGGATGGTTTAGCTATGGCCAGTGACGATGCACTAACGATGATTGAGGGGAGTGAGGTTATACAGCCGCCTGCGTCTTATCAAAGTGACTCCTATCTGTCCAGCTACGAGGACTACTTACGAAAGTATCAGGCTTCCGTAGAGAATCCCGAAGAGTTCTGGCAGGAGGTGGCTTCCGAACTGGAGTGGCAGTACCGCAGTGACACCGTACTGCAGGGAGGCATGCCGGATTTCAAGTTTTTCCCCGGAAGCACTATTAACGTCTGCGTCAATTGCGTGGACAGACATGCGCACAACCCATTGATGAAGAACAAGGTGGCTGTCTACTTCGAGGGCGAGGACGGCGAACAGCGAGTCCTGACGTACGCGCAACTGCTGCGTGACGTCGGCAAGTTCGCCAATGTGCTCAAGTCTTTGGGTCTTCAAAAGGGCGATACTGTAAGCGTTTACATGCAGAACCTGCCCGAGACGTTTGTCGTGTTGATGGCCTGCTTCCGCTTGGGAATTGTCTACAACACCGTCTTCGCTGGATTTTCCCCGGAAGCGCTGCGGGAGCGCATCGTCAGTTCCGGCGCCAAGGCCGTCATCTGCGCCAACGCAAGCTATCGCCGCGGAAAGGTTCTGCACCTGAAAGAAACCGTCGATGAAGCGCTGGTGGGAGCAGACTCGGTGGAAAATGTCATTGTCATCCCCCGCATCAGGAGTCTGAACAGTCCTATGACAGACAACAGGGACTGGAACTACGATGAGCTGATGGCCCAGGCGTCGCCGGACTGCCCACCTGAGACCATTGAATGCAATGAACCCGGCTTGCTCATTTTCACCAGTGGCACCAGCGGCCGACCCAAGGGTATTGTCCACGCCGGCGGCGGGTTTCTGTTGGGGACTTACGCTTACACCAAATATCAGCTGGACATTCAACCGCAGGACGTGTATTGGAACACCGCCGACATCGGCTGGCTGACGTCACACATTTTTGTCCTCGTCGGCGGCTTGGCCCTTGGCGTCACCACCGTCCTGTACGAGGGCGCTCTGGACTACCCCGTTCCGGGAAGGGTCTATGAAATCATTGAACGCTACGGTGTGAACAAGCTGTTCTCCGCGCCCACCGCGTTTCGGATGATGATGAAGCACGGCGAGACCCTGGCGAAAAGCTACGACTTGAGTACCCTGCAACTGTTCGTATCCGTGGGCGAACCGCTCAACCCACAGGTATGGCATTGGATTCGCCGAGTTCTGGGGAAGGGTCAGGCTGTCATTAACAATACGTGGGGTCAAACGGAAACGGGTGGCACGCCGTTGGCTTCTTTGCCGGGATCGGTACCCATGCGCCCTGGTTCTTGCGGCGTTCCCTTCTTCGGCCACCAAATGGATGTGGTGGACGTAAAGGGAAATTCCGTCGCGCCGGGAACCCCCGGGTTTCTCGTGATTCGCAACCCGTTTCCGAGCCTGGCCCGAGACATTTTTGGCGACAGAAACCGTTATCTAAACTCGTATTTTTCCCAGGTTCCCGGCGCCTATTTTACTGGTGACAGCGCCGTTTGCGACAGGCATGGACAGTACTGGGTGCTGGGCCGCGTGGACGACGTCATTAACGTCTCCGGACACCGTATCAGCACCATGGAAATGGAAAGTTCGCTCATCAGCCACCCCGCAGTGATGGAGGCGGCGGTTGTGGGGCAGGCGGATGAAATTCGCGGATCCGTTCCCATGGCCTTTGTCACCCTGGATTCTGCTGTGGAACCGTCGGACGAATTGGCCAATTTGTTGCGGGAGCAGGTCGTCAAGGACATCGGCAGCTTCGCCCGGCCCGAGCGCGTATACTTTGTGGAAGCCATGCCAAAAACGCGATCGGGCAAAATTATTCGCCGCATGCTGCGGGAGATTCTCAGTGAAGGAGAAGTGCGGGGAGACACCACGGGACTGGAGAACTACGAAATAGTGGATAAACTGGTGGAATACTTGAATTCGTAGGTCCGCCGGCGTTAAGTTCAGGGGCGCAGCAACGAATGTTGTGCCCCCACCGGCAAGGGCCGCGGCGCGGATATCAGGCGGGGGCTCCAATCACCGGTCAGACTGTCTCGGACACCATGGCGCTGGGAAACATACCTGCAAGTTCGTTCATGAGCTCCATCAGCATGGCCGGCGTCAGCGACTGCTTGCCGTCGGAGATGGCTTCTTCAGGATGAGGGTGCATCTCAATGATGAGTCCGTCTGCCCCTGCTGCCAGCGCCGCCTTTGCCATCGGCTTAACGTGGCGGGCGACGCCAATGCCGTGACTGGGATCGACCAGTACAGGTAGGTGGCTCAATTCCTTGACCACAGGAATGGCGTTCAAGTCCAACGTGTTACGGGTGTAGGTCTCAAAGGTTCGAATCCCTCGTTCGCACAAAATGACATTTGAATTCCCACCTGCCAGAATGTACTCTGCAGACATCAACCACTCCTCAATGGTAGCCGCCATGCCCCGTTTCAACAGCACAGGTTTGTCCACCTTACCCAGTTCCTTGAGTAAATGGAAGTTTTGCATGTTGCGGGCTCCCACTTGAAGAACGTCCACATGCTGGGCAATTGTGTGCAGGTTGACCGGATCCATGACCTCGGAGACCACGGGCAGTCCTGTGGCTTCCCGCGCCTCTGCCAGCAGCTTGAGCCCCTCACCCTCCAACCCCTGGAAGGAGTACGGTGAACTCCGGGGTTTAAAAGCGCCTCCGCGCAGCATGTGCGCGCCTGCCTTCTTGGCTTCTCTGGCGGATTCCAAAATCTGATTGCGGTTTTCCACCGAGCAGGGCCCGGCAATGACCACGGGCTTGCCTGTGCCCACTTTGACACCGCCCACATTCACCACGGTAGTGGCAGGGTGAAAGTCCCGGCTGGCCAGCTTAAAAGGGTGTTTGACCCTGGCAGCCCGCTGGACTCCCGGCCAGGCCTCGATTTGTTCCGGGTTCAGCCGCTCCGTTTGGCCAATAACGCCGATGACAATGTTGTCCTCGCCGTAGACGAGGTGAGTCTTCAGTTCAGAATACTCAATCTTCGTGACGACGGCCGCGACCTGCTCTGGTGCCGCGTCTTTACTCATGACAATAATCATTTTCTCTTCTCCTCCTCCAGCACCTAACAATGTCACAGCTTCGCCTGAAATTTCTTAACATTGTGCATGCAGCCGGACCTGCTGTCAACCAAGAATTCGCCTAATTTTCTGCGAATACGGTTTCGCGAGGAAGATAAATTGGTTCCATGGGAACAATGCACATCTCACATGGAAAAATCCGTGAGGTTCATGACTTCCGGCAACTGCGGGCGGGAGACGAGGTACCCTTGCAGGTGATCGCACTGGTGCTTAAGAAGGAACCGCCGTTGTTCCTCTGTTTCTACACCTTCGCCTGTGACTTTCATTCCCAGGCTGTGGGCCAGTTGGATAATGGCCAGAACAATTTGCGCGCTATTGGCATCCACCTCCAAATCACTGACAAAGGACTGATCGATTTTCAAAATTTGTATAGGAAACCGTTTCAGATAAGATAAGGACGAGTAACCAATGCCAAAATCGTCGATAGCGAGGCCAATGCCCAGTGCTCTCAGTTCATCTAGGCGATGGATAATCCACTCTGTGTTTTCCATCAACACGCGTTCCGTGATTTCGAAATCCAGGCACGACCCCGAGACGTTGTATTCCTGTAACACACTGCGTACAAACTCAGTGAACTGCGGCATGCGAAACTGACGGGCGGAGATGTTCACCGCAACGGGGCAGAACTGGTTACCGCTGCGGTTCCACTCCACAATCTGCCGACAGACAGCGCGCAGGACCCACTCGCCAATGTCCACAATCAACCCTGTCTCTTCCGCAATAGGAACAAACTCTGCTGGGGAGACATTGCCAAATTCTTCGCTGGACCAGCGGATGAGCGCTTCCATTCCCACCAGTCTCCCCGTGTATGTATCTACGGTGGGCTGGTAAACCAAGTGGAACTCGCCGCGGCGCAACGCCCGATGCATTCCTCTCTCCAACTCCAGGCGGCGATGCGCGGGGCCCTTGGTGCGCCTGGGGACATACCAGCTAAAGGTGTTTCCACCCTGTTCCTTCGCCTGATACATGGCCACATCGGCTTGCCTCAACAGGTCCTGGCCGCGATTGTCATGGCCCAGAAAGCAGGTGATGCCCAGACTGGCGGACACCACAATTTCACGATGAAAAACCACAAATGGCGCGTCGTTCAGGGCCTGCACCACCTTTTTGGGAAAGTTGTCGAAGCAGGAGTGGACGCAGTCCAGCAGAATGGTAAACTCGTCCCCGCCAAGGCGGGCTACAAAGGCGTTCTGCGGCGTCACCTGGACCAGTCGTTGAGCCACTTGCCGCAGCAACTCATCCCCAAAATCGTGGCCAAAGCTATCGTTTATCATCTTAAATCTGTCTAAATCGAGAAACAGCAGCGCGACACCTGTACCTGTGGCCACGGCTGCTTCGGTGCGCTCCTGCAACCGCTCCATAAAGCCGCGGCGGTTGGGGAGGTTTGTCAGCGCATCGCGGTAGGCCATGTCCTGCATCAATTGCAGCGTTTCTTTTCTCCCTGTGATGTCCTGAATGACAGCGAGGATAGCCGGCTGCTTGCGGTATTGAATCCAACTGCTGCGGGATTCCACGTCAATAATCTGTCCATCCAGACGTATTAACTGAACTTCCATAGGTGGATTGTAAACGTGGTCCGGGCGTAATTCTCCTAGGCGCTGGTGAATAGTTGCGTGCTGCTGTTGTGGAATGAAGTCGTAGATAGAACGTCCCAGAAGCTCGGCGGCACTAGAGGCCGCCAGAAGGTAGACTCCTCCGTCGTTGATGAAAAGGATATTCATGTCCGTGTCGAAGACAGTGATAAGCAAGGGTGTTGTATTGACCAGGGTGCGATAGACCAGCTCGCTTTCCTTCAGCTCTTCCATGATTGCCTGTTCGCGAGACATATCTTGCACAAAGCCGATGGCAATATCCCCCTCATCGCTCGTGCTCAGGGTAATCCGAAACTGTACGGGAAGAATCCATCCGCTTCTATGCAAGCAAAAGCCTTGGAATTCCCTTTGCCCCTGCTTTAATCCCCGAAGCACCTTAAGCAAATCACGTCGCCGCTCCGGCGGCACCAAATCGACGGGGCTCATTTGCAGTAGTTCGTTACGCGAGTAGCCGGTAAGGCGACAGGCAGAATCATTTGCCCCAACCAACTGGCCGGCAAGCCCTCCTGAGGTCATTTTCCAGACAAACACGGCATCGTGAACGTACTGATACGCTTGTTCCAGTTCCTTTTTACCGTTGGAACCGTAGTCTCCTTGCCTGCTGGACGCATTCAATGGCCAAGCTCCCCCAGTTATTTAGTTACTGTACACTGCTCGCATTCACTCTACATTCTTCAAGAAATCCGTCGGTTCCTGCCGAACTTAGTCGAAATTTGATGAAAAGGATTGGGAATGAGGCGCCATATTTGGGGGAAGTTAATACATCAGTTCGGGACATATCCTCTGGTCTTTGTTCCAGCGACGGACGTACGATGGGGGGAGTAATTTGTGGCGAAGCACCCGCGCAGAGGCTGGCGCAGACTGCGCATATGGACACTCACCTTGGCTCTAATGACAGGCGGGGCCGGTGGTTGGTGGGCCTATCAAATTCATCAACTGGCCTCGCCAAACCACTTCAGGCACGTCCGTGCCATCAGCCGCAGTGAGAATCCAGCGCCAAGCCGAAAGAAAGACCCTCTCGTGGAGATTGTCCCCGTGACCGCACTCCCAGGAACGTTGAACATTGCCCTTATTGGATCGGACGCCCGCCCAGGAGAACACCTGAGCCATTCCGATACCATTGTTATTGTCCATGCCGATTTGAACAGCCACGCTTATTCCATGCTGAGCCTCCCCCGGGACGCGCGGATTTACTTTCCCGGATATGGCTATACAAAACTGACGACTGTGCAGTTTATCAACCAAAGCAAATACGGTGTGAAACAGGGAATTGAAAAGACCATGGCAACACTTTCGGATTTTACCGGTATTCCCATTCACTTTTACGCCGAAACCAGTTTTTCCGGTCTCGAATCCATGGTAAATGCTGTGGGGGGAGTAACGGTGAATCTCCCCTTCCCCATCAAAATCTCTCATCCGCTACACAAACAGATGAAAGGGACGGTATTCGCCAAGGGACGGCATTTTCTCAACGGCGCCCAAACCATTGAAGTGGTACGTGAACGCGACAGTGTCCCAGGCGGCGACTATGGACGTCAACAAATTCAGCAAAAGGTGATTTTGGGGATTGCTCGGAAAGCGCTACAGAGAAAGCAGTGGGATCGCGTTCCCGCCCTGGCGCAAGCTTTGCCCCACTTCCTCATTGCGACCAACCTGTCCGCCCAGGACATCTTCAGCCTCGCGCTAAACGTAGGCAAGGACTTTCACCCTGAGACACAGTTGCACTACTACCAGATTCCCAGTACCAACTGCTTCGTCTATGACGATGTTCTCCACCAGAGAAACGCAGAGCTCGTTCTCAATCGGCAGAAACTGCGAGAGGTGGTAAAGGAGTCCTTCAATGAACCCCCAGCCCGTAGTGATAGACCATCATCCCGCCCAGATGCCCGGTGAAGCTCACCATCACCACGGCAGCCAGCGAAAACAGTACCGCAATGAACGATGCCCTCATTTCCTGGCCTTGCCTCCACCACTTCCAGACCTGAAAGAGGAAGCCAATGACAACCAATACCCCAGTCAACTCGCCGTCCTCCTTGTGGCGGTTCAAGTCCGCCGCCACGGTGGAACCGATGTGGACGTAAGACTCGCTGATGACGCCGGCCACCCCAGCCGCCAGCGTCACAATGATGCTAAGTCCCAGCAGCAGCAAGAACGCCCTAGCATAAAACCTGTCTTTTCGGAAAATAAGGGCCAGTACGCCACTTAAACCGGCCAGATAAATGACTGCAATGGTAAAATGAACAACCATTGGATGGATTGTTGCAGGAAACAAGTGAATCAGTGCATTGGTCATTGGCTGCCCCCTGTTGTGCCCACATGTTTTGTCCACCATGTTTTGCCAAGCTGTTTGATCCACATATTTTGTCCACCATGTTTTGCCAACCTGCTTGGTCCACATGTTGTGTCCACCATGCGGGCGAACTATTTGAATTTTATATTCTTTTTGGCTCAAAGCCAGTTCAAAATGGGGAGAATCCAGAGAGTGTGTGGCCCAGAGAAGCCGGGGAAACTAGGGCCGCCAACCGTGGGCTGCCAATCGTAAAAAGCGAGTCTCTTCGCGCAGGAGTTGTTGGGCAGACTCAATGCGGATGGAATGAAACCGCACCGTGTCACCCGGGCGCAACTGCCCCAATTTTGGCAAATCCACCGTGGCAACTGTGGCAATCTTCGCATAGCCGCCAACAGTTCTTCTGTCGGCCAGCAAAACAATAGGCTGGCCGTCCGCAGGAACCTGAACGGCGCCGTCAGGTACAGCCTCCGAAATAATATCAAACCCCCTGTCACTGGTCAGGGACGGACCTTTCAGCCGCACACCCACCCTGTTGGAATCCGGCAGCACCAGGTACTCGGCGCCAAGAAACGTCCGCCACGCCGCTTTCGAAAAGTAGTGTGCCTGAGCTCCGGGTACAACCCGAATTCGACGCCGGTGATGAATGTACCGGATAAGTCCTGGGCGTATACGGCGCTGATGCAGGCTGTGGTGCAGGCTAGTTTCAGGCACGAAACGGGTCTGAATTATGTCTCCTGTCTGCAGGGGGCGTCCATCCATGCCGCCCATGCCAAGGGACAGGTCTGTGGAGCGGCTGCCAAACACAACGGGCACCTCTACGCCGCCGGCCACGCAGAGGTAGGCTCGGCAGCCTTCACGCCCACCGGAAAACACCAGTGTATCGCCTGGCAACACTGTGTGCGCCGTCCAGGGAGAGATGGGCGCGCCGTTGATGGAAAATCTGAGATTGGCCCCTGTCACCGCAATATCGCACTGGGCACGAACTTTCAGCTCCAGGCCGAGAAGTGTAATTTCAATTCCCGCTTCATCCAGTGGATTTCCAATCAATGCGTTGCCAACGCAGAGAGCAAACCCATCTGCCGCACCGGCTACCGCGAGGCCGTGCCGACGGGAATGACGCCTGCCCAAATCCTGAACAGACGTAAGAAATCCGGGTTTCATCACGTGGAAAACTTCCACTACATCACCTTTTTTACCTCGAGATTGGAGATGGTGACGTTGCTTCCCTTCACCATACAGTCCACGGTTATGCCGTATACGGCGCCACTTTCAACTTCCGTTTTTGCCTGGATTTTCTGCAACACTGTGCCGTTCACCGTTAATTGAATACTGAAGTTCTGCCTGTACGACAACTGGTTTAAGCGGATTCCAAGAAACGGATTGTCCACGACATCGGGTACCAATTGCTTCAGTGCTGCTTCATCGCTGTTGGCGGATGCGTGCAACCAGCCAAGGTACAGTCGGACCGCAGCGGCCGAAGCCCGTAACGGAGCGTTGCTTTGTACATACTTGTCACTGGGGTTCCCGGTATATGTCAAGGTACCCATGGGCAGTGAGTTGGTGGTGAGGGTGATGCCTTGCTTCACAATTCGCTGGGGAATATCCGTCTTGTAGTAAATATTTACCGCCGCAGGGATATTGCCCACCGTCGGCTTTCCGGAAGCCTTCAGGTCCGCGTAGACCAATAGTCTGTACGGAGTCAGATAGAGCGCGTTGGTAGGGTAGCAAGTTTCCAGAACCAGTGTGGGATTTGCAGAATTGTAAACTGGGCTGCCTTCCTTGACCACTTTGTGCTGGGTCACCTGGAATGTCACCGTTCCGGATTTTGTCACAACTTCAACGGGGTCTCCCGGTTTCAAGGTATCGATATGCCGAAACCATGTGGCATTATGTGCCGCAATGACACTTGTCCCGGCTTGTCCCGGCATGACACTGGTTTTTAGGTGTCCCACGCCGACGGATAGCTGAGCGTCATCAGTACCTTCAACCAGAGGCGCTCGCAACTGCAACGCCGGTATATAGACTTCACCCAACAGTCCCTTCGGCAATGAGAGGCTTGCCCCTGCGGACGAGGCACTGTTGGCGGTGCTGTTGCCGCCGGTTTGGGTGATTTGGTTTGCTTCCTCCAGCAAGTGTGCCCCGGTTTTCGCAGAGTGATAGTAGAAGTAGGGAATCCGTAGCAGCAGGGCAGCTCCAGCTACTATCAGGGCAATTCCGCCCGCCATCATCCAGGTTTTTGCTTTCATGGCATTCCCCCCACTTCATCGTGGATTTCAAGAATCTCAAAACGAACGTAATCGCCGGCGTGCAGCAGAAACGGTTCCTCGCGGTGTAGGTCAAACAAACGCGTTGGGGTTTGCCCTATAATCCTCCATCCGCCCGGGCTTTGCAATGGATAGATGCCGGTTTGTGTCTGCGCAATGCCGACAGCACCCGCGGGAACCTTCAGTCTCGGCCTGGGCAAGCGAGGTGTGGCAATAGCTTCCGGCATACCGCCGAGGAATGGAAAGCCGGGAAGAAAGCCTGTGAAGAATACGCAGTAATCGGCGCCGGCGTGGTATTCCACCACCTGCCGCGCCGTCAGACCGTGAACCCTGGCAACCTCCGGCAAGTCTGGCCCGTAGGAGCCGCCATAGTGTACCGGAATCGTCATTCTGCGCCGCGGTTCCACGCGGTAGACATCCGACCTCAAAACCCCTGCGGCCACGTGCCGGCACAACTGCGGCAGGGTTATCACCGCTGGACAATAGTGGATAAATACCGTACAGTACGCGGGAACAGCGTCTACAATCCCAGGCAGAGAATTGGTATCCAACCACCTCAGGAGAGACCAAACCCGCTGAGCCACATCTATGTGAATTTTCTGCTCAAACTCCACGAGCAAACCGGAATCTCCACTACAGCGGAGTTGAGTGCCGGAGATTTTGCCAACCAGCGAGTCGCGGAATTCACTCATCCCCGTCGTCCTGCGTCCCCGTCATCCTGCCGCAAAATCGCGATGACTTGGGCCAGAGGCTGAATCTGGACACTGTGCGCTTCCAGGGCCTGGTGGACCCTCCGTGCAAACTCCACTGCGCCAGGGCTATCGCCGTGAATGCAGACGGAATGGGCTTTCACAGGAATGTGCAAGCCGTCAACGGCCGTAATTCTGTTCTCAAGAACCATTCCCAAGACGTGCTGCACCACCTCCTCCGGCTGGGTGAGCAGGGCATTCCCATGCTGTCGGCTGCGCAAACTGCCGTCCGCTTCGTAGCGTCTGTCTGCAAAGACTTCCAAGGCCACTTTCAACCCCGCCTCCTTCCCCGCTTGAGCCAATCGGCTGCCAAAGGGCGCCAACAAAATGAGATTGGGATTGACCAGCCGCACAGCCTCTGCAACCACCTTGGCCACATCCGGATTTTCCGAAGCCATATTGGAAAGTGCGCCATGGGGCTTGACATGCTGCAGCGCGATGCCATGAATCTCTGTGAAAGCGCGCAACGCTCCAATCTGGTAGACAAGGATGGCCTGCAATTCCGCCGGCGGGACATCCATACGCCGCCGACCAAAGCCCTGCAAATCAGGAAAGGATGGGTGAGCACCCACCGCTACACCCCTTGCCTTTGCCATTTGTACCGTGCGATTCATAACCAGCGCATCGCCCCCGTGGAAGCCGCAGGCCACATTGGCCGAGGAAATCCAGGGAAGAATCTCGGCGTCGCTGCCAATGCAAAAGGCACCGTAGCTCTCACCCATATCGCAGTTGACATCCACCATCACCTGTGGCCGGGTGGCCATGGAACAACACCTCCGTGCGGAAATTGGACTGTGAACCCAGGGCCTAAAGACACGTCACAAAGGACTGCCACAAAACTGCCGTCGAACTTGTGCGTCTTCCTCCATGATAACACGCAGTGTCGCTGAGGATTTGTAGGGCTCAATTAAATCCTTCAGCCAGGGGCGAGTGTGTTGGGCGCAACAGGGAGCTTAATGACGTCAATTTGCAGTGCGTAGCCACAGGAGGTAAATAGTCAGTGCCGCGAATCCTGGCGATTCCAATGTAGTGGCGAAATGATGTAGGCTACCAAAGATGACACAGTGTCAACGTAGTAAACAAAGACATGAATTGTGGTTCTTCGGACTAGTTCAATTTACACCGAAAATGACCCTAATTGCTCTCTGGCAAAATTGCTTGAACAAAGATAATAGGAACGTGGCAGGGGCTAAGAAATGTAGTGGAGCTAGAATAGTTAAAGGCGGAAACTCTTGGTTTTACGCCTGCGCGCAGCCTATCGCTGCGGCACTAGTTGAGAAGCACCATGGTTAGCAAGGTCTTGAGCTATTGGCACTTTTCTATTTTTACCATTTGAAGTATAGGAGGTTTTTGCTATGGGTGGTTACTTTAGTGCAGTAGGAGAAGAGTTCAAGAAGAGCTGGTGGAACACCATTGTTATTGTCGTGTTCACCATTTGCAGACTGCTTTTTGGCTGGGACTGGTTTAAGGCTGGCTGGGGTAAATTGACAGGTAGCGAAGGTGGCGTAAGCTGGATTGGCGGCAAGTTTGAGGCCGAAGGCATGATTAAGGGTTTGGTTTCCGGATTGCAGCATTCCCACGGCGCCGACCCACTGCACCTGAACAATCTCCTGATTTGGTGCTGCAACAACCTGTTCCTGAACATGGGCGGCTTGACCGACTTCTTGGTTGTCTTCTTTGAGCTTTTCATTGGTATCTTCTGCTTCTTTGGCTTCGGTATGGTCTGGACCATGGTTGCCGCTATCTTCTTGAATCTGCAGTACATCGCCGCAGGCGCTGCCAACAACTTTGGTTACCTGGTAACGGACATTGTTTGGCTGAGCTTCCCCAAGTATGCAGGCTTGATTGGTATTGATGGATACATCCGCTATCGCAAAGGTCAAGCCTTGATTGGCCCCAACACTGCTGCCAACAAGAGCGGTGCGGCCGCCGTCTAGGTTCATCAGTTGGAGCACTCGCGTTGTACACATAACGAAGTGCCCGGAAACGTCCCACAGCGCTTTGTGAAGATGGCTCTTACAGAGCACTTCATCTCCGGCTCTGGAGTTGCAGACTCCGCTGAAACAATCGCCCTGCCAATGGCGAGACGAGTCGATTAGATGTGAGACCACGAGGGACTGCCCCACGTATACCAATACGACTGGGCAGTCCCTTTGTTATTCATATCCGGCCAAATGAAATGCCTACCAACTGCGCCGTTACATGCATGTCCGAACGCCCTCGGGCTGTCGTGCCAAGGCGGACAATCACACCTGTACGCCGCAGTGGCGCTGGATTTCCTCCCAGGTGGCGTACTTTCGCGCGATGTCTTCTTCCACCAGTTCAGAGCCCCGTTGCACCTCCACGAACCGCAGCCGAGTATCCGCGCGGATGGCGTGCCACTGTTCGGCGTAAACGCGCAGAACGTCTCCAGGACTCACCGGCACAATACGGTGGTCAATGGCCACTTCGCCTTCTCCCTCAATGAACGTCCACACCTCGCTGCGCCACTTGTGCCGTTGGTAGCTGAGGTTGTGCCCTGGATGCAGTTCAATCAGTTTAGTGAGAACCTCGGTACCATCCTCCAGTTCCTGAAAGTCCAGTACGCGGTAATACCCCCACAATCGTTCTTCAAACATAGGCCGGCCATGGTAGTGCTTCAGAACGTTTTTCAACTGCGCACTTTCCCCTTTATCGGCCACCAGGATGCCGTCGGGGGAAGAAACGACCACCAGGTCTCTCAGTCCCATGCCAATGAGTGGGATCCCCAGCTCGTTGATAATGTGCGTGTTGGAACAGTTCACAGACTCTCCCAGGCCCACGAAAGGGGTGTTCATTTCTTCCGTCAAGGAGGACCAGGTGCCCAGGTCCTTCCAACGCCCTGCGTAGGGTACCACAACCACAGACTGCGCGTGCTCCACCACTTCGTAGTCAAAGCTTCGTTTCGGAAAATTGGCAAAGGTGGACTGAATGCTAGTGTAAGCTGGTGAAATTCCTTTGGACAGTAACACCTGCTTCAACCAGCCAATGCGAAAGCAAAAGACACCGCAGTTCCATAGCGCCCCTGCTGCAATCAACCGCTTTGCAGCCGGTTCCTCGGGCTTCTCCACAAAACTCCTGACTTGTAACCAAGGTGCGGCGGTGCTTTCCTGAGGCTCAACAGATATGTAGCCAAACTTGCTGGAAGGCTCTGTCGGTTTAACACCCAGCAGGGCCAGTTCTGCGCCTGAGTCGAGGAGGACGTCTTCCAGACCGGCGATGTGTTGAAAGTATTCGTTGTCGACGTAGTGATCGACAGGTGCAACCACCATCACCTCGTCATCGGAACACCCGGCGATATCCGACAGGTAGACACAGGACAGCGATATGGCGGCAAAGGTGTCACGGCGTTCCGGCTCTTCAATGACAGGGACCAGGCCCACCTGCGAGTGGATGGACTCCGCCTGCGCTTTGGAAGCACAGACAAATGCGTGCTGCAGAAGGTCCACCCCGCGCAGTTGCTGCCAAACCCGTTGCAACATGGATAAGGGTGTGCCGTCGCTGCCGTTCAGCACGCGCAGAAACTGTTTGGACCGGGCATCGTTGGACATGGGCCAAAGTCGTTTCCCGGAGCCACCGGACAACAAGACAATCTTCATAGTCTTGATTCAACTCCTCATTGACAGAAAGCTTGTGCTCCTATTGTACATCATGGAAAGATACCCTTGTACCGGGAATTCTACAGAACATCCTGGACTTCCCAACAGGCTTGGAAATTGATAGACTACCGGATAGAAGAGCACAGGAAGTTGACAATCCCTTGGGAGGTTAGGATGTTGAAGATACTGGTTACGGGAGGCGCAGGGTACATTGGCAGCCACACCTGTGTGGCACTGCTGGAAGCGGGCTACGACATTGCCGTACTGGATAACTTTTCTAACAGCAAGCCGGAGTCCCTGCGCCGTGTGACAGAAATTACCGGAAAGCACTTTCCTACGTATCATGTGGACCTGTTGCACCAAGACGCCGTACGCGATGTGTTTGCCAGGGAATCCTTCGACGCAGTGATTCATTTTGCCGGGCTGAAAGCCGTGGGAGAATCTGTGGAGGTACCCCTGCGCTACTATCACAACAACCTTACGGGGACCTTCGTGCTGTGCGAAGCCATGCAGGAATTCGGCGTAAAAAACATCGTCTTCAGTTCCTCGGCTACGGTTTACGGCATGCAGGAGAAAGTTCCACTGGTGGAAGATATGCCACTGATGCCCATCAATCCCTACGGGCGGACAAAGTGGATGATTGAACAGGTGTTGACAGACTGTGCCGCCGCCAATCCTGATTGGAGCGTGGCACTGTTACGCTACTTCAATCCCGTGGGTGCTCATGAGAGCGGGCGGATTGGCGAGGATCCCAACGGGATTCCCAACAACCTGCTGCCCTTCGTAAGCCAAGTGGCAGTGGGCAAGTTGCCGCAATTGACGGTGTTTGGCGACGATTATCCCACTCCCGACGGAACCTGCGTACGCGACTACATACATGTCATGGATCTCGCGGACGGTCACGTCAAGGCCCTGGACTATGTGGAGGAGCACGTGGGGGTGGACGCCTTCAACCTGGGCACAGGCAAAGGCAGCAGCGTACTGGAAGTCATCGGCGCTTTTGAGGCCGCTGCCCACCTGACCATTCCCAGAAAAGTCGGTTTGCGCCGGGCTGGGGACGCTCCCGTAAGTTATGCCAATCCAGAAAAAGCAAACCGCACTCTCCACTGGGAGGCCAAGCGCGATTTGCTCCAAATGTGCGCGGACGCCTGGAGATGGCAGAGCGCCAGCCCCAACGGTTATCCGGATACCGCCTCGTTCAACTCGTGAATGTGGATAGGCCCGGCATGGTCTCGCTGCAATCGTCTTGCGGCAGAGACGATGGCTTTGTGATGCGTGAAGTATAGAATCTGTGTGCTGCCGGCCAGTTCCTGTAGCACTTCCAGAGTTGCCGCGGTACGCTGGTCGTCGAAATGGACGAGAATATCGTCCATCACCAGCGGGACCGCATTTCCCGCTGCAATGTGCTGGCGGACGAAGGCTAGGCGCAGTGCGAGATACAGTTGATCGCGCGTGCCGTCGCTCATCTCGCGCACCCTGCGTCGGCCTGAGTCGGCTGTGATGGCCTCAATGACCGGTTCGTCGCCGTCGTACTCCACCACCAGTTCCACGTAATGCTCTAGGGTAAGGCGGCGAAAGATACGACTGGCTTGCGCAATGACGCCGGTCTCGTTTTCATTTCGGAATTTTTCCACCGCAGCAGTCAGTAGGCGGTTGGCCAGTTCCAGCCGGAGATACTGGTTCCAGTACGCATCCACCTGAGACAATTGAAACTCCGCTTCCTGAAGTTTGTCCGCCGCATGGGACGCACTTTGGTTGAGAGCCTTGAACTGCTCGCTTAACCTGCCCTGCTCCACGGAGTTGTCGGAAATGTCTGCGGCCAGCTGTTCCAACCGACTTTTCACATCGGCCAACTGCAACGGCAACTCATCGACGGAGGGACCGTTGTCGGATTCCCGCACCAGGTCCTCCAGGGGCAGTCCGTCTCCCGCATGGAGAAGATGCGACTCCGTTTCTGCCAGTTGCCGCCCGGTGTCATATTTATCCTTGGCCCTGAGAACCAGTTCCTGCAGGGCACGCAGGTCTTGACACCCATACGTTTTCAGGAAAGTGTCCAGCCGGCTCTGCTCTCCTTGAACCTGTATCGACAACTTCTCTCTTCTTTCATTCTGCCGCTGTAACTCCTGCTTGCGTTCTTCTCGTTGCACCTGCCATGTTTGCGCCGCATGCACCCGTTTCACAAAACATCGAACTACGTGGTCCCAGGTTTCTTCTTCATCAACCTGAACCTCCAGTTTGCGAGCCAGGTTCGCCACAGCCTCCTCGAATTGGTTGCACACTTGCTCCTTCTGCCGAACCGCCGTTTGCAACCGGCTCAAGTCCTTGACCCACTCAAACAGTTCGTGAATCTTGTCCAGCACTGCCGGAATCGACCTGGGCTCCCGAGGCAAAAACGGGTACATACCGTTGAAGGCACCAAGCCTTTCTTCCACAGCAGCTAGTTCTTCCGCAAGCTCCTGCTGCTTCTCCCTTTGCTGCTGAATCTTCTTGCTGATTTCCCGAACTCTTTCCTTCAAGGTCTCCTGCCGCTGGTGCCGCTTCGTCTCTTCTTCGCGTACGGCTTCGGCCATGAGGCGCAGTTGCGCCAGGCTGGTGCTCTGAGGGGAAGAATCATTTGCGGCAGTGTTGACGCTAAAACCAAGCAGGGATGCCAGTTTCGATACGTAGTGCCGCCTGCTTTCCTGGAGCTCGGCAAGTGCCAATTCCTGGGACGCCACGGTTTGCATCTCCCGGATGACGGGGTTGTAACAGCTGTCCACCCACTGCTGCATTTCCGCCGGAGATTTTGTCACAACGGCGGAATCTGCCCATTCGCCTTGCCAAACCCGCAGCAACTCTCCGTATTGACTCTGAGCAGTTTCGAGACGTTGCCGCAGTTTCTCCAGCTCCAGCGTCTTCTCTTCTTGTTCTGCCAGTAACTGGCTGCGCAGCGCCGATCTTTCAGAATCCGAACGCATCCTGTCTGCCACTTCGTCTGCGTGCTGAACGGCACGTTCAAAGGCTTCGTCCAACGGCTTGTCCTCACCGTATGCCGTCGCTTCCTGCCGAAACTGTTGTGACTGGGATTCCCCGCCTAGCCAGGCACGTTTCACTAGAGACCAGCCGTCATCGCGAAACCGGCGGGAACTAGCGAGATCGGCAGCAATAGGGACAGGTCCCCCCAGTTCCAGTGCATTGAGTCGACGGCGAACTTCGTCCAAATGTTTCTGTGTCTTGGCAATTTCACGCGTCAAATCCGAGATGTGTCCCTCGGTTTCAGCAAACTTCCGGCCATAGGAGTCTATTGTTTTCGGAAGTGGAACGGGATGTTGCGCCAGCGCCTCTGGGGTGCCCTGGAACAGAGTCTGCCCGGACAGCAACTGCTGCAGTCCCTGCCGGAGTAGTTCGATTTGGCTCTGACCGGTGCGAATGGTCTTGTCCAAGTCGCCGATTTGCCCCAACTCCGACAAAACCGCGTTGAGCTGCGCGGTATCGCGCGGGTCGCCCAGGTCCCTGACGGCCTGCTGAACTGCCTTCAGTTCATCTGTCAAATCCCGTGTAACGCCGGCAGCCTGGGCCGCTTCTCTGGCGCTGTCTGCCCAGTCGTCCACCAGCAGGCGGATGGTCTTCTCGTCGGCAATGACAATGCGAAACTTCTCCACTTGATGCGAAGAGGCCGTTGCATCCAACCCCTTCAGCAACTGGAGGCCTCTCTCCTTCTCCAGGCTGACGCTCTGTCTGTCACCGGGGAGCGCCGTGACTGCATCCTGGTACTGACGCAGACGCTGCTGCAGACTCTCCACTTCATCTGCCACATGGAGAATCGCATCGTCTTCGGGAAGCTCCTGCAAACTGACCTGGAGGGCATTGCATTCCTGCTGGACGTTGTGTAGTTCCTGCGTTGCCATCTCATGGTGGCGCAATATCTCGGGAATCTCCTCCAGCAACTCCCTAGGCATGTCCGCGATGTTCTCCATGGCCAGCAGCCGGCGCTTCAGACTTCGCCATTGATTGAGTGACTCGCGAACTCTCTTCATTCTTTCCAGCCCGGACTGCCTCATGGTCAAAGTCTGCTGCTCCTGGCGAAGGCTTGCCAGCCTTTCATCCATGCGCTCCAAAGCAGTCTTTGCCCTGTGCCATTCTTCCCCGTGCAGCCGGCTCTTACGTGAGTCTTCCAGAAGCGCGCGATACTCCCGCCACGCTTTGTTGAGATTGCTTTTGGAGTTGGCTCTAAAAGTGGGATCAAGCAGCGCCTGCGATTGTTTCCCCAGGTCTTCCGCGACGTTGCGCAGGAATTGCACGCCGCCCCCCGCTTCAAAGAGGGAGATTCCCGCATGGCCACCAGCCGACAGCAGGCTCTCGCCGCCCTGGCGCAAGCGGTCGTGGTTGAATCCGAACAAGAGCAAGTAGCGTTGCCGGGTCAACCCTCCCACCAGTTCTTGCAGCAACTCTTCCGTGATGTCCGCTGTATTCCACAGGTCTCCTGTGGCAGCGTCGGCTGGACTGCGTCGGCTGCGGTTTGCCCCGTTCAGCAAATCCAGTTTCCTGCCCTTTTTCCCTCGGATGACAGGAATGACCGTCCAGTCGTCGGTAAAGGAGGCGGCAGACGCGGCGCCGCGACTGACCGTTGCCGCCAGTTGCGCCGTGCTTTCATCGCCTGGACGCGGCACTTCCAAAGTCCCGCTCAACAGCGACTTGCTGCTGTACCGTTGAATTGCGGAATCGGCGATGCTACCGCCAAAGAGAAAGTCAACAAGTAAGCTGAGCAAAGTGCTCTTTCCGGCTTCGTTGAGTCCGTAAATAATGTGCAGCCCTGCCGCATCATCGCCAAGGTTCAAATCGAACTGCGACAAATGGAGGAGATTCTCCGCATGAAAATCGCGAATTCTCACGCTGTCAGCCCCCCGTTTGCCAAAATGTTAACGAGCAGGGACCTAGCATCCTTCAGAAGGCCTTCCACATCCTGCTCGGAATCCACCTTCACTGCATCGGGCGTCTGAAGATAATCCCTCAGGTTCGTCTGGATGTGTTGCATGTCGCGAAGGAAGGTATTCAACAGATTCTGTGCGTCTTCGTGATTGCGGACGTCCGTCATTACGTCCTCAATGACACTTTCCAACTTCATAGCCCCATGGCTTCCCACGGGCCTTGTGGCCGGAGGCTGGGTGTCAAACTTCACCTTTTCAATCCACAGTCTGTCATATGCAACCGCCTGTGCCCCATTCAGGACTTCGCTGCGATAGTATTCGGTGTTTTCTACAAACGCGCCGTGCAGCGGTGTCATCCCCTTGCAAACCACACGAACGGCCAGTTGATGGCTGGGGTACCGCTCGGCCACCTGGCCTAACTCTGCCTGAACCGCAGCAAGAAACTCATCGCTGTTGCTCACGCCGGCCAGATTGACTTCGCACTGACACCAGCGGACTACATCTAGACTTCTGTGCTCCAGTGCGACATCCGTCCCATCAACCTTCACTAGGGTACAGCCCTTGTCGCCTTCTTCGCGGATATGTCGCCCCTGAATGTTGCCGGGGAAGACAACAGGTGGATGGCTGTGCAGGACCTGGCGTTTGTGAATATGTCCCAAAGCCCAGTACTGGTAGCCCATATGCACCAGTTCCGCTACTTTGCAGGGAGCGTACGGCTCGTGACCCTCCTGACCTTCTGCGCAGGTGTGAAGCATGCCAATGTTGAAGTATCCTGGCACAGGCGCGGGATAGTGCATGGCCAGGTTGTCCGTCACTGCCCGTTGGGCAAAACCCTGCCCGTGAATGGCTACCTGCAAATCGTCCAGAATCACCGACTCCGGCTTGTCCGTGCGCAACTCTTTAACGTTTTCCGGCAATATCAGCGATCTCGATATTTGACTCTGCGCATCATGATTTCCCCTGATGAGAAATACCCGAATCCCCGCATCCCGCAGTTGCAGCATGCAACGATTGAAAAACAATCCCGTTGAGTAATCGTCCCAGTCACCGTCGTACACGTCCCCGGCTATGAGGACAAAATTTACCTTCTCCAGCAGCGCCAAGTCCACCAGGTTGTTCAGTGCCTTCCGTGTCGCACTGCGAAGTTCGTGAACCTGGGTCTCCGTCAGACCGGACAGGCCCCGAAGCGGGCTGTCCAAGTGCAAATCTGCACAGTGAATAAAGGAAAACACGCTCAACCTCATCTCCCGGACGAACTCTATTGGTCTCTATGGCCGATTGACTCTATTGCCAGCAGACTCTATTGCCAGCAGACTCTACTACTCAGCTAACCCTAAAATGGGAGAGTTGGCAAGAAACGATTGTACAAAAATTGAATGAAAACAAAAATCAGGCCAAGCCCCAACAACCCGGCCTTGGCCTGATTCTATGTCACCTACGCTACCTCGGTTGCGTAGGTGCCTCCACCTCATCCAGAAACGACAAAACCTCTGCACGCGCTGGAATTGACGGCTGCGCACCAGACCTAGTTACGGACAGAGCGGCAGCGGCAGAAGCGTAGCGAAGTGCAGCGCGCACGTCTCCCATTTCCACCAGGCCGGCCGCAAACGATCCCGCAAAAGTGTCTCCCGCGGCCGTGGTGTCCACGGCCTCAACGTTGAATGCCGCTTGGCGGATATAGACAATCCGTCTGTCCTCGGCGTCTTGTATGCTCACCGCGCCCTCCTGAGTTTCAACATAGCCGGCGGGACCTTCGTCACTGCGGGAGGCATCGATGGGGACAAGGAGACGGTTGTTTGTATTGGCGCGAACTCCGTAGACACAACCGTCATGTCCTAGAGTCACCACCGCAGCCTCCGCACCCCTCTTCACCAATTCCGCAATGGCTACCTTTGCGGCGCCCGCGTTTGCCGCCAACAGTGTGCGTCCATCCGGTGAAGGTGACGATGGAGCAGCCTGACCGGGGAAGGAAACGCCTGTAAGTACCTCCGCCTCGGTCTCGTTCACAATGGCAATGTCGACGTTTGTCAGCCACTCTGAAGAAAACCCGGAAACCGGCGCGGGATTGCAGAGAACCTGAATCCCCCTCTCCCGTGCCATTTCCATGGCCGCGAGGGTAACGGGCAAAGGGACTTCGTTTTGAACCAAGAGCGCGGCCACGTCGCTAAAGACTGCGTTCTCCGTAAATCCGGACGCTTCTGGCTGAAGCAAGTGGTCGCTCGTCAGTGCACCGTTGGCATTGGCAGCCACAATAATTGTGTTTTCACCCGCCGCATCCACAGTGATAAAGGCCAGACCGGAAGGTCCGTCCACCCGCTGAACAAGAGACGCGTCGATACCGAACCGATTCAGGTTTGCCAACAGGGTGTCGCCAAAGGCGTCGCTGCCCACTGCGCCGAACATCCGCACGTCACTTCCGGCCTTTGCCGCCGCTACAGCCTGATTGGCGCCCTTGCCGCCAGGATGGTAAGCCACCCCGAGTCCAGGTACGGTTTCACCAGGACGCGGGTGGGAACGCACCCGGTTCACGATGTCCATGTTGATGCTGCCTACCACCAGTATGCGTTTCACACCCACAACCTCCATTGCAGTTCCGTGCCTTGGTCCTCGTAGTGCCTAACTATCGCATTCCGTCTCACGCATTCCGTTTCACGCATTTCCGTGCCTCAATGGCCACAGTTACACAAACACTTTACCGCACCTTAGAAGCCTTTGAAGCTGCTGCCTTTTTCAACGAGCTGCAGGGGCGACGAAACGGTGCTTGGTACGCTCTGGCCGTTGATGACTTGGACGGCATAGTCGACGCCCAGTTTGCCTTCACTGGCGGGCTGTTGCGCAATGTCTGCAAAGAGCAGACCGCTGTTCACGTCGTTGACAGCTTCCTGTTCCCCGTCAATCCCAACAATGGAGATGCCTTTCTTGTTACTCTGCTGAATTGCCTTCAGTGCGCCCAAAGCCATTTCGTCGTTCTGGGCAAACACACCCGTAATATTGGGATGGGCCTGAAGGATGTTCTCCATGACGTTCAGCGCCGTGTTGCGGTCAAAGTTCGCCGTCTGCTTGGCCACCACCTGAATGCCAGGGGCTGTCTTGATTTCATTGTCAAATCCTTTTTCTCTGTCGATTTCCGAAGAAGCTCCCATGGTGCCCTGAAGTTCTGCCACTTGGCCCTTACCGTTCAGCGCCTTAATGAGTTCATCTGCGGCCATCTTACCAGCCTGAACACTGTCAGACGCAATGAACGTAGCAACTTTTCCGGAATTTACACTCCTGTCCAACGTAATGACGGGAATGCCCGCTGTGTTCGCCAGTTTCACAGCAGCAGACAGGCTCTGGCTATCTACTGGGTTCAAAAGAATTGCGCTTACTTTCTGTTGAATCAGGTCCTGCATCTGGTTCAACTGTGTGGACGCGTCGTTATTGCCATTGTCCACAATGACCTTGACGCCCTTGGCTGCGGCTTCCTTTTGGACGCCGTCGCGCATGGCGACAAAGAACGGGTTGTTCAGCGTGGATACGTCGAAGCCAATGGTAATGGTTTTGCCGGTGCTTCCCTGACCCGTTGTGTTTCCTGCACTGTTATTGGTTGCCGTGTTGTTTGCCGTACCGCATCCTGCCAGTACACCTACTGCCAATGCGGATGCCACTGCCACTTTCCACTTGTTCATGAATAGACTCCCCTTTGATTGTGATTTTTTATATAAAGCACGGGCGTTTGTCTTGCGGGCCTATAGACCTCCCAATCCGTCAAGACTTTGCCGCGCATGCTTCCGGAGACTAGCGCGAAGCCGGTTTCTTCCTATCCAACATGATGGCCACAAGGATAATCGCGCCCTTCACGGCATCCTGCCAGAACGAGTTCACATTCATGATGTTCAGCCCGTTGTCAATAACCCCCAGGATGGCTGCACCGATGACCGTACCAACCAGGGTTCCTTCACCGCCAAAGAGGCTCGTACCGCCAAGAACTACAGCCGTGATAGCATCCAGTTCGTAGCCTGTACCCGCAGTAGGTTCGGCCGTTCCCAGCCGTGAAGTCAGCACCAAGCCTGCCAGCGCAGCCAGGAGACCGCTGATGACGTAGACCAGAAGTAAATATCTTTTCACTGGAACGCCTGCCAGATGTGCCACTTCCTCATTGCCGCCCACCGCGTAAATTCTTCGACCCGTAACCGACCGGTGAAGTACCAGCCACGCCACCACGACAATGACCAGCGTGAGGATGACAGGTATGGGAACTCCCGCCACCTGCCCCGTCCCCAACGTGGCGAACGCGCTGGGTAAGTTGAAAATCGGAGTGCCTTGTGTGTAGATTTCTGTAATACCTCGATACAGCGTCATGGTGCCCAAAGTCACAATGAAGGGGGCCAATCCCACATAGGCTACAAACACGCCGTTGAGCAAACCTGCAGCAGCGCCAATAATCAGCGCAATCAAAGCGGACAGCCAGATATTTACATGTGCCACCATCAGTCCAGCACCGATGGCGCTGCTCACAGCCACCGTAGAACCCACAGACAGGTCAATGCCTGCAGTGAGAATGACGAAGGTCATGCCAACCGCCAGCAGCATGTTGACGGACGTTTGCAGAGCCACATTGCGCAGGTTCCCGAAAGTTAGGAACTGTCCTGAAAGTACAGATAAGACAAGAAAGAGAATGACGAGGCCAATAAGCGGCCCAAGGTGGTATTTTCGAATCACGTCCCGCATTACAATGTGCCTCCTGTCGCCAGTGTCATGAAATCCTCCTGATTGAGCGTGTCGTTTGCTACTTCGCCTTGAGTGGTTCCCTGGTACATCACGTAAATTCGGTCACACATGCCCAACAGTTCCGGCAAATCGGAGGAAATCATGAGAATGCCTTTGCCCTGTGCAACGAGATCGTTCATAAGTTGATAAATTTCCTGCTTCGCGCCCACATCCACGCCGCGCGTTGGTTCGTCGAGAATGAATAAATCGGGATTGTGAGCGAGCCATTTCCCAAGCACGACCTTTTGCTGATTACCTCCACTCAGGCTCCCTACCGTTTGCTCAGGGCTGGAAACCTTAATGCGAAGCTGACGGATGACGTCCGCGGCAAAGGACCTTTCCTGTTTTCGGTTCACGAGACCCAGGAGCTTTCGCGCGTCCAGCGTCGGCAGCGCCAAGTTTTCCCTTGTCGTGAAGGGAAGAACCAGACCTTCCCCCTTACGGTCTTCCGTTACCAACACCATCCCGGACTGAATGGCGTCCTGTGGATTTCTGAAGTGGCAGAGTCCATCCTTGAATCTCACCTCACCACCGGTGACCCTATCAACGCCTGCAATGCCTCTGGCAACTTCCGTGCGACCGGCACCCATCAGTCCACCCAAACCCACAATTTCACCCCGGCGAACCTCCAGATTGACACCCTTTACCCGGTGAGTGGACATGTCTTTCACCTGTAACAGAACATCCCCTGGCGTAGTCTCCACTCGGGGATATCGGTTCTCCATCTCCCGGCCCACCATCAGACTGATGAGTTCCCGCTCTTGTGCTTCTGCGATGGTCCGCGTCCCCACTTCGTTTCCGTCTCGGAGAATTTCCACAGTATCGGCGACCTTGAACAACTCTTCCATCCGGTGTGAGATGTAGACTACACCCACCCCATGCGCCTTCAGATCTTGGATGAGCTCAAACAACCTCTCCGTTTCCACTTCCGTCAGTGCGGCTGTGGGTTCGTCCATGACGAGAAAGCGCACCTGGGACTGCAGTGCCCGGGCAATTTCCACCAGCTGCTGCTCGCCAACGCCCAACTCTTTAATAAGCACGTCGGTGGCCTTGTTTAGACGAACGCGGTGGAGCGCGCTACGCGCGTCCTCGTGAAGCTGCTTGTAGTCAATGAAGCCCAACGCGCGCTTGTACTTTTCCTCATGACCAATGAGGAAATTTTCCGCAATGGAGAGGTTCCCGAACAAGCTCAGTTCCTGGTGGATAATTTCAATGCCCATCTCCCGGCTGTGCTGAACACCGTCGATTTTCACCGGCTGTCCGTCAATGAGAATTTCGCCCTCGTCCATCTTGTAAACTCCGGTCAGGATTTTCATTAAAGTGGACTTGCCGGCGCCGTTCTCTCCAAGCAGCGCCAGAACCTCGCCCGATTCCAGCCGCAAGTTCACGTTTTGCAGCACCCGCACGGGACCAAAGGATTTGGAAATTCCCTTCATTTCCAGCACACTCACCGCTCATCCCCCCTTTCTTCAGAAGGTCACGCCAGCCCTCAGAATGATATTGGCGTACGGCGTCCATTCGCCGGTGCGAATCACCGCCTCGACACCCTGCAGCTCACGTTTGAAATCTTCGTGTGTCAGAAAACCCACAGTGACGGTTTCGTCCAACAGCGTCGTCAACCTGGCAAGGTACTGCGGATTGGTAGTCTTCAGCTCTTCTGCAATGACGCACCCTTCAATGCGAAGTTCGGATAGGACCGTTTCTACCACGCCCAGAAAGTCCGGTAATCCACGTCTTACGGCCAAGTCAATCTGTCTGACGCCTGTCGGTACCGGAAGTCCGTAGTCTGAGATTGCGATTTTCTGCCCGTGGCCTAACAGTGCGATGAGTTGTGAAATTTCACCATGGAGAATGCCGCTGCCTTTCATGCCGTTCTAGGCCTCCTCAAAGACTCGTCCGTTTAGCGTGTCTTCCACATACCACTTTTATCACCAAGTTCTATGGTAACGTTTCCATACAGCCCCTTCTTCCACCCATGCCAGCACCATGATGCCATGTGATTAGGAGTGTCAGGACACGTCCGTCGAGTGGCGGACAATAATCGTTGGTTCATACTCCCTTTCGTTTTCCACGCCGCCTTCCCCCGCCAGTTGCGCCGCCAAAATGTGTGACGCTTCACGCCCCATTTCGTAGGCCCGCTGTTCAATCGTGGTCAGGCTAGGGAACACGTATTCCGCCATGGCAATGTTGTCGTACCCTACCAATTTGATGTCTTCTGGAATTCTTATACCTAGGCGGTTGGCCGCTTGAATGACGCCCACTGCCATCATGTCGTTTCCGGAAAAGATGCCCTCCGGTGGGACGCCCCTGGAAAACAGATGTTCCGCCGCGGCAAAGCCGCCACTGTAGCGAAAATCCCCGGGAAGGACGGTACCGTAAACTCCCGCATGTTCTTCCAGAGCTCTGAAAAACCCGACCTTGCGCGCCTCGGCAGAAGGAGAATCTTCCGGGCCGGAAATATGTGCGATGCGCGAACAGCCGATATCCACCAGGTGTTTCGTCGCCACGTAGGCGCCTACTTCGTTGTCACTCCACACCGCGTTCCTGAAGGCCGAAGGCTTTCTATCCACCATGACTACGGGCAGGCCGTCCAACTGTCTGGCCAAGTCCTTTTCGTCTCCGCGGCTGCCCACGAGAACAATGCCTTCAACCCACTTTCCTCGCATCAGGTTGATGTATTTCTGCTCCCGTTCAAGCTTCCAGTCCGTGTTGCAAAGAATTACCGTGAACCCGTTTTCAATGGCCTCGTCTTCCACACCCCGCGCAATATCCGCAAAGAAGGGGTTGGCCACGTCGGGCACAATCAGCCCCAAGGTCTCCGTCCGGCGACTCACCAAACCGCGAGCAATGGCGTTAGGCTGGTAGTGCAAGTCCTTCATGGCTTCAATGACGCGCTGATGGACATCCTTGGCCACATAGCCATTGTCGTTGATGACCCGAGAAACCGTCGTCACCGAAACACCGGCCTGCCTTGCTACATCTTTAATCGTTGCCATACGCTCCACCTTGAAACGGATTTCTTTCACCAGACAACGCGGGAGTGATAATCTCGCGCGCATGTGGAAACGTTTCCACCCGTCTATGTTTAGAGTTTAGCACAGGTAATATGACTGTCAACAGGTTTTTTGCAAAAGCGGCGCCCCGGGGGCGAAGCCTGTAGCTTCCCTTGCCCATTGCGCCGCTTTCTCTGTTGTCTGCCTTGCTTACCTGCGACCTGATTGCCTGCGACCTGATTGCCTACGACCTGATTGCCTGCGACCTGATTGCCTACGACTTAGTTGCCTACGAACTGATTTGCCTGTAAACGGGCCTGCACCCGAGCCTCGACGGCAGGGTAGGCCCGTTCCAGCTGTTACAGTATCACCGACGACGTGCAATGAAGTAGTACAGCGGCGCGGATACAATGAGGCCGACAATCCAGGAGATGTCTGCTCCGCCCATGGCATTAGCGAGAGGGCCAACGTAAAAGGTCGTGTTCATGAACGGAATTTCCACCAACACCCCGACAACGTAGACTGCCATCGTGGCCCAATTGACGCGGCCATAGATGCCATCCAACTTGAAGATGTCCGGAACACTGTACTCTCCGTGCCGTACGAAATAGAAATCCACCAAATTGATGGAAGTCCAGGGAATCAGGAAGTACGCCAGGAAGAGGATGAAATCTGTGAAGTTGGAGAGAAAGTTGCCCTGGCCTGCAATGGCAAGTCCTGTGGCGATAATTGCCATAATTATGACAAACGTCGAACGCACGCCACGAGTCACCTTGATGTTTACCAACGCTTGCGTACAGGTGGTGATGGACATAAACGCGCCGTAGAGGTTCAGGACGTTTACGGCAATGATGCCCAGGACAATGATGAGGTACATGAGAATGGCCGGCCCGCCCTTGCCGAGAAAATTGGCGACGTTGACGCTGGAGTTATCGAGAAACTTGGGAATCCCCAAGGTGAGGATGACGCCAAGTATCATCATCCAGGCGCTTCCAATGACCGATCCCGCATAGGTGTATGCAAAGGTCTGGCTAATGGAGGTATCCTTCTTCATGTACCTGGAATAGTCCGCCACATAGGGCGCATAGGCAATCTGCCAGGTGATGACAATGGTGAGTGTCAGAAGTATCATGGGCCAATCGGCATGGCTCAAGGACCAGGAATTGGCCGGCATCGGTAGTGAAAACGCTTTAATTGTAACGATGAGAAAAACGATGGCAAAAATCAGAGACAACCAGCGTTCCAACGAGTGAATCAAATCGTAGCCAACAATGGTGACAATCAAGGTTAAAATACTGAGGATAACAATGGACCAGTCGATGTTCACACCGGAATGCGTCAAACCTGTAAAAGCTTGTCCCCCCAGCACTGCACTGGAAGCGAAAAATCCGACGTACATTAGAATGACGATGATTAACGGGATAATAGCACCAATGACGCCAAACTGGGCGCGACTCTGAATCATTTGCGGAATGCCCAACTTGGGCCCCTGAGCGGAATGATAGGCCATGAAAATACCGCCAATCAAATTCCCCAAGATAATGACAATGATGCCCCACACCAGGTTCAGGCCCAGAACCACCGCAAGGGCGCCTGTGACCAGGGGTGTAATCTGCATGTTGCTGGCGAACCAAACCGTAAACAAGTTGGTTATGTGCCCGTGACGTTCATTCTCCGGTATGAAGTCAATACTGTGTTCTTCTACCTGCATGCTCGTCCCCCACTTCCTAAAATCTCAGAAGTCGTTTCTTTCCTTTGGCAAAGTCCCACTTCATCCGTTCCTTGCACCAAGTCCTGCTGCATCCCTTCCTTTCGTGAGGTATTGCTTCCACCTGCGCGACCTGCTCCAAAGTATTTTCCTGAATTGCCTGAAATAATCGGCATACCACCTCCACAACAGTGTCGAAAATTTCTGCAGACGTCGGGCCATCATCCGGCAACACTGTGTCTCCATGCTGGCTCGCTTGCAATTCACCTACCATAGTTTCATCCTATGCTTTAGCGAGGTAAAGAAACAGATATATAATTGCTATTTTTCAGTAATTTCTTGTCGTTGTCATCCTCCCTGCCGGTCACCTATATTAAAATAGACGAGGGAAAGCGAGGGGATTTCGGTGTTGTCTGGAGAAGCGGTCACAACTATGCACTGCAAAGGCTGGCAGCAGGAGGGCATTTATCGCCTGCTCCTCAATTCTCTAGCCCCGGATGTTGCCGAAAACCCGTACGAACTCATTGTCTACGGTCAGGGCAAGGCGGTCCGCGATTTCGATGCCCTAACCGCAGCAAAAGCGGCGCTGGAGACTTTGGCCGACGACGAAACCCTGCTGATGCAATCGGGCAAGCCCGTGGCGGTCTTTCGTACCCATGAAGATGCGCCCCGCGTCATTATGTCCACGGCGATGCTGGTTCCGCGCTGGGCGGGTTGGGACGAGTTCCGGAAACTGGAGCAGCGGAATCTCACCATGTTTGGCCAATCTACCGCCGCATCCTGGGCCTATATTGGCGCCCAGGGCATCCTGCAGGCTACGTTTGAGACCCTCTGGGAAATTGCCCAGAGCCACTTCCACGGCACCCTTGAAGGAAAATTGGTTTTGAGCAGCGGCTTGGGCGGCATGGGCTGTGCACAGCCATTGGCCGTGGAAATGAATGGCGGCGTCGCTATCATTGCCGAGGCAAATCGGCACAAAGTCATGAAACGTTTGGACATGAATCTCATCCAGTTTGCAACGGACAGCGTCACAGATGCGCTGCGTTTGGCGAGAGAAGCGCTGCAGCGAAGGATTCCGCGATCGATTGGCCTTGTGGGCAACGCCGTGGATGTCTACGAGTTTCTCTTGTCCGAGGGCGTGTGTCCGGATGTCGTGACCGATCAAACCGCGGCCCACGACCTCCTCAACGGCTACATTCCCGCCGGCTACAACCCTGGAGAGTTGAGAGCCATGCGCGTGGAGAATCCCGCCGGTTATGTGGAGGCCGCAAGGAACAGCATTGCGCGGCACGTCAAGGCCATGCTGAAGTTTATGGCAGCCGGCAGCGTCGTCTTTGAATACGGAAACCACTTGCGCGGCCAGGCCCAGCCTATGGTGCCTGAAGCCATGAACATACCCTCCTTCATTACCCTGTTCGCCAGAGACCGCCTGTCTGTAGGAACGGAACCGCTGCGCTGGATTGCCCTCTCCGGTCGACCCGAGGATATTTACCGCATCGACAGTTGGGTGCTGGAGCGCTTCAACGATGACGTCCGGCTCGTGACGTGGTTGCGTCACGCCCGCGAACGGGTGAACTTCCAGGGGCTGCCGGCTCGCTCCATGTGGCTCAGCTACGAACAGCGCCGGCAATTGTTAAACGCGATTTGGGACTTGTTGCGACAAGGGGAGATTTGTGCGCCTGTGGCTTTCACGCGCGATCACTTTGCCGGTGCGACCATGGCGTCACCTCACCGGGAGACGGAGCAGTTGCTGGATGGATCCGATGCAGTGGCGGACTGGCCCGTCCTCAACGCGCTGCTCATGGCCGGCAGCGGCGCCACGCTGGTGTCCTTGCAACAAGGCGGCGGCGTTGGCGTTGGCTACTCCATTCATGCAGGCACCACCGCGATTATGGAAAACACTGAGCACAGCTACAAAAAGGTCCTCAGGTCCCTGATGGCTGAGTCGCAGCTAGGCATTTTGCGGTACGCCAGTGCAGGCTACGAAAGCGCTGAAGCAAAGTTGCTGCACATCTCCAAGAGCGAGGCAGGTGACAACTTCCGTGATGGAAGATGAGTCTCGCCGCGACGCCGATTTACTGGAACGCATGTTTGTTCAGGACATCACTGTTGGCAACCTGCACAGCCCCATGGTTGTTTGGGATGCCCTGCAGGCACTGGCCTGGAATACGCCGCCCAACCTGGCCGTCGCTTTGCGGTACGCGCCGGCGGAGACCGACGGTTTTCTTATGGGAGACAGACAGCAGTCCGCCATCCGCGAGGAGATTACCACTTCCGTGCGTCAAGCCTTTGACCACATGCTGGTGAACTGGCACGAAGCCGACGAATGCATCCTGCTTTGCGCAGTTCCCTTTCAACCCGACAAACAGCAACTCACGCAGCGACTGGACGATTGGTTGGAAGTCACCAGTTTATCCGTATCTTTAAAACTGGCCATGGGGGTTTCCAGCATCGTGGAAAGCCCTGTGCTGCTGACCACCGCCATCAGACAGGCTCGGGGAGCAGCGCTGGCTGCCTTGCGCCAGAACCGCCGTCTCTGTCACAGCGAAGACCTGGATATGGAGAGTGACAGAGTCCCGTCCCCATCGGCACCCGCAGTGGAAGACGTGGGTCTTGACCGGGAGATTGCCGCTGTTCACAGGACCTTAGCTGCGTTGAAGGGCCACGAATCAGACACCTTGGAGCAGCGCAAGCGAGAAGCTCTGTACAGCCTCGTTCAGTTGTTGAACAAGTGCCGGGAGCAGGGACTGCCTGTGGACGACGAGTTGGTGGGCGGAACGTCCCTGTTTCACAGTCTCCTGAAAGTCAACACCCCCTTCAAACTGTCCCTTTGGATTGAGGAGAGTGGCATTGCCTTCCTGCACCGGCTCAGTAAACTGGTGGCCGAAACACCGTCGCACATTGTGGAAAAGGCCATTCAGTACATTGTCAGCCACCTGCACGAAGATTTGTCCCTGGAGAGCATCGCCAAACAATGCTCCGTGAGCCACTACTACCTCAGCCACCTCTTCCCTAAGGAAACCGGCAACACCCTCACCGCCTTTGTCCGCAAGTCGCGGATGGACAAGGCCCTGTGGCTGCTGGGAAGCACGGACCAGAGCATTGCCGACATCGCCTACCAGGTAGGTTTTCAGGACCCCAACTACTTCAGCAAGACCTTCCGCGCCTATGTCGGACAGTCTCCCAGTGAGTTCCGTCGTTCCTTGTAAGACACAATAGCCCGAACTGCTGGAGACCCAAGGCGCGAACAGCGCGGTAAAGGCAGAAAATTAAAGACTCCTGATGCTTTGTTTGTTTGATTCCTTTATCGCGACAGCCTGGCGGTGAAAATTGAGTACGTACCATGTGTCCGTCAAATGCATGAATATACAGATTGGCTGAGACATGGCCTCTGGCGCTCTCGGGCAGTTATGCTACACAAGGCGAACCTGTATTTTTAGGTAAATGGTATAATTGAGGCAGCTAGCGAAATGGGTGGTGATTACTCATGCTGTGGTCCGAGGTTCGTGAGTTATTCCCAAATCAGTTTGTGCTTGTACAGGCGATAAAGTCGCACCAGGATGGCAACAAGTTGTATGTAGACGAAATGGCTGTTATTCGCCCCATACCAGATCCGAAAGAAGCTACTAGAGAGCTTTTGAAATCTAGAGATGCAAACTACGTCTACCATACGAGCAAGCCTGAATTGGTTATGGAAGTCGTGTCTCGTGTGGGTTTTAGGAGGTCGTCAGTTGAAGATCTACCCAATTGATGGCCTCTTATTCGTCACAATGACGTTGACATTTCGAGGAAGGAGCCGAACCATCGACCAATTGGTTCTTGATACTGGTGCCAGTCACTCGGTAATTTCGATGGACGCCGTAGATGATATAGGTATTTATGGCGAAATAGACGATGAAATTGTCGTAATGCATGGTATTGGTGGCGTGGAGCGTTCAATCCGTAAGAAGATTGATTCGGTTGAATTTGGAACGTTTAAAGTTTCGGAAGTACATTTGGATTTTGCTAACTTTGACGCCCACTTTGGGATCAACGGTTTATTGGGTGCAGACCTGCTTACAATGGGGCGCTTTGTTATTGACCTCGATATGATGGAGCTTTACCAAAAATAACGTGACTCATCAAAATTTCTGTAGCCGCCAAAGAGAAGCTTATCTGGCGGTTTTTGTATGTTTATGCAATTGAGTATTTCCCTGGTTGTGCCGCTAAGGGGCAGTAAAGCCCATTGCGCCATGAGGCGCTGTCTATTGAAGCCGCAATCCCCTGTTACATCGTCAGATACGCGGATGATGCAGTGGTTCTCTGCAGGAGCGAGGAACACGCCAAGATACTCAAAGAAGAAATAGCGGGGTTCCTTCGCACCACATTGAAGCTTGAACTTTCTGCAGAAAAGACACTGGTGACTCACGCGGACAAAGGATTCGCAGAAGAATCCCTATGTGCCAGAAGACCGAAAATGGCTAGATGGGAATCGTAAACTTCGAGAATTGATGAAACTCCAACGTGCCAGATACATCGAACGGCGATACGGGCTACCAGAAAACTGGGCATCCTATCGCAAGTATGTGGTGACACGCCAGAATGGACGCTGCGCAAGATGCGCATGTAAACTCACTGGGCGCAACACCCACGTTGATTACTGGCCAGGAGTTGCAGGAGAAGCGCGGATACAAATGGAATCCATACCAGACAAGCTTATCGCCCTATGCTTACCATGCTACAGACGAAAACGGAGATGGAGCAAAAGGCAGAACACCGGTCAGTCCGATTCATGTGCAACCTAAGACTACTTCAAATGGAGAGCCGGATGCGCTGAAAGGCGCAAGTCCGGTTCGGGGAAAGGCTCGGGCGTCCAACTGCCCCCCTAGTGGGTGGCTCGGCCCGGGCCTATTCTGCACTAGTAATCATCTGTTCCAAACAAGATGGTGCAATTGGTCCCGGCGATTCTCCGGGATACCGTCGTCGGTCACGGTAACGAAGGATGCTGTCAATCGGTACTTCGTGTCTATCCTGTTAGACGAAGAGATACCCCAAGCCCCGCGTTGTGACAAACAAGTAGGGATTGACCTGGGGCTGACCGACACAGTGATTCTCTCTACCGGGCAAAAGTTTGGCAATCCGCGGTTCTTCCAGAAAGACGATGCACGGTTGGCGAAGGCCCAACGGAGGTT
>Ga0187809_10000041_pt1 | contig 97473 bp, 89 predicted proteins | sample NC_wetland_sal_i_8_FD_132415 | JGI IMG/M metagenome (GOLD analysis project Ga0187809, IMG submission 132415) | Wetland sediment microbial communities from Neuse River Estuary, North Carolina, USA - ASW_4 | ecosystem: Environmental > Aquatic > Freshwater > Wetlands > Sediment | place: USA: North... | reverse complement strand
CGTGAGAAGTCGGCGGCGGCGCCGCACGTGAGGTGAGGCACGATGCCGCGCGCCACGTCGCTCTCGCCGTCGCGGCCCCGACGAGGGCGCCCTCACGCGCGGATGGCTGCCCGATGCCGCTCGCCAGGGCGCCCTCGACGGGTGGGGAGTCGTCCGGGGCGCCGCCACGCGGTGGTGCCGCCGCGGTGCCGGTGTGCGGCGGTGCCGGTGTGCGGCGGTGCCGGTGGTGCGGCGGTGCCGGTGTGCGGCGGTGCCGGTGGTGCGGCGGTGCCGGTGGTGCGGCGGTGCCGGTGGTGCCGCCGCGGCGGTGGCGCCCGGTGGAGTCGGCGGCGACGCCAGGTGGAGTCGGGGGCGGCGACGGGTGGGAAGGCGGCGGGCCGTCGCGGCGCAGTCGGCGCGGATGGCAGGCCGGCCGAGATCGGCGGCGGGCGGGCGTCAGCCCTGGTCGAGGGCCAGGAGGTCGGCGATCGTCTCGCGGCGGACGAGCACGCGCGCCTCCCCGTGGCGGACGGCGACCACCGCCGGGCGCGGCACGAGGTTGTAGGTGGAGGCCATCGACCGGCCGTAGGCGCCCGTCACCGGGACCGCCAGCAGGTCACCGGCCGTCACGTCGGCGGGCAGCGACACGTCGTGCACCACGATGTCGCCGCTCTCGCAGTGCTTGCCGACCACGCGGGCCGGTACCCCGGCGGCCGACGAGGCACGCCCGACGACCTCCGCGTGGTACCGCGCCCCGTAGAGCGCGGGCCGGATGTTGTCGCTCATGCCGCCGTCCACCGACACATAGGAGCGGACGAACCCGCCGTCGAGGTGCACCGGCTTCACCGTGCCGACCGTGTAGAGCGTCAGGCCCGCGGGCCCGACGATGGAGCGTCCCGGCTCGATGGAGAACCGCGGCAGCGGGGTGCCCAGCTCGTGCGCGGCCGCCGCGACGCCCTGCGCGATCTCCTTGGCGATGCGCTCGGGGTCGAGCGGCACCTCGCCCGGCAGGTAGGCGACGCCGTACCCGCCGCCGAGGTCCACCTCGTCGACGAGCACGCCGGCGCGCGCCGCCAACTCGGCGCGCAGCCCCAGCACGCGCCGCGCGGCGACGACGAAGCCGTCCGGCTCGAGGATCTGCGACCCGATGTGGGAGTGGATGCCGAGGAGGCGCAGCCCGGGCGCGGCCAGCACGGCCAGCAGCGCCGTCATCGCAGGGGAGTCCGCGCCCTCGTCGTGCGCCAGCGACAGCCCGAACTTCTGGTCCTCGTGGGCCGTGGCGATGTGCTCGTGGCCGCCGGCGTGCACGCCCGTCGTCACGCGCACCATCACCGGGACCTCGACCCCGCGCGCCACGGCCGCCGCCGACAGGCGCTCGACCTCGACGAGCGAGTCGACGACGACGCGGCCGACCCCGGCGTCGATCGCGGCCGTGATCTCGTCGTCGGACTTGTTGTTGCCGTGCAGGCCGATCCGCGCCCCCGGGACCCCCGCCGCGAGCGCCACGGCGAGCTCGCCGCCGGTCGCGGTGTCGACCGCCAGCCCTTCCTCGTGCACCCAGCGCGCCACCGCGACGGACAGGAACGCCTTGCCCGCGTAGTAGACGTCCACCTCGGCGCCCACCTGGGCGAACGCCACCTCGAAGGCCTGCCGGTAGCCGCGCGCCCGCGCGCGCAGGTCAGCCTCGTCGAGCACGTAGAGCGGCGTGCCGAAGCGCGCGGCCAGCTCGCCGACGCCGACCCCGGCGACCGCGACGGACCCGTCGGGCAGCCGCTCGACGCCGGTCGACCAGGGCGACCCCATGGCGCCCGGCACGGGCCTCACCCCGGCCTCCCGCCGGCTCGGCAGCTCCGCACCGTCTCGGCAGCAGGTACTGCCGAGCGCGTGAGGACGTGCCGACCCGGCGCAGCGGGCCCGGTCACATGCGCTCCGGGGCGCCGACCCCCAGCAGCCCCAGGCCGTTGGCGAGCACCTGGCGGGTGGCGTCGTTGAGCCACAGCCGCGTGCGGTGCACGTCCGAGACCTCCTCGTCGCCAAACGGCGCCACGCGCCGCACGTCGTACCACTTGTGGTACGCGCCGGCGAGCTCCTCGAGGTACCGCGCCACCCGGTGCGGCTCGCGCATCTGCGCGGCCTGCGCCACCACGCGCGGCAGCTCGGCGAGCTGGCCCAGCAGCACCGCCTCGGTCTCGTGGTCCAGCAGCGACGCGTCGAAGCCGTCCTCGCGGCGCACACCGGCCTCGGCCGCGTTGCGGGCCACGTTGACGGTGCGGGCGTGCGCGTACTGCACGTAGAACACGGGGTTCTCGTTGGTCGCCCGGGCCAGCAGGTCCAGGTCCAGGTCGATCGCGGTGTCGGTCGACGAGCGGGCCAGCGCGTACCGCGCCGCGTCCACGCCGACGGCGTCGACGAGGTCGTCGATGGTGACGACCGTCCCCGCCCGCTTCGACATCCGCACCGGCTGGCCGTCCTTGACGAGGTTGACCAGCTGCCCGATGAGGATCTCGAGGTTGACGTGGGGCGTGTCCCCGAACGCCGCGCAGACCGCCATCATCCGGCCGATGTACCCGTGGTGGTCCGAGCCCAGCATGATGACCACGCGGTCCGCGCCGCGCTCGCGCTTGTCCAGGTAGTACGCGATGTCCCCGGCGATGTAGGCGGCCTCGCCGTCGCTCTTGACGACGACGCGGTCCTTGTCGTCGCCGAACGTCGTGGTGCGCAGCCAGACGGCGCCGTCCTTCTCGTAGACGTGCCCGAGCTCGCGCAGCCGCGCGATGGCCCGGTCCACGGCACCCGACCCGTGCAGCGAGTCCTCGTGGAAGTAGACGTCGAACTCGACGCCGAAGTCGCGCAGCGACTGCTTGATCTCGTCGAACATGAGGTCGACGCCGCGCACGCGGAACGCCTCCACCGCCCGCTCGTGGGGCAGCGTCGCAGGGTCCGGCTCACCGGCCGCCAGCGCGTCCGCCACCACCTGCTCGGCGATGTCGCCGATGTACTGGCCGCCGTAGCCGTCCTCCGGCGCCTCGTCGCCCTGCGCGCGGGCCAGCAGCGAGCGCGCGAACCGGTCGATCTGGGCGCCGTGGTCGTTGAAGTAGTACTCGCGCACGACGACCGCGCCGCTGGCCTCGAGCACACGCGCGAGGCTGTCCCCCACCGCCGCCCAGCGCACGCCCCCGATGTGGAGCGGCCCGGTCGGGTTGGCGGAGACGAACTCGAGGTTCACGGTCAAGCCGGCGAAGTCGTCGTTCCCGCCGTACTCCGGCCCGGAGGCCACGATGGTGCGCGCCAGCTCGCCGGCCGCGGCCGCGTCCAGCCGGATGTTGAGGAACCCGGGGCCGGCCACGTCCACCGAGGCGACGCCGGGCGTCGCGGACAGCCGGACGGCCAGCTCGTCGGCCAGTGCGCGGGGCGCGACGCCCGCCTTCTTGGCGAGCTGCATCGCGACGTTCGTCGACCAGTCGCCGTGCTCGCGCTGCCGCGGCCGCTCCAGGTGCACGCTCGCCGGCACGTCGGCCGGGTCGAGCGGCAGGGCGCCGTCGGCGACGGCATGGGAGAGCGCGGCGCGGACCGCTTCGGCGAGCTGGGCGGGAGTCACCCGCAAAGCGTAGCCAGCGAGTCATCCCCCCTCTGGGCTGGCGAGCGCTATACCGGACGGTGTTGACTACCGCGCACGACGAGCAGGAGGCATCCCATGTCACGACGCACCGGCCTCATCGACTCCGCGGTGGAGGCGTTGAGCGCTCGGATCGCCTCCGCGGAGTGGCCGGTGGGATCCCGCATCCCGCCCGAGCCCGCGCTCGTGGAGCTGCTCGGCGTCGGGCGCAATACCGTGCGCGAGGCCGTGCAGTCGCTGGTCCACGGCGGCCTGCTCGAGCGCCGCCAGGGATCCGGCACGTACGTCGTGTCGAACTCGGAGCTCGCGGTGTCGATCGGCCGCGAGATCGCGGCGGCCCGCCAGCGCGACGTCGTCGAGGTTCGTCGTGCGCTCGAGGTGGAGGCGGCCCGGCTGGCCGCCCGCCGGCGCACCGCCACGGACGCCGCCTCCCTCATGGCGGTGCGCGACGCCCGGGCGCAGGCCTACCGCGAGGGCGTCATCGAGCGGATGGTCGACGCCGACCTCGCGCTGCACCGCCAGATCGTCAAGACCGCCGCCAACCCGGTGCTGCTCTCCCTCTACGAGAACCTCATCGACGCGATCGGCGAGAACATCCGCTTCAACTTCGTCTCGGACACGCACGGCGCGGACGCGCACGACGTGCTCATCGAGGCGATCGTCGCGGGCAACGACCGGCGGGCCGTCGAGGAGACCACCGAGTACCTCTCGGAGCTGGTCCCCGAGTGAGTCGGGCCCGAAGGGGCTGGTAGTCTCGGTCGTCGTCCCGGGCCGGTCCCTTCGCAGCCCGACGACAACGCGCCCGTAGCTCAGTGGATAGAGCGTCTGCCTCCGGAGCAGAAGGCCGCTGGTTCGAGTCCAGTCGGGCGCACAACCCCTGTGCGGTGCGTGACACCGTCGTGCAACGTGCGAATCCGCTGGTCAGGGCCCGTTTTCTCGTGGTGCGCAATGGGCTGGTGCACTGTCGACGCATGGTGCGCAATGGTGCATGCAAGAGCGTTGCAGCCACGCACCGCGGTGCAACACCGGCGCACCATCACGCAACCCTGTCCGGACTCGCAGCACCGCCTCGTGCGGCGACGAGCTCAACCGCGCGCTACAGGCTCCGCAGGATCGTCGTGTGCGAGACGCTGTAGCGGCGACCGAGTTCCCGCAGGCTGACGCCGCGAGAGCGTGCAATCCGGATCGTCTCCACGTCCGCGGCAGACAGTGCCGCGCGGTGATCACGCATGGAGACGCCGGACTGCTGGAGCAGGCGACGCACGGTCTGCACGTGCAAGCCGTACTTCGAAGCCACCTCGACCTGCGTCAAGCCGTTGCAGTAGTCGACCACCACCCGCAGCATCAACCGCTCCCGCGACGCCAGAGGTACCTCCGCCGTCGCCTGCGGCGGGAATGGCCGTCGCTGCCGCTCCTCTCGCGTCTTCCGCGGCAACGGAGTCCAACGAAGGGGTGGCAGCTTCTCCTCGTACCCCTCGCCAGGGTGCAGCGCAGCCATCAGGGACAGGAACGCATACGACGGAGGCTCCGCAAACAGCTCGATCAACAGCTCCCCGGCACGGGTACGTAACAGCGCCATCTCATAAGGCTCCACGCTGGCGGTCTGACCTGAGCGCTGAGTACGACCCATGCCATCGTCGTATCCCGAAACTGCAGATGGATTAAAAGCCAGACCGCCACGACAGGCAGGGGCACTGGTACCAGCCTCGCCGACGACCTCACTCTCTGTGGACGCCAGCCCCACAGTGCCTGGACGTCGAGGTCCGCTCCTAGTCACCTGCACGCCGCTAATCTCGCGTGAACGGAACCCGAGAGGCGGCTATCTCATAGAGTGCGGCCGGCAGCCCTGACCCGGAGAGGAATCTGTCGTCATCGATGCCCGCCGAACTCATGACCTCGCGTGCGCGAGGCAGCATCGAGGGCATCTCAAGAGACGCGACTCGGCCAGGTTCGGCGCGCCTCCACCCGTTTTGTGACATGCGGACCATGGCGTTTCGGTATGAAACGTCGCTCATGACACCGAGTGCGCGGGCTCGGTACAGTAGGGCAGCCAAACTGACTCCCCAATGCTCCTTCAGCTTGGCGAGATTGGCCCACGCACGACCGCCTGTCGAGCTCGGCAGCAGCGGCGCAATCTCCTCGGCAGGCATCAGGAACTCGGCCGCGAATCGGTTGGCCTGCTCTTCGGCGACCTTGCCGCCGGGTTCAGCATCCTGGTGCATGATCAAGTGTCCCAATTCATGGGCGATGTCGAATCGCTGCCGGTAGTAGTCGTCCTTGACGGGATTCAGCACGACGATCGGCCGCGTGGCGGTGTGAAGTGAGTAAGCGTCAATCGCCGCGATCCCCGGTTCGCTGAAGACCACGATGACACCAGCCCGCTCGGCGAGCCGGACGACGTGCTGGATCGGGCCGGGGCCGACGCCGAAGAAGACGCGGGCCTCCTGAGCAGCATCTTCCGGCGTCGTCGAGTGTTCATCCGGTTCAACGGGTAGATCGGGTAGCAGCACTTGGGGAAACTCGACGGCGTTCTCCAGCATCCCGGTCACCTCGGCAACAAACCTCCCGTAGGCCTCGGCCTCGTCTTGAGCAATCTGCGGTGTGGAGCGAAGTGATCGAAAGTGCGGCTTGTTCACGCGGGGTGGCGCGCCACCACCGAAGAACTGAGGCTCCACTTTCAGGGCAAGCGCCAACTTGGCCACCGTGGCGCGGTTGGGCTGCTTGGCCCCGCTCTCCCACGCCGTCACCGACGCAGGAGACATCTCAATCAGGGCGGCCAGATGCGCCTTCTTCAGCCCGGCGAGTTGTCGCGCCATTGCCAGACGCTCCCCGTTGAAGAACGAGGCTGCGGCGGCCAGCGCCTGTGCAGACCGACGCTGGCTATCCATTCTCCGCGTCCGCCCCCTCGCCCGCGAGCGGCTTCTTGATGCGCACGGCGATGTCGTCCACGTCGGTCGACGCAGCTGTGCCCGGCAGAGCAGGGGGGACCCGCACGTCGGTGCCACCCGTCGGGGTCCCGCCTGAGAGGAGCATCTGACGCCAGTACCAGCAGGGATCCTTGGTGGAAACGGGGTTCTTGCTCTGGCCGACGTAGAGCTCGAACTGCTTGGTCGCCGGGTTGAAGGCGTGCGCCGCCACAAGCGTCACCCCGGTGAAGTTGTCGTCATCGGGGATGCCGGGGATCCACTCCGGTCCGAAATCAACGTCATCGAACAGCGTGCTCTCACCGACGAAGTGCTGCGACGCGACTCGGCGCTTGGCATCGCTGCGCTGCACCCACTTGATGTCGTCGATGCGGCCGAAGGTGTAGGACTGCAGCAGCACGCGGTAGCCACCCGCGGCCCATCCGGGCGACTGCCGGTAGTCGTTGCGGGTAATCGCCTCAGGAGCAAGGGACGGCATGGCGCGGAACACCTCGGGAGCGATTCCCCGCTCGAGGAAGTCTGACCCAGTTCCGTCCACGTCTTCTCCCAGGACGAACCGCCCGTTCGAGGTCGCGCGGTCGATCAGGTCCTTCAGGTGCTTGAAGTTCAGGTAGCCGACGACTCCCTGGTCGTGCCCGGCGGCCTCGTCGAACATCTGGTCGGTGGCGGCGAAGGCAGCCGGGGCGGCCCAGGTCAGGACATCGAGCAAGCCGGAGCCGCGGAGGCTCGCGAGGGCATCGTCTTCAGCGGTCACGAGTCCAGAGTACGGCATGGTCAGTATCTAGCGCCCTGATCTTCACTCTCGGCGCGTCGCAGCCCCTTGGCTTCCATCTTATCGGCGCCCGGTCTCCAGCACTCATGACCTGTCAAGTTCGGCGAAGATCTGCTGGGCGATGCTGGCCGACGCAGCCACCACGGCGACAGCGTCCGCTCGTCGAGGAGCGAAGCTTCGGACCTGCGGGTCCGTGTGGAGTGGAGCGCTCGCGAGGCTGAACAGTGCGTCGACCACAGCACCGACGCGCTGCGGTACGTCTCGTGCCGGTGCTTCCTTCGGCAGCGGGCGTTCCACCGCGTCCAGCCGCCGGAGCACCTCAAGCGCCATCCTGGTCTCCGCGAACGAACCGACATAGTCGCCGCTGTCGACCTTCTGACGCGCCTGCCTGAGATGGCGGACAACCTCGGAACGCTCAGGGTCCGGTTCCGCAGCCGCGATCGGCACAAGAACCGGGATGCCCACGCCGCGGCCCCAACGTTCCAGAACGATGCCCCAGTCGTGCTGCGTCACGGCGATCCGATCCTGCGCCGTTCTCGTCGGATGGGTGGCGTGGGCGCGGGGCGTGACTGGTTCGCCGCCGTCGACGAGGAGCACGGTGGTGTCCAGCTGAAGGGAGAAGTCTCTTCCCTGCCGCAGCTCCTCGAGCCCCTCGATGATCGTCGGGGTCATCGAGAGCCAGAGCTCCACATCCCAGGCCGTCTCGTCGCGGGGGCAGGGGTTGAGCTGGACGGACTCCTGCTTGGCCCAGTTGAGCACGTACGACTTCGGCGTCGTCGTGCCGAGGAACGAGTAGGTGCCCACGACGTCCCACGCCGTCACCTCTGTGCCAACTTGAACGACCGCACCTAGGCCGTACCCACGCGCGACCAGCTTGCCTTTGATGACGAGCTGGGGCGCGAGGCCCGGACGCCCGTCGACCCCCGTCCAGTCGAGTCGGAGGCTCCCGTCGCCAAAGAGTCCGGAATCCACGACACGATTCTCCGCGCTGACACCGACCGTCCACGAGACATCCGCCAGACACGCTGAGGTCGTCGAGCCATGCTGCCCCTTGCGGGACCGAAAGAGCCTGACCCGGCTCTGTGTAGACCACTTCGTATAGACCGTTGCACCGCGCCCAGGTTCGTTCTCAGGTCGGCCAATCACCACTTGCCCTCGCTGTGACACCTGGTGACGATTCATCGGCCTGCCGCACCCAGGTCGTCGAGCCCGCGCCTCACCCTCCACGTGCTCGTGTATCGGCGCCATCGCGGCCGGTATCGGCACGGCCTTGCGCGGCAGACCCACGTGCATCCGCGTCGAGTTCCGCGACAACACGCAGTCGCCGTCGGTCAACGTGCGGTCATCACGGCCCGCCTGCGACTCGCGGCAGACATGGCCGTAGGCGTGGGCGGCCATCTCGGGCTCCTCGCCGAAAAGTCCCACTGATTGGCTGAACACCTGCGGAGGATCCGCCGTTGAAAGGCCGGTCGCCTCGCCATGCCCGCTCTACGCTCGTTACAGGATTCGCCCACGGCGCAGGCGACACGCCCGCTGCACAGTTGAGAGGTTGAGACCGACGGACACGCTTGCGGTGAACGCCGCCGAAGCAGCACGAGTCGCCACCGCCCGCGGCGGCCAGCTGACCGGCTTCCTGCAGACTCAAGAGAAGGGCACCCAAGCGGCTGGCAAGGCGACGTGGCAGTTGGTCACCCTGGAACACCTCAACGCTGCAGAAAGGACGGCTGTCACCTGGCTGGTTGCCAAGGCGATCCTCCGCTCTCGGTGCGGCCGAGCACCCATCTACCAGGTCTGGCGCACAACGTGCCTCGCTGGCCAGCGGCTCGCCGACGCTGATCGCACGAAGCTAGTCCCGTTCCTGCGTGACGTTTTCGGCGTTCCCGAGCGGCCCGGCAACGACGACCACCTTGAGGGTTACGTTGCGGAGTGGATCTGGTACCTACTCATGCGGGAGCGGGACGCCAGCAAGGGCCAAGGCCGCAGGATTGTCCTGCTCGAGCCGCCGAAGTTCACTGTGACCGGCTCCGGTCCGGACGGGTTCGTCGTCTACTCCGTCGACGGCGTGCCTCTGATCTTCCGGCTTTGGGAGCTGAAGAAGCAGACCGGCAAGGGCGCCGTGGACGCCACCGTCCGAGTGGCCTACCAGCAGCTGCGCGACGAAGGCCAGCGCTACCTTGCGCAGCTGACCGCGATGCACGCCGACAAGGACGGCGATCTCGGCGAGCTGTGCGGCCGGCTGGTCGATCTGTGGATCGAGGCCGACGCCCGCGCCGGTGCCGGCGTCGGTGTCACGTCAGGCACACTGCCGCCGCCCGTGCGCTGCTTTACCACGATGGGCACCCAACTCAGCCAGTTCAGCGAGCCCGGACAGCTCGAAGGCATGCTCTGCGCGGTTGAGGACTACCGCGCCCTCGCCCACGACGTCAGGAAGCTGCTGTGGAGCGTGCTCTGAGCCGCGAAGCCATCCAGGACGCCCTCGGCCAGCACACCCCCGGCGTTCTGCCGACCGTCGACGAGCTCATCGACGCCATCGCCAACGTGGAGATCCAGGCGATCATGCGGCGCTATGCGGTCGACGACGACCTGTTGGGCGCCGCCTGGTACCTGCACGGCGTCGCCTCTGCCACTCAGGCGGCGCAGTTGTACTCCCTGCCGCGGCAGCGCCGAGCGTTTGCCGTCAGCGCGCACATCTTCGACCTCGCGCTCAACGACCCGTCACGCGGCCGGTACGACCGACTCACGCTTGCCTTCGCTGCGCAGGTCGGGTACCGGCGCTCCGGGCTGGACCCGAACGCCACGGCTGTCTACCGCCGTGTGGTCGACCTACTCGATGACAGCACGGATGTGATCGGGCAGATCGACACGCTCGCGCTTGAGGCAGGGGTCGCCTTCCTCGGCCTCGAGCCAGCCCGCCTCGGCCGGCTGCAGCGGCTCTGGCGCCACCAGCTGGCGGACCTGGCCGCCGAGGCGGGTGTGCCGAACCTGCAGAGCACCATGTTTGGGCCAGCCGAGCAGGTGCTGCTGGCCACTAGCGCGTTGCTCGCATACCTGCGCACCGGGGATACGTCGCAGCTGGAGGTGGCGAGCATCGCGCTGATCTCCGTGGTCGACCTCAGCGCCGGCGAAGGGGATCACGACGCCCGCTGGGTCGCCGCCCACCTAGTGCAGATCACCTACGAGATGACGTCCTCCAGCGTGTGGGCGGTCTTGCCGCCCGGCACCCCTGCCGCTGTCGCCCAAGCCTTCACCGTGGGGGCGCCGACAGTCCTGACGTTGTGGCCACCCCAGCGGGAGCTGCTTACCCGAGCCAGCATGAACCCTCTGGATCCAGCGACCGGCAGGCTCCTGTTGTCGGTGCCGACAAGCGCCGGCAAGACGCTGCTCGCCCAGGTCATGATCTGCACCCACCTCGCGACTCAAAACGGCGACGTCTGCTACGTCACTCCGCTCCGCAGCCTCGGCCGCGAGATGCGCCAAGCGCTGCACAGCCGGCTGCGGGTGCTCAACCGCGAACTGGGTCCAGATATCCCGGACTTCGCCACCGCCAGCGTGCAGGACCTGCTTGACCTGCTCGCCGAGGCCAGTCGCGGCGACGTGGAGGTGATGACCCCGGAACGTCTGATGCAGCAGCTGCGCCGTGACCCGCAGGGCGTCCTCGACCGCTTCTCCCTGTTCGTCATCGACGAGGCACACCTGTTGGCTCAGCCTGAGCGCGGGTTCCTGCTCGAGTCCCTGCTGGCTTTCCTGACCACGACCAGCTCCGCGCGGCTGGTGCTGCTGTCTGGGGTTCTCGGCAATGCCGCCTCCCTAGCGTCGTGGCTGGCCCCGGCCCAGTCCGAAGTGCTCTACACCTCCGATTGGCGCGGTCCGCGGCGTATGCACGCCCTCCTGTATACGGAGGCGCAGTGGGACCAGGAGGTCAGGACGGCGCGCGGCCCTACGGCGCACCTTCCGGTGCGCGCCACTTTCCCACTGATCGGCAAGCTCATCGTGCGGCCGGCTGAAGGGAAAGCCGTCGCGTTGGTCACCGAGCCGCTCGGAACCCTTGCACTGAACAAGTCGGCCGACGGAAGCACGAGCCAGAAGGACAAGGGCGACAGCACCCCCAACTACCAGATGGTCGCCACGGCGGCCTCCGCGCTGTTGCACGCCGGAAGCCTGCTGATGATTGTCTCGACACGGACGTTGGCGGCCAGCTCCGCACACGTCCTCGCCGAGACGCTGCCGCAGGCGACGACGACCACCGAGCTCGTGGCGTTTCTCGAAGAACGCCTCGGCGCCTCGCATCCGCTCATCGATTGCGTCCGCCATGGCGTCGCCTACCACCACGCCGGCTTGCCCATCGATGTGCTGAACGCGATCGAGGAAGCGATCCGCTCCGACCAGCTGCGTGCACTCGTGGCGACCAGCACCTTGACGGACGGTGTCAACCTCCCGGTACGCACGGTCCTGATCTCCGAGACAACCTATGAGGGGCAGCGGGCGGGCAACAGACTCGACGCACCGCGGTTGCTCAACGCCATCGGGCGTGCGGGACGGGCCGGCCAAGAGACCGAAGGTTGGATCGTGCTCGCTCTGCACAAGGAACAAGACACCGCTGACTTCAGACTCCTCACGCCCGAGGCATCGACCCTGGAGGCCAAATCGACGCTGTTGTCGGCCGACGCTCTGACCTCGCTCGCCGAGGCCGAGGCGCTGCTCGCCGACACCGCCGATGCGATCCTCCGGCTCCCCCCAGGGCCCGCCACCGACTTTGCCAGCTACGTCTGGTTTGCCCTGACTGCTCTCGAACAACTGCGAACCACGACGACCGGAGATGCCCTGACGGCAGTCCAGCACCTTCTCGGCTTCGCACAGATGGATCCGGAACTTCATCAACGGTGGGCGAGACTCGCAGCCGCAGTGCAGGACACCTACATCAGGACGGACCCCGAGCGCCGGCGCCGGTGGACCACCACGGGGACCTCGCTGGGAAGCGCCGCGCGCCTCGATCGGATCGTCGACCAGCTGGTCGCCCACATCCTGAGGGACTATCCCGGGACCCACGATGAGGACGAGACCGCCGCGGAACTGTCAGTTGCTCAGACCCTGCAGCTCCTCGACACCGCGACCGTGTTCGACGCGCTGCTGGGGCTGCCCGAAGCCAAGAAGGCGTGGCAGTTCCGCGCGCGTCGCAATGGCGGGCGGTCGCTTGTCGTGCCGATCGCCCCCGCCCTAGCCTCGTGGTTGGCCGGTGCTGACATCGCCTTGCTCGCCGACCAGATCCTGTCGCCCATTGCGGACGCGTCCTGGCGGCTCGAGCACACGGTGGACGCCGTCAGCGCCACTTTCGAGCACTACCTCAGCTGGATGAGCGGAGTCGTTGTCGAACAGGCGAACCTTCGGCTCGCCACGCTTGGCGCCCGGGTGCTTCTACGCCAGGACATCGCTGCGCTGATCCGCTACGGGGTCGATACACCGCAGGCACTGGCGCTGCTCACTAGAGGAATGCAGTCCCGCCGCCTGGCGCACCGGCTTGGTCGACTGGCCGAGGAGCGCGACCTGAACTTTGACGACCTGCGCGACTGGCTCGCTCAGCTCGGGATCCAGGGGTGGCGAACCGACTTGGCCGCCGGACCCCGGGAGATTCTCGACCTGCTCGAACTGACCCGGGCACGCCAGCAGAGCCTGTTGCGCACACTGTTGGGAGGTGGCGCCGCTGAGGTGACCGTTCGGCGAACCGATGCCGAGGACGACCGCGGCGATGGACCCCGAACCGTCGATCTGCAAGCCCCTACTCGCGGTATCGCCGAGATCGCGGTGTTCTACGCCGACCGACAGCTGGCGGTTGTCACTGCCCAGAACCACGCCGACGTCCTGGACGTGCTCACTAGCGGTCTGGACATCACGGCGGTCCTCGTGGGTGATTCTCTGACCCTAACCGCCGACATCTGATCGCGGTCCGGGGGGCGGTGTCCTGACCTCTGAGACTTCAATATGCACAGTTCCGTCTGTCGTCAACAAGTTCGCCCGCGTACGGCCCAACTGGGCGAGCAGGCAATGAGAGGCCGCCAAGAGGGGTGTCCACCGAGCGGACACCGATGCAGCCGGGAGCTTGACCCGCTTTCGCGGACGGTTTCGGTTGGTTGATCATGCTGCCGCGGTGGCAGCGGTGTGAAGGTTCTCGTACTCGACCGGGGACAGGTCGCCGAGGCTTGAATGGCGCCGGCGGGGGTTGTACCAGGCCTCGATCCACTCGAAGATCGCCGAGGCCAGCTCGGTCCTCGTGGCCCAGTGGCGGGTGTCGAGCAGCTCGCGCTGCATCGTCGACCAGAACGACTCGATCATCGTGTTGTCCACCGACGAGGCGACCCGACCCATCGAACCGAGCAGGCCGGCTTCGCGCAGCCGGTGGCCGAAGACCCAGGACGTGTACTGGGCTCCGCGGTCGGCGTGAACGATCGTCCCGGGCTCGGGGCGGCGCTTCCAGGTGGCCATCTGCAGGGCATCGACGACCAGCTCGGCGCGGATGTGGTCGGCGATCGACCAGCCGACGATCTGGCGGCTGAACACGTCCATCACCGCAGCGCAGTAGACCTTCCCGGTGCCGGTGGGGTGCTCGGTGATGTCGGTGCACCACAGCCGGTTCGGAGCCTCGGCGGCAAAGCGGCGCTTGACCAGGTCCTCGTGCGGGGCAGGCGCCGGGTGGTGGCGACCGCGCTTGCGACGGTGGGCGATCCCGCTGATCCCCGCCGATCGCATCAGCCGGGCGACCCGTTTGCGGCCGCAGGCCACGCCCATCCCCAGGCGCAGCTCGGCGTGCACGCGCGGGGCCCCGTAGGAGCGTCGCGACATCTCGTGGATCGCCACGATCGTGCCGGTCATCTGCTCGTCAGCCACCGCACGAGCCGATGGCGGACGCCTCGACCAGGCGTGATACCCCGAACGAGACACCTTCAGCACCCGGCAGGCCACCGCGACGGACACCCCGTCACCGGCGAGCTCTCGGACCAGCCGGAACGTCATTTTGGGAGCACGTTCTCCCGGGCGAAGTAGGCCGACGCCCGCTTGAGGATCTCGTTCTCCATCTCCAGCACTCGGATCCGGCGACGGGCCTCCACGAGCTCCTTGCGCTCGTCGCTGGTCACTCCCTCCCGGCGGCCGGCATCCACGTCGTCACGCGCCATCCACCGGCGCAGGCACGACTCGCTGATCCCCAGGTCCTTGGCGATCTGGGCGACCGGATGCTGACCCGAACGGGCCAGCTCGACGGCTCGACGCCGAAACTCCGGCGGCTTGGCAGCAGGCATCCAGGACTCCTCTCCGAGGCGATCATCACCTCAGACCAGGTGTCCACGGAACCGGGTCAGGCTCCGCCGATCAGTTGAGCGACCCGCGCGCGTACGGGGATAGACCATGCCATCACCTCGAGGCAGCGTCGACCTTTGCTGGATCGACAAAGCCGTCACACCCATCGACGGCAATGTCACCGCCCCAGGTTACGGGGCCATGACCCTCAGCGTGGGTTGCCTGCCGTGAGCCAGGCGATGTAGTCGGCGGCGGCGCGGGCGGTGTCGTACTCGGGCTCGAAGCCGGTGTCCTGGTGGAGTCTGGTGATGTCGAGGGCGGCTCCGGGTCGGCTTGTGCCTGCCGGGAGTTCGAGGTTGGCGTCCGGCACTGTCCGGTGGATCGCTGCGATCACGTCGGCGTTGTCGGTCACCTGCCCTGACGCGACGTTGTAGGTGCGGTGCTTGAGGTTGTCGGAGAGTTGGAGCAGCGCGATGGCCCGGCCGGTGTCCTTGACGTAGCACAGGTCGAGCCCGTCCCCGAGGCGCGGTGGGGCGAGCAGGCCCGACAGGTCGAGCGGCTGCCCGCTGGCGGCTGCGTGGATGAGCGCGGGTGCGGCGAAGAACGGGTCCTCGTGGCCGAGGGGGCCCCAGGTGCCGGAGATCCGGAAGCTGACGAATTCGACGCCGGTCGCCTCGGCGAGCTGCTCTCCGAGGAGTTCGGCGATCTTCTTCGACCGCGGAATCGGGTGCGGGGCGGTCAGCCGCACCGGCAGGTCCTCGGTCAGCGGAGCGCCTGTCTCTACGCCGCTGTAGACCCCGAGCGTGCTAGCCAGGCCTACCCTGCGCACGCCCCATTCCTGGGCAACTCGGGCGACGTTGAGCAGCCCGTCCAGCAGGCCTCGCGTGGCCTCGATGCCGCCGACGGTCCCGCGTGGCGCGGGGTAGCCAGCCAAGTGCACGATGCCGGTGATCTGGTGGCGGGCGCCGATGGCGCGCAGCGCGCCGAGGTCGGCGACGTCGGCCTGCTCCGCGATCACGGGCAGGTCCGCGAGGTGGGCAGGGACCTGACCCGTGCCGCGCTGCACCACGACGCTCGCCTCGCCGAGGCCGTGCAGCGCGCGGACGGTGTGGGAGCCGATGAAGCCAGACCCGCCGGTAACGAGGATCACTGAGATTCCCTTCGTCGTACAAATCATCGGCATTGCTGACGATAGGCCCACGGTACGATACTGGCGTGTCGAAGCCAAGTGCTGATGCCGCGGACCAGGTCCGCGCGCACGACGACGTGCTCGGGTACCTCCTCAAGCACGCGCACCGCGCGCTGGAGCAGCAGACCGAAGCCGCCCTCGTCGGCCTGGACCTGACCGTCCGCGACCTCGGCGTGCTGCGGGTCATCGCCAGCGGCGAGGCGGAATCACAGCAGGGGGCGGCAGCGGTCCTCGGCATCGACCCGACGTCGATGGTCGCCCTCCTGGACGCGCTTGAGCACCGCGGCATCGTCGCGCGCAGACCCTCCGAACGGGACCGGCGCCGCAACATCGTCGAGCTCACCAGCCACGGGCGGAACCTGTTCCGGCAAGCAGAGGACCGCTACGCCAAAGCCGAGAAGACGTTCACGTCACCCTTGGGTGATGCCGGGGCGGCCGGGCTCCGCCGGTCGCTGCGGTCCGTCCTGGATAACGCGAAAGACGGGATCACCTGAGCGGCAGTACCGACCCCGAGCGTATGCGGGCGGCCGAGTTCCCCGACGGGTACGCCTTGCGCCCGCTCAGCCAGCCGGCATGCGTCGATTAACGCCTGCGGCCGCCCCCTCGCGAGCCAGACAAGCCCGGACATCCGCTCGGCCAGGCCGTGGTCCGTGATTCACCGAGGCCCGCGCTCCTCGCTCGTGATTGCACAACGTCACAGATTATGTGACGATTGTTCACATGGAGAGAGAGGCAGGGGTCGTGCGTGCCAGCGCGTTGGCGGACTGGCTGCTGTCTCGCGGCAGGAGCGCGATGACGGTTCCGGAGCTCGCTGACCTCCTCGGCGTGCCCGAGGACCAAGTGCGCCGTCGCCTCCATGCACCGGCCAGCCGGGGCGAGTGGGTCCAGCCAGTGCGTGGTCTGTGGGTGCCGGTGCCCCCGGAGTACCGAACGTGGGGCGCGCCGCCCGGCATCGAGCTCATCGACGCGATGATGCGCCACCTGGACGCCCGCTACTACATCGGCTGGCTGTCTGCCGCCGCGATCCACGGCGCCGCCCACCAAGCTCCGCAGGTGTTCCAGCTGGCGGTCGACCGCATGGTCCGCGATCGGACGGTCGGGCGCACTCGGTTCCGGTTCGTACAACGGCCGTCTGCCACGGACCTGTTGACGATCGAACGACCGACGAGGTCCGGCAGCGCCCGGGTGTCGACTCCAGAGGTGACGGCGTTGGACGTCGCGACGGACCCGGACCTGGCCGGCGGGGTCGACAACGGCGCGACGGTGATCATCGAGCTCGCCGAGAACGACGCCTTCGACGCCGCGTCGTTGGCCGCGCTGGCGACGAGGTTCCCAGCCGCTTCGGGTCGGCGAGTCGGGTACGTGCTGGAGCACTTCACCGATCGCGATGACCTGGAGCGGCTCCACGCGGCCGTCATCGACCGCTCGTCGTCCCCGTCCCGCCTCGACCCGACCCGACCGGCCGCCGGCCCTGTCGACGGGCGCTGGAACCTCTACCTGAACCGAGAACTGGAGCCCGAGGCGTGATCCCCGCCGATGTCGTCACTGCCTGGAGCGTCGACCTTCCCTGGTCTGCCCGGACGCAGGTCGAGCAGGACTTGCTGCTGTCCAGGGCGATCTGTGCGATCGCCGACGACGAGTACCTCGGCGAGGAGCTCGTCTTCCGCGGCGGCACCGCCCTGCACAAGCTGCACTTGCCACGCCCGTGGCGCTACAGCGAGGACCTGGACTACGGGCGCTCGTCGGGCACTGGCATCGCACCACTGACCCGCGCACTGACCGGCCTCGGCGAGAGCCTCGGCTTCGAGGTCCGCACCCGTGTCACCGAGCACCCGAAGGTCTACTGGCGTGCGACGTCGATCGAGGACACCCCGATCCGGATCAAGATCGAGGTCAACACCCACGAGCGCTCCCCCGCCCGGCCCGTGATCCACGTCCAGCACCGCGTCGACTCGGCGTGGTGGACGGGCATCGGCAGCGTCCAGACGTTTCAGCCCGCCGAGCTGGTCGCCACCAAGATCCGGGCTCTCTACCAGCGCTCCAAGGGGCGCGACCTGTTCGACCTGTGGCTCGCCCTCGAACACCTCCACCTGGACCCCGACGAGATCCTCGGCGCGTTCGGCCCCTACCGGCCGGCAGGCCTGACCGCCCAACGCGCGATCGACAACCTCGCAGCGAAGGTCCGGGACCCACTCTTTCGCAGTGACATCGACGTCCTCGTCGCGGCACTGCCCGACGGATACACCGTCGATGATGCCGCCGATCTCGTCACAGCACGCCTGCTGGCTCGACTCGCTTGACGCCTCCAGACGCCGTGCACCCGCCCGCGGCGTCCCGCCGCGAGACTCGAACCGCGTCGCCGGGTGGAGCTACAGCGCCAGCCCGGACATCCGCTCGGCCCGGGCGATGTCGCGCCCCTCGGCCACGTGCCGGTAGCGCATCGCCATCGCCGCCGTGGTGTGCCCGGCCCGTTCCATGAGCTCCTTCAGCGTGGCACCGGCCACGGCGGCGTACGTGTCACCCGTATGCCGCAGGTCGTAGAGCCGCAGGTCGGGCCGGCCTGCGGCCACGCGGGCCTTCTCGTAGAGGCTGCGCAGGTTCTCCCGTGAGATCGGCAGGCCGTCCGGACGAGCGAACAGCAGCGCGTCCGGGCGCGTGCCGATGCGCTCGAGGTGCCCCTCGACGGTGGGGATCACGTGCGGCGGGACGGCCACCTCACGGGTTCCGGCGTCGGTCTTCGGCGACTCGAAGTAGACCTTGCCGTGGTCCCAGTTGGCGTTTCGCCAGCTCGGAGGGCGTGGCGATGACGATCGCGTGCTTTGGCTTCGGCGACTGGCCGGCGCCCCGCACGCGGCACGGGTTGTCGGCCAGGAGCCCGTCCTCGACCGCGGTCGTCAAGATGGGCCGGAGGAGCGCGTAGATCCGCGGGCGCTGCGTCGGGGCGTCCGGCGCCAACGCCGAGTGCCAGGCCCGCACCGCAACCGGCTCGATGTCGGCCAGCGCCGTCGTGCCCCACCCCGGGATCAGAACGTGCTCGATCTTGTTCGCGTAGTCCGCGCGGGTGCGGATCTTCAGGCTGCGCTGCCGCAGCCATCGCCGGGCGTAGTCCTCGAAGGCGATCACCTGTGCTTCGGGGCTGATCTGGCGCCGCCCGATGAGCACCCGCTGCTCGGCGAGCCAGACGTCGGCCGCCTTCTTGGTGGCGAACGTCGTCGGAGCGTTGACCCGCTCCCGCCCCGAGCCAGGCACCCCGAAGTAGGCCTGGTACCGCCCTGACGGGAGCTTGCGCACCCCTCCGAGCTCGCGCCGTCCGTCCATCGCGCCCACCTTCGACAGTTCATGCGCACGCATGCTTCGTGCATCTGTCGTGCATGAGGCATCTCACAACCCGTTTCACGCAGTGCCGTCTCGGCGAGCGTTACTGCAGGTCAGAACGGATATCGGCTCCGCACGGTTCCGCGGTATTCCCCGAGAGCCGCTGGTTCGAGTCCAGTCGAGCGCACCCCTCACGTCCCCATCCCGCTCGGGACCAAGCCCTCCGGCGGCACCGGGTTGTCTCCGAACCCGGCGTTGCCCGGTAGGGCCGTCACAGGCGCGGCAGGACCTGCTCACGCACCTGCTTGCGCAGGACCTTGCCGAGCACAGAACGAGGCGTCTCCTGGATCTGCAGCACCCTCCGAGGCACCTTGTAGGCGGCAAGGAGCTCACGGCAGTGGGCTCGCAGCGCCGCCTCGTCGAACTCGGTGTCGGGCTCGAGCTCGACCGCGGCCACGACCATCTCCCCGCCCCGCTCGAGCGGCTTGCCGAACACGGCGGCGTCGACGACGGTCGGGTGCAGGCGGAGGACCGCCTCGACCTCCGACGGCGAGACGTTGAAGCCGCCCGTGATGACGAGCTCCTTGGCACGGTCCACGATCGTCGTGAACCCGTCCTGGTCCACCGTCACCACGTCGCCGGTGCGCAGCCAGCCGCCCGGCAGCAGGGACTGCGCGGTCTCCTCGGGCTCGTTCCAGTAGCCCTGGAACACCTGCGGCCCCTTGAGCAGCAGCTCGCCCGGCTGCCCCTGGGGGACCTCGATGCTCGGGTCCTGCAGGTCGACGACCTTCATCAGGGTCGAGGGGAACGGCACGCCGATGGTGCCGGCGCGCCGGGTCGGGTGGAACGGGTTGCCCAGCGCGACCGGGGACGACTCGGTCAGGCCGTAGCCCTCGACGAGCAGGCCGCCGGACATCGATTCCCACAGCTCCACGGTCTGTTCGGTGAGGTTCATCGCGCCGGAGATGCAGAACCGGCACGAACGCAGCGAGACCCCACGTTCCTTCGCGGCCATCGCCGTGCGCTCGTAGATCGGCGGGACCGCGCAGTAGACGGTCGCGGGCGACTTCCGCATCGCCGTGAGGATCAGGTTCGGGTCGAACTTGGGGAAGAGGACCAGCAGCGCCTGCTTGCGCACCCCGTACGTGAGATAGAGGGTCATGCCGAAGGAGTGGAACATCGGCAGGATCGCGTAGAAGACCTCCTTCCGGTACTGCGCGCCGTGCATCCACGCCTCACCCTGCAGCGCGTTGGCATACAGGTTGAAGTGCGTGAGCATCGCCCCCTTGGGGCGCCCGGTGGTGCCCGAGGTGTACTGGATCACGGCCAGGTCGTCCACGCTCGGGCGCGGATGAGCCGGGTCGATGCGACCGTGTCCGGCCAACGCCGCCCAGGGCATAGTTCCCGGTGCCCGGCTGGTCAGCGCGGCACGGGATCGGCGCAGGCTCGGCACCGGCAGGCTCAGAGCGAGCCGCTTGGCGGCCGGGAACGCGTCGAGCAGGTTCACCGCCACGACGTGGTCGATCTCGATGTCGGCCGGGAAGGCGCGGATGGCCGGGACGGCCACGTCCCAGGCGATCACCACGCGGGCCTGATGGCTCTCGAACTGGTGACGCAGCTCGCGCGACGTGTACAGCGGGTTGTGCTCCACGACGACGGCACCCAGGCGCAGCACGGCGTAGAAGGCGACGACGTGCTGGGGGCAGTTCGGGAGGATCAGCGCCACCCGGTCGCCGGGCCGGACTCCCAACCGGTGCAGGCCCTCCGCCACCCGGTCGACCTGATCGCCCAGCTCGGCGTAGGTGGTGCGGCGGCCGAAGAACTCGGTCGCCGGGGAAGAACCGGCCTCGGCCACGGATCGCTCGAACATCGCGACCAGCGACTCGGTGGGAAGCTCGATCTCCGCCGGGACGCCCGGCTGGTAGTTGGCCACCCACGGCCGCCGATCGGTGCTCATGGGTGCATCCTCGTCCCCGCGGTCGGTCACCGGTGGGGCCGTGAGACCCAGCGCAATTGCCCGCCCCACGGATGGCCGCCTGACCAGGCGGATCAGCCCCCAGGCGGATCAGCCCCCAGGCGGATGCCCGGCCCGGCCTGGCCCCCGTACCGTGAGCCCGAGCACGCAATCGGGCTCGGGCGGCGGTCCGTGCGCGGTCGTGCCTGGGTTCGGGCGCCTGGGGGGCGCGTTCGGCGGGAGGGCGACATGTCTGGCGTGGGCGCGGCCCTCTCACACGCCTGGGGCCCGAGCAGCGGCGTCCGGCGCACTGCGGGTTCGGGGGTCCACGTCGATCCGGAGCTGCTCGACAAGGGTGGCCGCCACTGGGGCGTCTGGCAGCGCATGACGCCTCCGGCGCCGGCGTGGCTCGACGGTCACGGGGTGGGGGCTGGGGCCAGGTGACGACGAGCACGTCAGAGACTCCTCCGGCGTGGGGGGCAACGCTCGGCGAGCAGCGCGGGCGGGTGCGGGTGCGGTCGTGGGCGTCGCGCGTCATGCTCGCCGTCGCGCTGCTGACCTTGGTGGGCGGGCTCAGGCCCAAGCCGTGGCGGCCGGCGGTCGCGGTCCTCGAGGTGGTGTGGCCGGCGGGGCGGGTACTGACCCGGGCGTCGCTGCTGCTGACGGCGATCCTGCTCCTGGTGGCCTCCCGAGGACTGCGCCGGGGCCATCGTCTGGCGTGGGCGGGGACGATCGGGCTGCTGGGGCTGGCCGCGCTGCTGCACCTGACGCATCCGCACGGTCTGGTCCCAGCGGTGCTCGTCGGGGCCGGCGCGGCCTGGCTGGTGACGCGGCGGCGAGCGTTCCCGGTGCTGCCGAGCCGCGGCGAGCTGCTCCGGGGCGCGCTGATCGTCCTGGTCGGGCTGGCGACGATCGGCGGGGTCGTCGCGCTGCTCGCCCTGTTGGCCGGCCCGACGACTGCGGACCGCACGCAGGTGCACGCCGCGATGCGCCTGGTCTCGATCGCACTGGCGGCGGTGTTCGTCGTCGTGCTGGCGTGGTCGTTGACCTCGCCACGCCAGCCCCGCCTCGGCGCCGGGCGGGCGGCGCACCTGGCCGACCGCGAGCGGGCGCGCGCCGCGGTGCTGCGCCACGGGGCGGGGACGCTGGACTACTTCGCGTTGCGGGACGACAAGGAGTGGTTCTTCGTCGCCGACACCGTCGTCGCCTACGCGGTGCGGGGCGGGGTGTGCCTGGTCTCGCCCGACCCGGTCGGCCCGGTCGACCAGCGCGCGCAGGCCTGGGCCGAGTTCCAGGACCACGCCACCGCCCACGGCTGGTCCTTGGCAGTGCTGGGGGCCGACGCCTCCTGGGTGCCGGTCTACGAGGCCAGCGGGCTGCGGGCGGTCTACCTCGGCGACGAGGCGATCGTCGACTGCACGGCGTTCACGCTGGCCGGTGGTGAGCGCAAGTCGCTGCGGAAGACCGTCAACCGCATCGTGGCCTACGGCTACACCACGACGTTCCACACCCCCGGCGAGGTCCCGGGCGACGTGCGCGCCCAGATCGAGCAGATCGCCGCCGAGTCGCGGCGCGGAGCGGGTGAACGCGGCTTCTCGATGACGTTGTCACGACTGTTCGATCCCCGCGACACCGAGCTCATGCTGTCGGTCACGAGGACCAGCGAGGGCCGGGTCGACGCCTTCTGCCAGTGGACGCCTGCGCCCGTTCTGCCCGGCTGGTCGCTCGACGTCATGCGCCGTCGGCTGGACGTGCCGGACCTGCCCAACGGGATCATGGACTTCACCGTGGTCCGCACCATCGAGGAGGTCGCCCGCCGTGGCGGCACCGGCCTCGGACTGAACTTCGCGGTCATGCGCCGCACCCTCGAGGGCGAACGTGACTCCCGCTGGGACCATCTGGTCCGCCCCGTGCTGCGACGACTGTCCGAGCAGACGCAGATGAGCTCGCTGGCCGCCTACAACGAGAAGTTCGGCCCGGCCTGGGTGCCCCGGTACGTCGTGCTCGACTCCGCGGAGTTCGTCGCGGCCCAGGCCCTGGCGATGGCGGGCGCCGAAGGCGTCACCGACCTGCCGGTCATCGGGCGGTTCCTCGGGGACAGGCCATGACCCGACGCCTGCGCCCACGGCCGAGGGCCGCCGGCTGGACCGCCGTCACCGTGCGAGACGGCGGTCGGCACGCGACGGTGCCGATCAGCGACGGAGGGCCTCGCCGATCCCGTCCTCACGGAGCCGGCGCCCGCCGGCGCGCCACCGGATCACTTCCAACCACACCCAGTCGTCGCCGAGCACGGTGTCGCCGGTCGGCTCGTACTCGCCATCGGCCGATGCCCGGGCCCGCTCGAGGTGCTCTCTGACGGTCTCCCAGTCGGGGAAGTCCTGACCTGCGAGAGGCCCACCGAAGCTGCGCAGCCCCATGCTGCTCACCCACTTGTCCCTAGGACGCGAGATCGCCCACCCTTCCCGTCCGGAGCCGGGGCGTCGCGAGGGTGGCCAGCCCCTGGGATCAAGCCGATCTGGTGCCCGGCCCCGAGGGTGCCACAGCTCGGCGGATGCCGCGCGCCGGGCCCGGGACCGTCGGCACCGTGCCGGGGCGTCGTGCGCTCAGCGGCCGCCGTGTCGCCGCGGCTCGGCCACCGACCCGCGCGAGCGCAGCGGCATGGCGATGCGTTCGACCACCCCGGGACGCTCCAACTCGTCGCCCGTGCCGTCGTCGTCGCCCTGGAGCGCTCCCAACAGCATCTCGACGGCCCGGCGCCCGAGCTCGTAGTGCGGGATGGCGAACGTGGTGAGGCCGGGCCGCAGCCAGCTGGCCAGGGGCGAGTCGTCGAACGAGACCACGGACACGTCGTCGGGCACGCGCAGCCCCGCCTCGGTCAGCGCCTGGTAGGCGCCGAACGCGAGCCGGTCGTTGAAGCAGACGATCGCGCCGGGCGCGCCCGACGAGTCGAGGATGTCGCGCGTGGCGCGCCACCCGTGCGGCGGCAGCCAGTCGATGCACCGGCGCCCGCTCGCGAGCTCGACGCCCGCCTCGCGCAGCGCCTGCGTGATGCCCGCGAGGCGTTCGCGCCCGGCGACGGTGGCCGGTGGCACGTCGCGGTCGGTGGGCCCGGCGCCGACGAGGTGGATCTCGCGGTGCCCGGCCGCGAGCAGCAGCCGGGCGGCGGCGCGTCCGGCCTCGAGCTCGTCGGGGACGACGGACGGCAGCGGCGTGGGCGCCGTCGGCAGCGCGTTGAGCAGCACCGCCGGCGTGTGCGCCACCGCGGCCGGCGGGGGCCGCATGCGGGTGAACATCGAGGCGAGCACCACCCCGTCGACCTGGCGGTCGAGCATGGTCTCGACCAGCCGGTCCTCCACCGCGGTGTCGCCCTCGGACTCGCCGATGAACAGCATGTAGTCGTGCGCGAGCGCTGCGTCCAGGGCGCCCTGGATCATGTCGCCGGCCAGCTGCGAGGTGGCCACCGTGTCGGAGACGAAGCCGATGGTGCGGCTGGTGCCCGTGCGCAGGCCGCGGGACACGGCGTTGGGGCGGTAGCCCAGCTCGTCGGCGGTCGCGTGGACGCGCTGCTGCGCGGCCTCGGAGATCCGCAGCTCGCGCCCGCGCCCGGACAGCACCAGGGACGCCGTCGTCGACGACACCCCCGCCGCGGCCGCCACGTCGGCCAGCGTGATCCTCTTGCCCATCGCCACCCCCGGTCGAACGGATGGTAGTGACCCGCCCACCGCCGCGGGTCCCGCACCACCTCGACGCTTGACAGAGCAGGCGCCCGTCGTGAGACTACGACACGCTAATGCGATTTAGCACCGCGAACCGAGAGCCGACGAAGGCCCCGGCCGCGGTTCCCGGACTTCGACGAAGGGAGACACCGGTGTCTCGACGACGTGGGCTGACCCGATGGGCGGTCCTCACGGCATTCCTCGCGGTGGGCAGCCTGACGGCCACCGCCTGCAGCGCACCCGGCGGCGGCGCCACCGCCCCGACACCCCAGGCGACGAACGGCGGGGCCGGCACGGCCACCGCGGCCGCCGCACCGACCTGCGGCACCGCGCCGGTCACGCTCAACACCTACATCGAGACCGGGTTCCCGCTGCCCAAGGACCTGGCCGACGAGTTCACCAAGCAGTACCCCAACGTGATGTTCAACATCCGTGAGGACCAGTTCGCGGTCATCACCCAGAACGCGCCGCGCGTGCTCGCCGACGACCCGCCTGACCTCATGCGGCTGCCGCAGATGTCCGAGCTGGCCAAGGAGGGCCTGCTGCTCAACCTCGACAGCTACGCCAAGGCCTTCGGCTGGGACACGTGGCCCGCGTCGCAGCTCGAGCAGATGCGGGTGGACTCGTCCGGCCGCCGCGGCGACGGCCCGCTGTACGCCATGGGCCTCAACTTCTCCATGACCGGCGTGTTCTACAACAAGACGCTCGCCCAGAAGATCGGCATGACCCAGCCGCCGGCCACGCTCGCCGAGTTCGACGCCCTGCTGCAGAAGGCCAAGGACGCCGGCATCGTGCCGATCGCGCAGTTCAACGGCGGCGCCACCGGCGGGTTCGCGTTCCCGCTGCAGGACCTCATGGTCTCCTACGGCCCGGCCGGGCCGATCAACGACTGGATCTACCAGAAGCCGGGCGCCACCATCGACACCCCGACCAACCTCCAGGCCGCGCAGCACCTGCAGCAGTGGGTCAAGTCCGGCTACTTCGCCAACGACGTCAACTCGATGGACTACGCGACGATGATGAGCCGCTTCATCGCCGGGCAGAGCCTGTTCATCTTCGACGGCGACTGGGAGTCGGGGAACCTCGACAAGCAGATGGCCGGCAACGCGGGCTTCTTCCTCATGCCGCCGGCCACGGCGGGTGGCAAGTACGGGGCCATGTCCGCGCCGCTGACCTACGGCATCGCGGCCAAGGCGCCGCACGCCGACTGCGCCGCGTTCTTCCTCAACTGGGTCGCCACCAACGAGAAGGCGCGCACCATCGACGTGCAGGTCGGCGGCTCGCACCCCATGGGCCCGGTGGACGCGTTCATGCCGACCATCGACGCCAACACGGTGACGGCGCAGACGCTCGCCGCCGGAGCGCAGGTGGGCAAGGACAACGGGTCGATGGACTTCATCGCGAACGCCACCGGCGCCATCTACGCCAAGAGCTGGACGCCCAACCTGCAGAAGCTGGCGGCGGGCCAGGAGGATGCGGCCACGCTCCTGAAGTCGGTCCAGGCCGACTACCTCACACAGATCGGCAGCTAGCACCGACATGAACCAACGGCTGACCACGGCCCAGGCCATGGACGGCCGCGAGGGCACCACGCACGAGGTGGCCCCCGACAGCAGGCGCCGCGCCCGGCGGGCGCGGCGCCTGCGCCAGGGGACCGTCGCGCTGGCCCTCGTGGCACCGGCGGCGCTGGCCTACCTCGTCTTCGTGCTCCGACCCATCGTGCTGACGTTCCAGTACTCGCTCTACAAGTGGAACGGGGTGGGCGCGTCCACCTGGGCGGGGCTGTCGAACTACGCGGCGCTGGTGAAGAACCCGGACCTGTCCGGCTCGATCGTCCACGCCTTCGAGCTCATCCTGTTCTTCAGCATCATCCCGGTGGCGCTCGGCCTGTTCACGGCCAACACCATCCGCGGCTTCGCGGCGAGCAAGATCGCCCTGGTCTCGCGCACGGTCCTCTTCGTGCCGCAGATCATCCCGCTCGTCGCCGCCGGCATCATGTGGAGCTGGCTCCTGTCCTCCAACGGCGTCGTCAACCAGATCCTGCGGCTCGTCGGGCTCGGCGGCATCACGCGCGCCTGGTTGGGCGACTTCTCCACGGCCCTGCCCGCGGTCGGCGTCATCGGCGCCTGGGTGCTCTTCGGGCTGTGCATGCTGCTGCTCCTGGCCGGCATGTCGAAGATCGACCCCGCGCTCTACGAGGCGGCCCGCATCGACGGCGCCGGGTCGTGGCGGGAGTTCTTCGCCATCACGCTGCCGAGCGTGCGCCAGGAGCTGGGCGTGTGCCTCACGGTGACCGTCATCAACGCCCTGGCCAGCTTCGACATCATCTACATCTCCACGCAGGGCGGCCCCGGCAACACCACTCTGGTGCCCGGCCTGGAGATCTTCTACCTCGCGTTCTCCCAACGGCAGGTGGGGATGGCCTCCGCCCTCGCCGTCGCCCTCATGGTGCTGGTGCTGGCGGTCGTGCTGCCGCTCCAGCGGATCACCCGGGACAGTGACTCGTGATCGTCTCTCGTCGTGAAGCGCTGCTCGGCCGCGCCCTGCTCATCATCCTCATGGTGGTGACGGTGCTACCGTTCGTCAGCCTCTTCGTCACCGCGCTCCACCCCTCGGGCACCTACCCGTCGGGGCTGTCGTGGCCCGCCACGCCGCACTGGGGCAACTTCGCGGCCGCCTTCAAGGCGGCCGGGATGGCGCAGCTCATGTGGTCCAGCACGCTCATCGTCCTCGGCGTGGTGCCCGTCTCGCTGCTCATCAGCACGCTCGCCGGCTTCTCGCTGGGCCAGCTGCGACCGCCGGGCGGCCGCGCGATCTTCATCATCTTCGTCCTGGGCCTGACCCTGCCCTTCCAGGGCATCGTCATCCCGCTCTACTACCAGATGCGCGACCTCGGGCTGCTCAACACCCGGTGGGCGATCATCCTGCCGCTCATCGGCCTGTACATGCCCTTCGCGGTCATGTGGATGCGCGCGCACTTCGTCACCATGCCCGGCGAGCTGTCGGAGGCGGCCCGCATCGACGGGGCCGGCACGTGGCAGCTGTTCTGGCGCATCCACGTGCCGCTGTCGTCCCCCGCGCTCTCGTCGCTGGCGATCCTGCTGTTCCTGTGGACGTGGAACCAGTTCTTCCTCGCGGTCGTGCTCGTCGACGACGCGACCAAGCGGACCATGGCCGGCGCCCTGGGCGCCTTCCAGGGGCAGTGGGGCACCGACATCCCGCTGCTGTGCGCCGGCTCGCTGCTCATCCTCACGCCGACGCTCGTCGTGTTCCTCGTCTTCCAGCGCCGGTTCGTCGCCGCCCTGCTGCAGGGGTCGGTCAAGGGATGACGTCTCCGGCCGACCCCCGACCACCCTTCGACCCCGAGATCGACGCCGCGCTGCACGACGAGCGCAACCTCGTCGTCACGGCGCTGGCGCCCGACGAGGTCGACGAGCTGCGGCGTCGCTCGGCGCCGCCCGACGACCTCGACGTCACCCGCGGCGGCACGTACGCCCTGACGTGGCACCTCGTGCCCGGCCCGCCCGGCGGGCCCGCGGTGCGCGTGGCGCTGTGGCGGCCCGTCGGCGCGGCGGGAGCGCTGCCGCTGCTGGTCCACCTGCACGGCGGCGGGCTCGTGGCCGGCGCGGTGCTGGACGACGCGCCGGCGTTCCTCGACCTGGCGGCGGCGGCCGGCGCGGTGCTCGCCTCGGTCGACTACCGGCTGGCGCCCGAGGCGCCCTACCCGGCGGCCGTCGAGGACGTCTACGCCGCGCTGTGCTGGCTGTCCGCCACGGCGGCGGACCACGGCATCGACCCCGACCGCACGGTCATCGCCGGCGTCAGCGCCGGCGGCGGCCTGGCGGCGGCGGCCGCGCTGCTCGCGCGCGACCGCGGCGGGCCGGCGCTCGCCGGGCAGCTGCTCGTCTGCCCCATGCTCGACGACCGCAACGACAGCGCCTCCGGCCGTCAGATGGCCGGCGCCGGCGTGTGGGACCGCGTCGCGAACGCCACCGGCTGGCAGGCCTACCTGGGCGACCGCACCGGCGGCCCGGACGTGCCGATCTACGCCGCGCCCGGCCGGGCCGACGACCTGACGGGCCTGCCGCCGACGTACGTCGACGTCGGCTCGGCCGAGACGTTCCGCGACGAGGACAGCGCGTACGCCGCCCGCATCTGGCGCGCGGGCGGCTCCGCGGAGCTGCACGTGTGGGCCGGCGGCTGCCACGGGTTCGACTTCCTCGCCCCGGCCGCAGCCGTGTCGCGGGACGCCCGCGCGGCCCGGCTGCGCTGGCTCGCTCGCCTGCTGCGCGGCAGCGGCGCCATCATGGACCTCAGCCTGGCGGCAGCAGCCCCAGGGACAGGGACCGAGGAGGGTTCCCGTGGTTGACCCGATCCCCACCGGACCACAGCTCATCACCTACGCGGACCGGCTGGGCGGCGACGTCCCCGGCGTCCGGGAGCTGCTCGAGGGGCCGCTGCGCGGCGCGTTCGACGGCCTCCACGTGCTGCCGTTCTACCTGCCGTACGACGGCGCCGACGCCGGCTTCGACCCGCAGGACCACACGACGATCGACCCACGGCTGGGCACGTGGGCCGACATGCGGCGGCTCGCGGAGGGCCGGCTGGTCATGGCGGACGTCATCGTCAACCACATGTCCGCCCGGTCGCCGCAGTTCGGCGACGTCGTCGCGCGCGGCGACGGCTCGCCCTGGTCCGGGATGTTCCTCACGCTGTCGTCGGTGTTCCCCGACGGGGCCACCGAGGACGACCTCACGCGGATCTACCGGCCACGGCCCGGCCTGCCGTTCACGGCGATGACGCTGGGCGGCCGGCGGCGGCTGGTCTGGACCACGTTCACGCCCGAGCAGGTGGACCTCGACGTGCGCCACCCGCTCACGTGGGACTACCTCACCACGGTGATCGACACCCTCACGGACGCCGGGATCCGGATGCTGCGCCTCGACGCGCTGGGCTACGCCGGCAAGGAGGCGGGCACCAACTGCTTCATGACGGACGGCACGCGCGCCCTCACCGAGCGGATCGTGGGCTACGCGCACGAGCGCGGCGCTCAGGTGCTCGTCGAGGTGCACGGCCACTACCGCCAGCAGATCGAGATCGCGGCCACGGTGGACTACGTCTACGACTTCGCGCTGCCGCCGCTCGTGCTCCACGCGCTCACGGCGGCCGACCTCGAGCCGCTGGCCCACTGGCTGCAGATCCGGCCGCAGAACACCGTGACGGTGCTCGACACGCACGACGGGATCGGGATCGTCGACGTCGGGGTCAGCGACCTGCGGCCGGGCGAGCCCGGCCTGCTGGCACCGGAGCAGATCGACGCGCTCGTCGAGGCCATCCACACCAACAGCGGCGGCACCAGCCGCACGGCGACCGGCGCGGCCGCCTCCAACCTCGACCTCTACCAGGTCAACTGCACGCTGTACGACGCGCTGGGCCGCGACGACCGCCGCCACCTGCTCGCGCGGCTGCTGCAGCTCTTCGTGCCGGGAGTCCCGCAGGTGTACTACGTCGGCCTGCTCGCCGGCGCGAACGACGTCGAGCTCCTCGCGGCCACCCGCGTCGGGCGCGACGTCAACCGGCACCACTTCACGCCGGCGCAGCTCGAGGCCGACCTCGCGCGCCCGGTGGTCGCCGCGACGCTCGCCGCGCTGCGGCTGCGCCGCGAGCACCCCGCGTTCGCGGGCACGTTCACGTGGGACGTGCGCGGCACCACGGCGCGGTTGCAGTGGCGGCACGGGGACGATGAGGCGACGCTCGAGCTCGACGTGGCCGACGCGGGCTTCACCGTCACGGCGACGGTCGACGGCGCGGTGCGCACCGTGCTGTCCTCGTCGTCCCTCCCCTCGTGACCGGGTTCGGGCGTCCCACCTGGTGACCGGCCGGAATTCCCCGGCTCCGGCGGCGTTGTCGCGGGCATGAGCAGAGCAGTCGTCGTCGAGCAGTTCGGCGGGCCCGAGGTCCTCGAGGTCCGCGAGGTGCCGGAGCCGCATGCCGGCCCCGGGCAGGTGCGCGTCCGGGTGAGCGCCGCCGGGCTCAACCCCATGGACTGGAAGCTGGTCAGCACGCCGGGCATCGCCGCGGCCTTCGGCCTGAGCCTGCCCACGGGCTTCGGCGGTGACCTCGCCGGCACGGTGGACGAGGTGGGCGAGGGCGTCGCGGGCTTCGCCGTGGGCGACCGCGTGTATGGCGGCGCGGTGGGGCGCGCGGTCGCCGAGCTCGCCGTCCTCACGCCGGGCGCCGACCGGCTGGCGCGCACGCCCGCGGGGCTCGACGACGTGGTGGCGGCCGCGCTCGCCGTGGCGGCCACCACCGCCGACGCGGTGATCACCGCCCTCGACGTGCACCCCGGGGACACCGTGCTGGTGGGCGGGGCCGCGGGCGGCGTCGGCGTGCTCGTCGTGCAGCTGGCCCGGCTGGCCGGCGCGCGCGTCCTCGGCACCGGCGGCGCGGGCAGCACCGAGCTGCTGCGGTCCCTGGGCGCCGAGCCCGTCGCCTACGGCGAGGGCCTGGCCGACCGCGTCCGGGCGCTGGCCCCGGACGGGGTCACCGCCGCGGCCGACATGGTCGGCGACGAGACCGCGCGCGCCGCGCTCGCGCTCGGCGTGCCCGCGGGTCGCATCGCCACGATCGCCGCCGCGGACCCGCCGGCCGGCGCGCGCGCCACGGGCGGCCGAGCCGCGGCGCCCGACGCGCTCGAGCGCATCGCCGGCCTCGTGGCCGCCGGTCGGGTCACCGTGCCGATCGAGGCGACGTACCCGCTGGAGCGTGTCCGCGAGGCGGTCGAGCGCCAGCGGGCGGGGCACGTGCACGGCAAGCTCGTCGTCACCCTGGCCGAGGAGCGCGCGTGAGCACCATGACCACCGCCTGGAGCGACCCGCGCGAGCTGACCGACGTCGCGGTGCTGCTGCCGAACGGGCGGCTGGCGCCCCGCCGGTTCGCCAGCCGCGCGCAGGCGGAGGCCTGGGCGAGGCCGGCGGACGGCGAGCAGGTCGTCGAGCTCAACACCGTCTGCCAGTGTGACGCCTGACGGCGCGCCGGCCTGGGGCCGGTTCGACGACCTGCGCGCGGGCTCGTCGCACCTGCTGCGGGCGTCGCACGGCGTGCTGCGCGCGGACCGCCTCGCGGACGTGGTCCCGGTGCTGCGGGCCGCCGAGGAGGCGGCCGGGCGCGGCCTGTGGGCGTTCGGCTTCCTCGCCTACGAGGCGGCGCCCGCGTTCGACCCCGGCCTCGCGGTGCACGAGCCGGTGGCAGGCCTGCCGCTGGCGTGGTTCGGCCTGGCCGGCGCCCTCGAGCCGGCACCGCCGCCCCGCGCCGGTCCGGCGGACCCGGCGGGCTCGTCGGGCTCGTCGGGCCCTGTGACCGGCGGCGGGCGCTACGCGGCCGGCCCGTGGGCCTGCGCCTGGACGCGCGAGCAGCACCGCGCCGCCGTCGCGGCGGTGCGCGCGCGCATCGCGGCGGGCGACACCTACCAGGTCAACCTCACGAGCCGCTTCACCGGGCCCGTCACCGGGGACGCCGCCGCGCTCTACGCCGACCTCGCGGCGGCCGCGGGCGGGGCGCACCACGCGTTCCTCGACACGGGGCGGTTCGCGGTGGCGAGCGCCAGCCCGGAGCTGTTCTTCGCCGCGCTCGGCGACGAGGTGACCATGCGGCCGATGAAGGGCACCGCGCCGCGCGGCGCCACGCCCGCCGAGGACCGCCGGCTGGTCCGACGGCTGCGCACGTCCCCCAAGGAGCGGGCCGAGAACGTCATGATCGTCGACCTCGTCCGCAACGACCTGTCCCGCGTGGCCACCGCCGCCGGCCCGCGCGTGACGAGCCTGTGCGACGTGGAGACCTACCCGACCGTGCACCAGCTGACGTCGCAGGTGGTCGCCACGGCGCGCGTCGGCACCGGGCTGGTCGACCTCGTCGGCGCGCTGTTCCCGTGCGGCTCGGTGACCGGCGCCCCCAAGCGCAGCACCATGCGGATCATCCATGACCTGGAGGACGGCCCGCGCGGCGTCTACTGCGGCGCGCTCGGCCTCGTCGCCCCCGCCGGCAGCGGGGTGCCCACGCGGTTCGCCGTGCCCATCCGCACGCTGCTCGTCGACCGCGAGCGCGCCACCGGGACGTACGGCGCGGGCGGCGGCATCACGTGGGGCTCGCGCGCCGGCGCCGAGTACGACGAGCTCCTGGTCAAGGCCCGCATCCTGACCGGCCTCGCCACGAGCGCCGCGCCGGGGCCGCCGCCTACCACGCGGCGATGACGGCCCGCCGCACCTCCTCCAGCGTCCGCTCGGGCTGGAACACGAGCCAGTCGAGGCCGGCCACGAGCGTCGCCCCGAACAGTGCCGCACCGGCCAGCGACGCCTCCGAGGCCGGGCGCACCTGACGCACCGCGTCGGCGAACACGCCCATCGCGTCCCGCCGGATGGTGCCGATCGACTCCTGCCAGTCCCGGCCGCGCCGGAAGATCTCCGTCGCGACCAGCTTGGCGAAGTCCGGGTGGTCGCGGATCTGCGTGAGCAGCTCCGTGACCAGGGCGTCGATCGCCTCCGGGCCCGTGCGCCCCTCGGCCGCCGCGCGCAGCGCCTGCGTGAGCCGGGCGACGCCGTCGGTGATGATCGCGGCGAAGAGGCCGGACTTGGACCCGAAGTTGTAGAACACCGAGCCCTTGGCCACCCCGGCCGCCGCGGCGATGTCGTCGACCGACGTCGCGCCGATGCCCCGGTCGGCGACGAGCGCGAGCGCCGCGTCGACGATCTGCTCCCGCACCGAGGTCACGGCGCCCAGCCTGTCAGATCGACAGCGCCGGGTGCAGGCGGGACAGCGTCCAGGTGCGCATCCGGCCGGCGCGCCACGACGAGACCGCGAGCGAGGCGACGAGCGTGCCGACGAGCACGACGATCGACACCACCAGGCGCCCGTCCGCGCCGCCCGTGATGAGCATGCGCAGCCCGGTGACCGCGTAGCTCATGGGCATCCACGGGTGGATCGCCCGGAAGAACGCCGGCGTGGTGTCCACCGGGTAGGTGCCGCCCGACGAGGCCAGCTGGAGCATGAGCAGCGCGAGCACCGCCACCTTGCCCGCGGCCGGGCCGAGCAGCGCGATGAGCATCTGTTGCAGGGCCAGGAACGTGGCGACGACGAGGACGGTGAACGCCACGGTGCCGGCCGCGTTGGACAGGTGCAGCCCCACCCCGTAGTGGATGACGCCGAGCATCACCGCGACCTGCGCGAGGCCCAGGAGCAGCGCCGGCAGGAAGCCCGCGATCGTCGTGCGCCAGCCGGGCACCGCGGCGGCCAGCGCGCGGGACGGCAGCGGCCGCAGCAGCAGCCACGTGATGAGCGAGCCGACGAAGAGCGCGAGCGGGATGAAGAACGGTGCGAACCCCTCGCCGAAGCCCTGCGCCTTCGCCAGGTCGGTGTCGTGCAGCGTCACCGGGGTGGCGATCGCCGTGGCCCGGGCGGTCTGCTGCGCGGCGTCGTCCGCGGGGATGGCCGCGGCGCCGCCCGACAGCGCGCTCGAGAGGCGTCCGGTGCCGTCGGTCACCTGGCCGGCGCCGTCGGCGACGGCCGCGGCACCCGAGGCGAGCGTCGCCGCGCCGTGCGCCAGGTCGGACGCGCCGGACGCGGCGCTCGCCGCGCCGGAGGCGAGCGTGGCCGCCCCGGCCGACAGCGACGAGGCGCCGTCGGCGAGGCTCGCGGCACCGGACGCGGCGCTCGCGGCACCCGTGGCGAGCTGCGCGGACGACGACGCGAGGGTCGCGGTCCCCTGGTCGGCCTGCGCGGCGCCGGCCGCCACCTGGTGGGCGCCGTCCTGCAGCGTCGCGAGCTGCTGCGCCATCGCCGCGCCGGCGGACGCGCTCGGCACCGCCGCCGCCAGGGTCCCGAGCTGCTGCGCGGCCGCGGGGTCCTTGATGCTGCCGTCGGCGTTGTACGCCTGCCCCGCGAGGTAGGCGGCGACGCTGCTCAGGGACGAGAGCTTGCTCGACATCGCGGTCACCTGGCTCACGGCGGTGTCGACGCCGGAGCTCACGGCGGCGGCGCCCGCGGACAGCTGGTCGGCCCCGGGCTTCGCGGCCTGGACGGCGGACGCGAGCTGCGACGCCCCGGTGGCCACCTGGGCCGTGCCGGCCTTGAGCGCGCCGGCACCGGAGGCCAGCGACGACGCACCGGAGGCGAGCGAGGCGGCGCCCGAGGCGACCTGAGCGGTGCCGGAGGCGAGGCTCGTCGCCCCGGAGGCGGCCGTCGAGGCGCCGGCGGCGACCTGGTGCGCGCCGGCGGACAGGTCGCCCGCGGCGGCCTTGAGCGTCAGCGCGCCGTCGGACGCCGTGGCGAAGCCGTCCCGCGCGGACCCGAGCCCGACGAGCACCTGGGACACCGCCTGCTGCCCCGCGGCGGACGAGACCGCCTGCTCCACCTGGAGCATCGCGGTGCGGCCGAGCGTCGTGGCGAGGAACGAGTTCGCGTCGTCGTAGGTCACCTGGATGCTCGCCGAGGTCGGGTGGGCGCCGCCCGCGGAGGCGAGGTCCGACGAGAAGCTCGCGGGGATGGTCACCGCGAAGTAGTACCGGCCGTCGCGCACGCCGGTCGCGGCGTCGTCGGCGGTGGTCACGTGCCAGTCGAGGGCCTTGGAGGCGGTGAGCTTGTCGACGACGTCCGCGCCGGCGTGCTCGGCCGTGCCGGACACGGTGGCGCCGGCGTCGGCGTCGACCAGCGCGACGGGGAGCTTGTCGAGGTTCCCGGTGGGATCCCAGAAGGCCCACAGGTAGAGCGCGCCGTAGAGCAGCGGGACCAGGATCATCGCGGCCACGGCCAGGCGGGGCAGCAGGCCGCGGCGGAACCGGCGCAGCTCGGTGCCGGTGGAGATGACGGAGAGCATGGTGGGGCCTTCGAACGTCGGGAGGGGGTCGGGTCGGCGGGTCAGGCGGCGGGGACCGCGTGCGGGCCGGTGGCGAGGTTGAGCTGGAGGGGCGCGCGTGCCCAGTCCATGCGCGACACCTCGTCGAGCGACGCGACGGCCGCCACGACGGTGGTGCCGCGGGCCTGCAGGCGCTCGAGGGCGGACCACACCATCTGGCGGCGCGCGTCGTCGTGCACGTGGTCCACGTCGTCGACGACGAGCAGCTCCGGGCGGTGGACGGTCGCCAGCGCGATCCGCAGCAGCATGGCGTCCACCTCGTCGAGGTCCCACGCGACGGTGTCGACCTGGGGCAGCGGGCGAGGGCCGAACACGGGGGCGACGTGCCGCGCGACGGTGCGCTGGTCCACGCGCGGCACGCGCGACCACCACGGGGACGTCCACGCCAGGCGCTCGCGCAGCGCGGCACCGACCGTCACCGCCTCGTCGAGATCGTCGATGCCCGCGAAGCCCGCCACGGCCGAGCGGCGCTGGACCGCGCGCCGCCGCGCGGGCAGGGGCTCGCCCAGCACCACGAGCCGGCTCGTCGGGTCGGGCACCATGCGGCCCGCGAGGGTGAGCAGCAGGCTCGATCGACCGGCGCCCTGCGGCCCCTGGACCACGACGAGCTCGCCCGCGGGGACGTCCACGTCCACCGGGCCGTAGACCTCGCCACGCCGGCCGTGCAGCCGCAGGCCTCGGGCGCTGATGGCGAGGGCGGTGGCCTCCTGCTGCCGGTGGAGCGCGGGGGCCGCGGTGGTGGTGTCGCTGGTCACGTCGAACCTTCTTCTCAGGACTGACTGGTCAGTACAAAGACCACTCTACGCCTCGCCCCGGACGGCGACGTCACCGCCCGCCTGTCTCGTCCGTCACAGCGCGCCTGCGTCACCTGGGTGCCCGGCTCGCGTGGCGCCGGCTCCGCCACCCGGACGCACGACGCGGCCGAGGCGGCGAACCACCCCGACCGCGTCTGCCGCGCCCGTCAGCGCCGGAACGTGTCCCCGGCGTCCTTGACGTCCTCGACGGCGTCCTTCACGTGCGCCTTGGCCTGGTCCGCCTTGCCCTTCGCGACGAGCTCGTCGTCGTCCGTGGCGTGGCCGGCGGCCTCCTTGACCTTGCCCTTCGCGTTCTCGACGGCGTTTCTCGCCCTGTCGTCCGTGCCCATGGGACTCCCCCACCTGTGCGATGGTCCGGCGGGCTTCCTCCGCCGCACGGCACGCGGCCCCGCGCGCCCGCGGTCACGTCCTCGCCGCGGGGCGGGCCCGCCGTGCCTCGCCCAGCGTCACCCAGACGGCCGCGCGGCGCACGTCGTCGTGCGGGCCCGGCCACCGGGCGGGGGTCAGGCCCGGCGCCGCCGCGCCGCGCCCGCCACGACCACGCCCACCACGACGAGCGCGAGCGACAGCGCCACGAGCGGCGCCGTGTCGAGGCCGGTGATGGCGAGCGTCCCGTCGGTCGCAGCCGCCCCTCCCGAGGCACCCGCACCCGACGCCCCCGCGGCCGGGACGGACGAGGCCGCCGGGTCGACGACGACGACGAGCGTCTGCACCGGGTCGGTGAGGTCGTTGGTCGCGTTGACCGCCACGGAGTAGCTGCCCGAGGCGCCGGCCGCCGGGGTGCCCGCGATGGTCGCCGTGCCGTCGCCGTTGTCGACGAACGTCAGGCCCGGCGGCAGCGTGCCCGACAGCGCCAGCGACGGCGTCGGGACACCCACCGCCATCACGGTGAACCTACCGGCGACGCCCACCCGGAAGGTGGCGGAGGCGGTACTGGTGAACGCCGGCACCTGCTTGACCTTGAGCGTCAGCGTCTGGTCCACGGCGGGCAGCGTGCCGCTGGTCGCCGACACCACCACCTGGTGGTCCCCCGCCGCCGCGGCCTGCGGCGTCCCGGCGATCGTGGCCGTGCCGTCGCCGTTGTCGACGAAGGTCAGCCCGGCCGGCAGCGTGCCGGACAGCGAGAGCACCGGGTCGGGCACACCCGGCGCCGCGACGGTGAAGGTGCCCGCGGTCCCGACGACGAAGATCGCCGAGGAGGCGTTCGTGAACACCGGCGCCCGCTGGACGTCCACCGTCAGCCCCGAGGTCACGGACCCCTGGGCGTTGACCGCGTGGATCGTCAGCGACGCCTGGCCGCCCGCGGTCGGGGTCCCGGACAGGGTCGCGGTCCCGTCGCCGTTGTCGACGAAGGTCAGCCCGGCCGGCACCGTGCCGGTCACCCCGAGCGCGGGCCGCGGGTAGCCCGTGGTGGTCACGGTGAAGCTCCCAGGCGCACCGGTGGCGAAGGTCGCGGTGGACGCGCTGGTGACCGCGGGGGCCTCCGCCACCTCGATCGTCAGCTGCTCGACGGCGTCCGCCCAGTTGACCGCGTGCACGGCCACCTGCGTGACGCCCGCCGCCGCGGCGGTCGGCGTGCCCGAGATGGTCGCCGTGCCGTCGCCGTTGTCCGTGAGGCTCAGGCCGTCCGGCAAGCCGGTCACCGCCGGGAACGAGGGCACCGGGTAGCCCGCCGTGGTCGCGATCGTCACCGAGCCGGGCTGGCCCACGACGAGGTCGGCGTGGTCGGAGGCGGGCAGCGCCGGCGCCTCGCGCACGACGAACGGGCCCGGGTACGTGGCCGTGCCGGCGACGTTCGCGGCCGTGACGTCGATCGCGTACGCCCCGCCGCTGCCGGCGAGCGGGGTGCCGGTGAGCGCGCCGTCCGACGCCAGCGAGAGGCCGGCCGGCAGCGCGCCGCCTGCGGTGTAGGTCGCCGGCGGGTTGCCGCCCGACGTGAACTGGAAGGAGTACGGGACGCCCACCTGCGCCTCGGGTGGGGTGGCCGAGGTGCTCGGCGGCACGGGCACGACGAAGTGCACGCTCGCGGAGGCGGCGCCGGTGGGCTGCGCCCAGGCGTCCTGGGCCGCGCCCGCCGCGAGCGCGACGCTCACCGTGCCGTCCCCCGTGAGGGGACCGACCTTCACCGTGTAGCTGGAGCCGCTCCCGGTCACGGTGTACGTGGACGCGCCGGGCGCGGTACCGCCCACCGTGACGTCGCCGTGGCCCAGCGCCCCACCGGTCGTCGTGCTGTAGACCGCGACCGGCTGGCCGCCCGACGTGAACTGCACGGGGAACGACAGCGTGCTGCCGGCCGCGGCGTACGTCGGGTCCGCCGGGGCGGTGATCGTCGGCGTCGCCGGGTCGGGGATCGCGCCGCCGGTCGGCGTCGTGTTGATCGAGTCCAGCACCACGGTGGTCGACGAGCCCGACGTGTCGTGGCTCTGCGGGTACGTGATCGTGACGGTGACGTTCGTCACGTCGGTGAACACCGGCTCGGGGCTGAAGCACACGGGGTTCGTGGCGCACGAGAAGTTGAGGACGATGTTGAAGTTCGTCGTGCTGCCCACGGCCGTGCCGTACGTCCCCGTGATCCCGCCGCCCGTCATGGTGATGGAGATGTTCGCCGCCGTCGGGTCGGTGCCCGTACGTGTGATCTGCGGGAACGCGAGGAAGAACTGCGTGTTGCTGCCGTTGGACGTCAGGTCGAGGTGCGGCAGCGCGTAGCTGAGCTGGACGCCGCCGATGCCGTTGCCGTTGCCGTTCATCGTCATCGTGGCCACGCCGCCGGACTGGCTGAACGTGCCCGCGGGCGTGGTGGACGTGTTCGGCAGCGGGAGCGTGGTGACGGTGCGCGGGCCGGCGGTGTTCCCGGAGAAGTCGTCGATGACCACCGGCGTCGGCGCGCTGGTGGCCACGGCCGCCGCCGGCACCAGGCCGATGCCGGCCAGGAGCAGCACGGTGGTGAGCGCCGCCCGCGTGGCGGCGCGGCGACGGTTCGTTCCCAGCGGCAAGGGGGTCTCCCGGGGGTGTCCGCGCGACACGGCGCTGATCAGGGCCGACGCGTCGATGAGCAAGGCAGCCTCACCTAACACCCCCGGGCGCGCGCAGGCCACGACACGCGGGGCGGGATGTCGGGTTTCACCCTTTCCCCCGCATCCGTCCGGCCGTGTCCGGTCTGCACCCCCGCGGCTCCGGGGTGGCGGCACCCGAGGGCCGTGGGGTGCACGAGGCGCCCCCGCGGTCCGCCAGAATGGGTCCCCGTGACCTACGCGCTCGCCATCTTCGACCTCGACGACACGCTCGCCCCCTCCAAGAGCAAGGTGGACGCGAGCATCGTCGACCTGCTCGTCGACCTCACGCGCGTCGCGGACGTCGCGGTCATCTCGGGCGGCCGGTTCGAGCAGTTCGACACGCAGCTGCTCACGGCGATCGGCGACGAGCGGGCGCTCGCGCGCGTCCACGTGCTGCCCACGTGCGGCACCCGGTACCTGGTGCACGGCGACCGGGGGTGGGTCGAGGTCTACAACGAGCCGCTGAGCGACGAGGAGCAGGCCCACGCCGCGGCCGTGCTCGAGGAGGGCGCCCGGGCGCTCGGCCTGTGGGAGGCGCACACCTGGGGCGAGCGCATCGAGCTGCGCGGCAGCCAGGTGACGTTCTCCGCGCTGGGCCAGCAGGCTCCCGTCGACGCGAAGAAGACGTGGGACCCGGACGGGTCCAAGAAGGAGCGGCTGCGCGCCTACGCGGCCGAGCGCCTGCCGGACCTCGAGGTCCGCTCCGGCGGCTCCACCTCGGTCGACATCACGCGTGCGGGGATCGACAAGGCGTACGGCGTGCGCAAGCTCCTCGACCGGCTCGCGCTCGAGCCGCAGCAGGCGGTGTTCTTCGGCGACCGGCTCGACGAGGGCGGCAACGACTACCCGGTCATCGCCACGGGCGTGCCGTGCGTGGCCGTCACCGGCTGGGAGGACACGCCGGCCAAGGTGCGGGCGACCGTCCCGGAGGCGTTCGCCTCCTGACGAGGCTCCTCCCCCGGGTCGTTCACCCCTCGGGGGCTGCGAAGGCTCCCGCAGGCCCGGTCGGCACGCGCGCGGATTGCGGGGCGCGCAGCGCGCCCGCCAGCGCCACCGCCTCGAGCAGCGAGCCGGCCAGCGGTGCCCCCGTGGCCCGCAGCCGGGGCTCGTCCGTGATTCCGCCGGTGTAGAGGACCACCCGGGCCCCGACGGCGCGCGCCGCGTCCGCGTCGTCCACGGTGTCGCCGACGAGCACGGCGTCGCCGGGTGCCACACCCAGGGCGGCCAGGTGCGCGGCGAGGTGCGGTGCCTTGGGGCCGCCACCCACGTGGTCGCGCAGGCCGTCGACGCGCGCCAGCCACGGCTCGAGCCCGTGCCGGCGCACGAGCGCGACGAGGTCGTCGTGGAAGAACATCGACAGCAGCGACTGCGTGCCGCCCCACGCGCGCATCGCCGCGCGCGCGTCGGCGGCAAGCACCGCGCCGTCGAGGCCGCCGCGGTAGGCGGCGTGGAACGCCTCGTCGAGCAGCGCGAACTCGTCGGGCGTCACGGGGCGGCCGAGCAGGCGCGCGTAGTAGTCGGCGACCGGGCGGGCGAAGCCGCGGCGGTGGTCGTCGACGGAGATCGCGACGCCACCCAGGCCGGCCAGCGTCGCGTTGGTCGCCGCGACGACCAGCGCGGTGTCGTCGAGCAGCGTGCCGTTCCAGTCCCAGACGAGGTGCGCCACCCCCGCAGGCTACGGCCCGCCCCGCCCGACGAGCGGCCCGCTCCGCGACACCCCGACGCGCGGTGCGCCTCCGACGCGCGGTGCGCTCCTCCGGAGGACGGTGCGCCCTCCTTCCGACGCGCGGTGCACTCCCAAGCGATCGGTGCACCTCCAGCCGCACCGCTCGCTCGGGAGTGCACCGGAGGCCCGCGGCAGGTCATGGGACGAACTGCCCAGACTTTGTGTGTTTCTTCACATAGTCTCAGGACATCGCACCGCTGGTCTTCAACGTCGCAGGTCCGGCACCCCGAGCCATGAGGGAGACACGGTGACCATCACCGCATCGAGCAGCACAGGTCGCGCCGCGGCGCGCACGACGAAGGCCGCGACCCCCACCGCCACCACGCGTGGCACGGCGGCCCCCCAGGCCGCGCCGGTCACGCCGGCCGCGTCGGCCCCGGTCGCGGAGAAGGCCGCCCCGGCCGCGCCCGACGAGGCCGCCGTCGCCGCGATGATCGACGAGCTCGTGGCCAACGCCACCAAGGCGCTCGCCGAGTACGCCACGTTCACGCAGGACGACGTGGACCGCCTGGTGAAGAAGGGTGCGGTCGCCGCGCTCGACAAGCACGGCCACCTCGCCCGCCTGGCCGTCGACGAGACCGGCCGCGGCGTGTTCGAGGACAAGGCGGTGAAGAACATCTTCGCCTGCGAGCACGTGACCAACTCGATGGCCAGCCTCAAGACCGTCGGCGTCATCCACGTGGACGAGCTCAACGGCATCACCGAGATCGCCGAGCCCGTCGGCGTCATCGCGGGCATCACCCCGGTGACCAACCCGACGTCGACCGCGATCTTCAAGTCGCTCATCTCGCTGAAGACGCGCAACCCGATCATCTTCGCGTTCCACCCCAACGCGCAGAGGTCGTCGGCCGAGGCCGCGCGGGTCGTGCGCGACGCCGCGGTGGCCGCGGGCGCCCCGGAGCACTGCATCCAGAGGGTCGAGGTCCCCTCGCTCGCCGCGACCAACGCCCTCATGAACCACCCGGGCGTCGCCACCATCCTCGCGACCGGCGGGAACGCCATGGTCAAGGCCGCCTACTCGTGCGGCAAGCCGGCGCTGGGCGTCGGCGCGGGCAACGTGCCGGCGTACGTCGAGAAGACGGCCAAGCTCGCCCGGGCCATCAACGACGTGGTGCTGTCCAAGGCCTTCGACAACGGCGTCATCTGCGCGTCCGAGCAGGCCGTCATCCTGGACGACGAGATCTACGACGCCGCGATGGCGGAGTTCGCCCACCTGCACGCCTACCGCACCACGCCCGCCGAGAAGGCCCTGCTGGAGACGTTCGTCTTCGGCGTCGAGGCCGGCGAGAACTGCGCGGGCGCCAAGCTCAACCCGACCGTCGTCGGCAAGAGCCCGGTGTGGATCGCGGAGCAGGCCGGCTTCAGGGTCCCTGCCGACACGTCGATCCTCCTGGCGGAGGTCTCCGGCGTCGGCCCGCACGAGCCGCTCACCCGCGAGAAGCTCTGCCCGATGCTGGCGGTGCTGCGCGCGACGAGCACCGAGCACGGCATGGCCCTGGCCGAGCAGATGGTCGAGTTCGACGGCCTGGGCCACTCGGCCGCGATCCACACGCAGGACGACGCCCTGACGGTCGAGTTCGGCAAGCGCGTCAAGGCGGTCCGGATCATCGCCAACGCGCCGAGCTCGCTGGGCGGCATCGGCGACATCTACAACGCCTTCATCCCGTCCCTCACGCTGGGCTGCGGCTCCTACGGCCACAACTCGGTGTCCAACAACGTCTCGGCGATCAACCTCGTCAACGTCAAGCGCGTGGGCCGGAGGAACAACAACTTGCAGTGGTTCAAGGTGCCGGCCAAGACGTACTTCGAGCCGAACGCCATCCGCTACCTCTCGGACATGGCGGGCATCGAGCGCGTGACGATCGTCACCGACGCGACGATGACCACGCTGGGCTTCGTCGACAAGGTCATCGACGTCCTCAACCGCCGCTCGAACACGGTGGCCCTGCAGATCATCGACCAGGTGGAGCCGGAGCCGAGCGTCCGCACCGTCCAGGCCGGCGCCGCGCAGATGCGCCACTTCAAGCCGGACACGATCATCGCGCTCGGCGGCGGCTCGCCCATGGACGCCGCCAAGGTGATGTGGCTGCTGTACGAGCACCCGGAGATCGTGTTCTCCGACCTCAAGCAGAAGTTCTTCGACGTGCGCAAGCGGGCCTTCAAGTTCCCGGTGCTGGGCGACCTGGCCAAGCTCGTCTGCATCCCGACGACGAGCGGCACGGGCGCCGAGGTGACGCCGTTCGCGGTCATCAGCGACCCCGACGCGGGCAAGAAGTACCCGCTCGCCGACTACGCGCTGACGCCGACCGTGGCGATCATCGACCCGGTGCTCACGGCCAAGATGCCGCGCTCGCTGGCGGCGGACTCGGGCTTCGACGCGCTGACGCATGCCACCGAGGCGTACGTCGCGGTCTACGCCAACGACTTCACCGACGGCATGGCGCTGCAGGCGATCCGCCTCATCTTCGACAACCTCGCGCAGTCGGTGAACGGCGACCCGGCGGACCCGGCCACCAAGGACGCGCGGGAGAAGATGCACAACGCCGCGACGATCGCCGGCATGGCGTTCGGCAACGCGTTCCTCGGCATCGTGCACGCGATGGCGCACGTCATCGGCTCGACCTTCCACCTGGTGCACGGCCGGACCAACGCCACGCTGCTGCCGCACGTCATCCGGTACAACGGCAAGGTCCCGACGAAGCTCACGAGCTGGCCCAAGTACGAGCACTACGTCGCGCCGGAGCGGTTCCAGCAGATCGCGGCGATGCTCGGGCTGCCCGCGGCGACGCCGGAGCAGGGTGTCGAGAGCTACGCGCTGGCGGTCGAGGCGCTGCGGTCCAAGGTCGGCATCCCGGCGTCCTTCCAGGCGCAGGGCGTCGACGAGCAGGAGTTCATCGGCCGGCTCGACGAGGTGGCCTACGGCGCCTACGAGGACCAGTGCGCCCCCGCCAACCCGCGCATGCCGATGATCGACGACATGAAGGACCTCATGGCCGCCGCGTACTACGGCACGTCGCTCGAGGAGGTCCGCGCGCGCAGGGGGACCGCGGAGAGCTGACCGTCGCGCGCCGACGGTCGGGGCGGCCGCCCCCGGGTCCTACCCACCCCGGGGGCGGCCGCCGTACCGTCCGCACCGGGCCGGCCGCCCAGGGGCGTGCCGCAGAATGACGGGATGTCAGCCCGCGACCGTTCTCGCCGCACGCCGGCCGCCCGCACCGCCGCACGCACCGTCCGGGGCCTCGTCGGGCTGCTGGCCGTGGCCGTGCTCGCCGCCTGCGGCACGACGAGCCCCGCGGTGACCGGCGGTACCGCGGCCCCCGCCGCACCGCCCCCGACGACGACGGGCCCGGGCGCCACCACGGCGAGCCCCACCCCCGCCGCGACCCCGACGGCGGCGCCCGCCGTGACGGCCGTCACCGCGACGACGCTCGCCGTGCGGCTCCCGGCGCCCGCGGCACGCGTCGTCGCCCTCCCGGTCGCGGACCACCTGCTGCTGCTCGGCGGCCTCGTCGCGGGCAGCACCAGCACGCAGGTGCTGCGGCTCGACCCGGTGGCCGGGACGGTGGCGGCCGCCGGGCACCTGGTGCACGCGACGCACGACGCGGGCGGCGCCGTGCTGGGCGGCTCCGCGCTCGTCCTCGGCGGCGGCGTCACCGCCTCGGCGGCCTGGGTGCAGGCGGTTCCCGCGGGCGGCGGCGCCGGCACGGTCGTCGGGCAGCTGCCGCAGCCGCGCTCGGACCACGTCGTGGTGTCCGACGGCACCACCGCCTGGGTGGTCGGCGGCTACGCCACCGGCCCGGAGCTGACCGACGTGCTCGCCACCACCGACGGGCGCACGTTCCACGTCGTCGCCCACCTGGTCACGGGCGTGCGGTACGCCGCGGCGGCCCTCGTCGGCGGCGCCCTGTGGGTGGTCGGCGGCGAGCACGGCGGCACGCCCGTGGACCTCGTCCAGCGCGTGGACCTCGCCACGGGCACCGCGACCGTCGTCGCCCACCTGCCGGCGCCCCTGTCGCACGCGAGCGCGGTGACGCTCGACGGCGCGCTGCTCGTCGTCGGCGGCCTGCGCGCCGGCGCCCCGGTGGACACGGTCGACCGGATCGACACGGCCACGGGCACGCCGACCGTCGTCGGCCACCTGCCCGCGCCCGCCTCCGACACGGCGGTCGCGGTGCTGGGCGGCGCGGCCTACGTCGTCGGCGGCGCGGGGGCCGGCGGGCACCCGCTCACGTCGGTGGTGCGGCTCACCACCGGCCCGGCGTCGCCGGCCCCGTGAGGCCCACGGTGTCCGCCAGCGAGAACGGCGGCACCGGGTCCAGCCCGTCCGGGTGGTCGAGGTAGCCGGTCCCGCTGCCCGCCTGGCCGGTGTGGCCGTACTGCCACACGATGGCGTTCTTCACCGGGTCGATGACCACCACGCGGTGGTTGAAGTCGTCGTTGAGCAGCACGTCGCCGTTGGGCAGGCCCACCGCCAGCGACGGGTGGTTGAGCCGGCCGGGGCCGGACGCGGGGTTCCAGCGCCACAGCGTGCGCCCGGACTGGTCGAAGATCACGGCCTGCCCGGGGTCGGAGTAGTCCACGGTGAGGTACTGCCCGGGCTTGTACTGGTGGGTGTCCGACGGGTAGGCGACCGCCGGCGGGTGCGTGGACCACAGGACGTGGCCCTGCCGGTTGATCTCGTCGACCCAGTCGCCGTTGATCTCCGTGATGAGGAAGTTGCCGTCCGGCAGCGGGAAGGCGCCGTTGGGGCTGCCGAACGCCGTCGAGGGCGCGTGGTGGCACGAGCCGAGCGTGCCCAGGGTCCACAGCGGCGCCGGGGACGACGGCGAGAGGTCGACGAGCCGGCAGTTCTTGATGTCGGCCGCCAGCACCGTCCCGTCGGGGAGCTTGAGCGCGTCGTCGGGGTTCCACAGCTGGTTGGGCCCTGAGCCGTGGTGTCCCGGCGTGCCGTACCGCCAGACGATCTTGCGCGTCGCGATGTCGATCTCGGTGATCGCGAAGACGTCCTCCTGCGTCGCGATGACGTCCTTGCCGTCGGGCGTGATGAAGGCGTCGTCGGGCACCTGGAAGGTCTGGCCGGGCGCGAGGTCGCCGGGCTGCGGCCACTGCCACATCACCTGGCCGGTGGGGCTGACGACGACCACGCGGTTGTTGTTGCGGTCGGCGATGAGGATGGGCCCGGGCAGCACGCTGGGGTCCGAGCCCGGCGCGAGCTCGCCCGGCGTGCCCGCCGGCACCGTGGGCCAGGCGGCCGTGGTGGGGGTGGGGGTCGGCGAGGGGCTGGGCGTGGCCGGCGCGGCCGTGGCGGACGGGGTGCCGCCCCCGGTCGGAGTCGTGGCAGCGGGGGGCGTGGCGGTCGTCGCCGGGCCGGTGCACGCCGCGAGGAGCAGCGCGCCGGCGCCGAGGAACGCGGCCTTCCGTCGAATGATCACGCGGGAGTGTGCAACGCCAGCCTGTGTCGTGCCACCCCAGGCGCGGCGTGGCGCGGGGTGGCGTGCCTGGGCGCGCCGCGGTTGACCCCGGCGCGGTGGCGGCGGCCGGCCCGGTCGTTCGGGTCGGCCGCCGTCACGCGCGTCGTGCTGCCTCGTCGGACGCCGGCTACAGCGCGACGATGCCCTGCCCACCCGCCAGGCCGGCGACCGGGACGGAGGCCGTCCTGGTCAGCGCCCCGCGGGGGCCGATGCGGAACACGTCGACGCCGGCCGCCACGCCGGTCTCCACGTAGAGGTAGCGGCCGTCGGCCGAGACCGCCGAGTCCACGGGCCCGGCGCCGGTGGTGACGTCCCCACGCTTGGTGAGCTCGCCGCGAGCGCCCTCGGTGTAGCTCGAGAGCGTCCCGCTGCCGGTGTTGGACACGTAGAACACGCCGTTCGCGCCGGTCACCCAGCACACGGCCTGGCCGCCGGTCACCGCGCTGTCCAGGTGCCGCAACGCGCCGTCCGGGAGGATCCGGTACGTCGAGACCGTCCCGGCGCCGGCCTCGGTGAGCACCAGATCGCCCGCGCGGTCGAAGACGAAGCCGAAGGGCACCGCGCCCACGTCGGTGCTCACCACCGGCGTGGCCGAGGGGCCGAACCAGCCGACCTGGTAGACGAGCACGCTGTTGCCGTCCGCCTTCGTCGAGACCACCAGGCGGCGCCCGTCGGGCGCGAACGCCACCTCGGCCGGCGTGCTCACGAACTCGGGCGTGGCCGCCGGATCGAAGCCCAGGTCACGGTGCCACCACGGCACGGCAACCAGCCGCCCGCCGGCCTCGACGAACCCCTGCAGCGATCCCCCGCCGCGCGCGTTGAGCACGTAGACCAGGCCGCCGTGCACGGCGACGCTCACCGGGAAGCTGCCGCCCGAGGGCACCACGTCGCGCCGCACCAGCCGGTCGCCCTGCAGCGCGAAGACCGTGACGGTGTCGCTGCCCGAGTTCACGGCGTAGAGGAGGCGGCTGGCGGGGTCGTAGGTCAACGAGCCCTGCGACGCGAGCTGGTCGGCGACGGCGCCGTTGAGCGTGCCGCCCGCCCCGCCCGTGGGGTAGGCGGCAAGCCGGGACAGCCCGCCGGACTCCGTGCGCCGGTACTCGACGACGGTGTTCCCCGCCGCCTCGGCGGTCTGGACGAAGACGAGCCCGGCCGAGCCCGGCTCCGGATGGCCCGGCTCGTGCGCGCTCGCGGCCGTGGGGACCGCGACGAGCAGGGCGGCGGCCAGGCCCACCGAGGCCAGGCGCGCGGGGTGCGTGAGGACGTTCATGACGCTCCTTCGGACCACGAGGGACGCCGGCCGGCAGGCCGACGACCCGGTGTTCGCGCCCCGGGGCGTGCCGGATGGGCCTCAGGCGACCGGCCCGACGAGCGCCTCCGTGGAGCGCGTGCGCCGGAAGGCGGGCGTCGCCACCGTGAGCACCACGAGCCCGAGCACCGCCGCGGTCACCATGACCGCCGCCATCGCGGTGGCGGTCCCGCCGAGGAGCCCCGACAGGGGCGTCACCGAGCCGCCGATGAGGGCCTGGAGGAAGCCGCTGACCGCCGCGGCCGTGCCGGCCACCTCGCCGTGCCGGGTGAGCGCGAGCGCGTTGGCGTTGGCGCCGATGAGGTTGACCATCGAGACGGTGCAGAAGAGCGCGACGAGCAGCGCCGGCAGCCCGCCCCTGCCCGTGACGGCGAGCACGACGAGCACGGCGCTGAGAGTCACGAGGAGCAGCTGGGCGGTGCGGACGATCCGCAGCGGCGCGATGCGGTGGACCAGCGCGGCGTTGACCTGGGCGCCGCCCACCAGGCCGACGCCGTTGACCGCGAAGACGAGCGCGAACTGCGTCTCCGTGAGCCCGTAGCCGTCGCGCAGCACGAACGGCGAGCCCACCACGTACGCCATGAGCACGGCGAACGCGAGCCCCGGCAGCAGCGCCAGCCCGACGAAGTGCCGGTCGCGCAGCAGCGCGGCGTACCCGGAGCGCGCGGCGCGCAGGCCGCCCGGGCGGCGGCGTTCCGGCGGCAGCGTCTCGGGCAGCGCACGCAGCACGACGACCCACAGGACGACCCCGAACAGCGCGAGCGCCCAGAACACCGCGCGCCACCCCCACGCGCGGGCGATGACCCCGCCGATGGAGGGCGCGAACAGCGGCGAGGCGCCGATGACGAGCATGAGGCGCGACATCAGCCGGGCGGCGTCGGCGCCGACGAAGCGGTCGCGGATCACCGCCGTGGCCACCACGGTGGCCGACGCGTTGAAGAAGCCCTGCGCCGCCCGCATCCCCACGAGCAGCCCGATCCACGGCGCCACGGCGCAGAGCACGGACGTGACCACGTGCAGGCCGACGCCGACGAGCACCGGGCGCCGGCGCCCGAACCGGTCCGAGACCGGCCCGATGACGAGCTGCCCGACCGCGGCGCCGATCATCATCGCGGTCATCGTCAGCTGCGCCGCCGTGGCCGAGGTGTGCAGGTCGGTCGCCACGTCCGGCAGCGACGGCAGGTACATGTCCGTGGAGAAGGCCGGCAGGGCCGCCATGAAGCCCAGCAGCAGCACGTGCCTGGCGCCCGGCCGCAGGCGCGCCCCCGTGGCCGCGGTCGTCGTGGTCCCCGCCGGGCCGGAGGCGCGCACCGGCGCGTCGGCGCCCGCGGGGGCGCTCGTGTCGTCGGCTGCTGGCGGGCACATCGCGCCCATGGTGACACGCGCCGCCGAATCGTTTCGACCCCGTTGTCGTCCGCCGCCGCGCGGCCGCCGGTCCCCGGCCGGCCCTCGGGGTCCGGGTCCGCAGGGGTGCGTCGCGCGGCGGGATGCGAAGGTGGGCTCATGTGCGGTCGCTACGCCTCGTTCCGCGAGGACCAGCAGCTGGCCGACGAGTTCGCCGTCGCGACCGTCGCCGACGACGCCCGGCTGCTCGGCCCGAGCTGGAACGTCGCACCCACCGACGGCGTGCGCATCGTCGTCGACCGCCCGGACCAGCAGGGCGAGGTGGTCCGGCAGCTGCGCGTCGCACGCTGGGGCCTGGTGCCGGGATGGGCGAAGGACCCGTCGATCGGCGCCCGGTTCGTCAACGCCCGGGCCGAGTCGCTCGCGTCGTCGAACGCGTTCGGGCGCCCCTTCGCCGTGCGGCGGGCGCTGCTGCCCGCCGACGGCTACTACGAGTGGCAGAAGCTCGACCCGGTCGGCCGGCGCCCCCGCAAGCAGCCGTTCTACCTCCATCCCGCCGACGACGCCCCGCTCGCCCTCGCCGGGCTCTACGAGTTCTGGCGGGACCGGACGAAGGCCGACGACGACCCCGACCGATGGCTCGTCACGGCGGTCGTCATCACCCGGCCGGCCTCGCCCGAGCTCGCGCACATCCACGACCGCCAGCCGCTCATGCTCACGCCTGACCTCTGGGAGGCGTGGCTGGACCCGGCGGTGGGCGCGGACGGCGCGGCGACGCTCCTGGCCGCCGCCCCACCCCGCCTGCTCGCGACCCCCATCACGGACGCCGTCAACAGCGTGCGCAACAACGGCCCCGAGCTCCTCGCGCCGGCCGACCCCCACCCGGCAACGCCCCCGCCCGCCGGTGGATCCACCCCGCCGGACGGTGGAGCCACCTGACCGACAGCGGAGCCCTCCCGCGGGACGGTGGAGCCACCTGACGCACGGTGGAGCCGAACGACCGCGACACGCCGAGAGCGGGCGTCGACGCGTTCCACCGAGCTACGCGCGGCGCAGCTCGAACGGCTCGACCGGGCCCAGGCCCTCCGCGTCGCGCGCCGGCAGCGCCCGGGTGACGAACCGCTCGTCGGACGCGAGCACCCCCGCCGTCTCGGCGTCCGTCCACACGGTCGACGGCTCGGCCATGGCGGTGAGCCGCGCGGCGAGCGTCACCGGGACGCCGAACACGTCGCCGAACCGGGACAGCACGCGCCCCCACACGAGCGACACCCGCACGGGCGTCACCCCGCGCGCGTCGCCCGCCAGCTCGGCCGCGACGGAGCCGCCGAACTCGTCGGCCAGCCCGAGCGCCACCAGGGCCCCGGTCCCCGGGTCGTCGGCGACGAAGAGCACCGCGTCCCCGATCGTCTTGACGACGCGGCCCCCGGCCGCCGCGACGACGTCCCGCGCCGCGGCCTCGAACCGCTCGACGAAGGCGGACAGGTCGGTCGCGCCCAGGCCGGCGGTGCGCCGCGTGAACGACACCATGTCCGCGAACCCCACCGCGCGCTGCAGCGGCAGGCCACCCTCGGCGCCGCGCGAGCGCAGCGCCGCCAGCTCCGCGTCCCAGCGGCCCGCGAGCGCCGCGAGCTGCCGGTGGTAGGCGTACGTGAGCAGGGCGTCGAGCTGCGGCGTGAGGCCCGCGAGCCGGTCGAGCACGAGCAGCCGCGCGCTGGGGTGGTCCAGCGTGTACCGGTCGGCGAGGTCCTCGACGAGTGCCTCGGCCTGCCACAGCACCAGCCGGTCCATGGTGTGCCCGAGCGAGCGGACCAGCTCCCCCAGCACCGCCGGCTCGATGCCCTGCTCGCGGGCGAGCGCGGTGAACACCTCCCCGGCCCGGGCGTCCGCCTCGGTGAACACCGGGGCGTCGTGCTCGGCGCCCGGCAGGCCGAACATCCGGCGGTACGCCAGCACGCGCGCGGCGGGTACGCCCAACCGGGCCCCCAGCTCGTCGGCCGTCAGCGTCCGCGCACCGCCGATGAGCGTCTCCTCGATGGCGACCACGGTGGGGCGGTCGTCGTCGGGGACGGGGTCGGGCACGCGACGACTGTAACCCGCGTCACATCTGCGGGCTGCGCACCAGGAGCACGTCGCCCGCGAGCACGGTGCGCTCGCCGTCCGGGCCCTGCACGACGAGCGCGCCGGCGTCGTCGAGCCGCCGGGCGACGCCGTCGAGCCGATCGCCGCCCGGCAGGTCGACGTGCACCGGCCGGCCCAGCGTGACGCACGCCGCGGCGACCTCGCCGGCCAGCCCCGCGCCGGCCGCGTCGCCGCCCGCCGAGACGAGCCGGTCCACCAGCCCCAGCACGGCCGTGACGAGGGCGGCCGCCAGCGCCTCCCGCTCGACGTGCCGCGCGCCGGACAGCGCGAGCGACGTCGCGGAGGGCACCGGCAGCTCGTCGGGCCGCTGCGTGAGGTTGACCCCGATGCCGACGAGCACCGCGGGCCCGTCCGCGAGCGGCACCACCTCGGTGAGGATCCCGCCGAGCTTGCGCCACGTCCCCCACCCCTCGACATGACCGGCGAGGTTGTCCACCACCACGTCGTTGGGCCACTTGAGCGACGCCCGCACGCCCGTGGTGGAGCGCAGCGCCGTCACCACCCCGAGCCCCGCGAGCAGCGGCAGCCACCCCAGCGACGCGGCGGGCAGCGCGGGCCGCAGCACGAGCGTGCCGGTCAGCGAGGTGCCCGACGGCGCCTCCCAGGCCCGCCCGGAGCGGCCGCGACCGGCGCTCTGCCGCTCGGCGAGCAGCAGCCCGGGGGCCGGCCACAGCACCGGCGCCGCGCGGAGCTCGTCGGCCAGCACGGTGCTGGTGGAGCTCACCTCGTCGACCACCTCCAGCCTGGCCAGCGGGCCGGTCGGGGACAGGAGCAGGCTGCGCAGGCGGTCGGCGTCGAGCGTCACGCGGACATCATGGCTTGGAGGGTTCCGACGAGGCCAGGGACCCAACACGGTCCGCGCTCGTCAGGTCGTTGTGGCCGGGCGACAACTAGCCTGGCGCGATGACCCAGACCGAGCCGGACACCGGCACCGCGGCCAGGCTCGCCGACCTGGCGGCGCGCACCGCCGCGGTCGAGGCCGCCGAGGCGGAGGCCGCCACCAAGCAGCACGCGCGCGGCAAGCGCACGGCCCGCGAGCGCATCGAGACCCTGCTGGACCCGGGCAGCTTCACCGAGCTCGACACGCTCGTGCGGCACCGCTCCACGAACTTCGGGCTGGAGAAGCGGCGGATCCCCGGCGACGGCGTGGTCACCGGGCACGGCACCGTGGACGGCCGGCCGGTGTGCGTCTACGCGCAGGACTTCACGGTGTTCGGCGGCAGCCTCGGCGAGGTGCACGGCGAGAAGATCACCAAGGTCATGGACCTCGCGCTGCGCACCGGTGTGCCGCTCGTCGGCATCCTCGACGGCGGCGGGGCCCGCATCCAGGAGGGCGTGGCCGGCCTGACGCAGTTCGCCGAGATCTTCCGCCGCAACGTCGCCGCGTCCGGCGTCGTCCCGCAGATCTCCATCGTCCTGGGGCCCTCGGCGGGCGGCGCGGTGTACTCCCCCGCGCTCACCGACTTCATCGTCATGGCGGACAAGACGTCCAACATGTTCATCACGGGCCCGGACGTCATCCGCACGGTCACGGGCGAGGACGTCGGGTTCGAGGAGCTGGGCGGCGCGACCACCCACAACGCGCGCTCGGGCGTGGCGCACTACCTGGCGTCCGACGAGGAGGACGCGATCGACTACGCGCGCGCCCTGCTGTCCTACCTGCCGTCCAACAACCTCTCCGACCCGCCGACGTACCACCACGAGCCGTCGCCCGAGCCGACCCCGGAGGACCTGGCGCTCGACACGCTGGTCCCCGACTCGGACGCGCAGCCGTACGAGATGCGCACGGTGGTGGAGACGGTGCTCGACGACGGCGTGCTGCTCGAGGTGCAGGCGATGTTCGCGCCCAACGTCGTCGTCGGCTTCGGCCACGTCGAGGGCCACCCGGTGGGGATCGTCGCCAACCAGCCGATGGCGATGGCCGGCACGCTCGACATCGACGCCGCCGAGAAGGCCGCGCGGTTCGTCCGCACGTGCGACGCGTTCAACCTCCCGGTGCTCACCTTCGTGGACGTCCCGGGCTTCCTGCCGGGCACCGACCAGGAGTGGAACGGCATCATCCGCCGCGGCGCGAAGCTCATCTTCGCCTACGCCGAGGCGACGGTGCCGCTCGTCACGGTCATCACGCGCAAGGCCTACGGCGGTGCGTACATCGTCATGGGCTCCAAGCAGCTCGGCGCCGACGTCAACCTCGCGTGGCCCACCGCGCAGATCGCCGTCATGGGTGCCGGTGGCGCCGTGAACATCCTGCACCGCGCCGCGCTGGGCGCCGTCGAGAAGGAGGGCGGCGACGTCGAGGCCGAGCGCGCCCGCCTGACCCACGAGTACGAGGAGCAGATCGTCAACCCCTGGGACGCGGCCGACCGTGGCTACGTCGACGCGGTCATCGCCCCGTCCCAGACGCGCGAGCAGATCACGCGCGCGCTGCGCCTGCTGCGCACCAAGCGCGCCACGCTGCCCGCCAAGAAGCATGGGAACATCCCCCTGTGACCCCTCCCCACACCACCGTCCGCGCCCGCACGTCCGCGGGAGGTCCGCGATGAGCCACGACCACGAGCACGACGAGGGCGCCCACGGCGCCGACCCCATCCAGGGGGTCGACGCGGGGGCCATGCACCGCGTGGTCGACGACCTGGCCGCGGCGCTGCACCGCTACGTCGACACCGCGGTGGGCGTGCGCGCCGAGTTCGGGGCGCAGGAGGCCGACGAGGACCCCCGCATCCTGGCGCTGGAGGCGAGCGTCGGCACGCTCAACGCGACGCTGTACGACCTGGTGCACGACACGCTCGGCCTGCACGCCGACCTCACCGGGATGAGCTGGGACGACGAGGAGCCGGAGGGGCCGGTCGACGGCATCGAGGTCGACACGTTCCACCTGGGCTTCGTCGTCGGCCCGCCGCAGGCGGCGAGCGACCTCACGCTCGACTCGGTGCTCGACATGCTCGACACGGGCGGCGCGGACCTGGCCCGCACGCTGCAGGAGGCCGGCTTCGACGTCGTCGAGTGGGGCGCCGCGCGCGGCGCGCCGGTGCACTTCGGCGAGGACGACGTGGACGACGTGGACGACGACGAGGAGGACGGTCGGGCGTGAGCGTGCCGGACCCGCACGACGAGCCGCCGGTGACGCCGGCGCACGTGCACGTGGTGCGCGGCGCGCCCGACGAGGTCGAGCTCGCGGCACTCGTCGCCGGCCTGGTCGCCTCGGCGGGCCACGACGAGGAGCCGGCGGTGGCGGCCGAGTGGTCGAGCCGCCGCCGCTCGCTCCCCGCACGCCCCGGCCCGGTCCCCGGGCCCGACGCCTGGCGCTGGAGCCTGCACCCCTGATCCTTCGGGAGCGCGTCGGCCCCCGCCGCTAGGGTCGACGGCATGACCCGTACCCCCACCGCCGTCGACAGGCTCGCCGACGACCTGCTCGCCCAGTACGTGGTGCTGGACCCCATCGCCGCCACCGAGATCGGCGTCAAGGGCCACGACCACGAGATGACCGACCTCTCGCCCGCCGGGCAGGCGGCGCGCACCGCGCTGGCGCGGGACGCGCTCCACGCCCTCGAGGCCGCCGCCCCGGCCGACGAGACCGACCGTGTGACCATCGACGCGATGGTCTACACGCTGCGCTCGCAGCTCGCGCTCGACGACGCCGGCGAGACCCTCGCCCCGCTCAACAACCTGGCGTCGCCGCTGCAGGGCATGCGCGACATCTTCGACCTCATGTCCACCGACGGCGACGAGGACTGGGCGACGATCGCGGCCCGCCTGCGCGCGCTGCCGGCCGCGGCCGCCGGGTACGCCGAGTCGCTGCGCGCGGCCGCGGACGCCGGGCACGTGCCCGCCCTGCGGCAGGTGGAGGAAGGCATCAAGCAGGCCACGGAGCTGGCCGACCCCGAGACGTCCTTCTTCCCCACGTTCGTCGCGGGCGGCCCGCAGGCGCTGCGCGGCGAGCTCGACGCGGCCGCGGTCGGCGCCGCCGCCGCGTACGGCCGGCTGGCCGACACGCTGCGCGAGCTGGCGCCGCGCGCGCCGCAGCAGGACGCCTTCGGGCGCGACCGGTACGCCCTCTGGTCGCGGTACTTCATCGGCGCCACGGTCGACCTCGACGAGACGTACGCGTGGGGCCTGGAGCAGCTGGCCGCCATCACCGCCGAGCAGACCGCGATCGCCCGCCGGATCGCGGGCCCGGGCGCCACGGTCGAGGAGGCGATCGCCCGGCTCGACGCGGACCCGGCGCGCAAGCTGCACGGCACGCAGGCGCTGCAGCAGTGGATGCAGTCGACCGCGGACGCGGCCATCGCCGCGCTCGACGGGACGCACTTCACCATCGCCGAGCCGCTGCACCGGCTCGAGTGCCGCATCGCCCCCACGCAGACCGGCGGCATCTACTACACCGGCCCGTCCGACGACCTGTCGCGGCCCGGCCGCATGTGGTGGTCCGTGCCCCCCGAGGTCGAGGACTTCGACACCTGGCGTGAGCGGACCACCGTCTACCACGAGGGCGTCCCCGGCCACCACCTGCAGGTCGGCACGGCCGTGGTCAACCGCGACGAGCTCAACGACTTCCGCCGGCTGGCCATGTGGACCTCCGGCCACGGCGAGGGCTGGGCGCTCTACGCCGAGCGCCTCATGGCCGACCTCGGCTTCCTCGACGACGACGGCGACCGGCTGGGCATGCTCGACGGCCAGCGCCTGCGGGCCACGCGCGTGGTGTTCGACATCGGCGTCCACCTGGGGCTGCCCGCGCCGCAGGAGTACGGCGGCGGCGCGTGGGACGCCGACAAGGCGTGGGCGCTCATGCAGCGCAACGTCCACATGGCCGAGGGCTTCAACCGCTTCGAGTGGCTGCGCTACCTCGGCTGGGCGGGCCAGGCCCCGTCGTACCTCGTCGGGCAGCGCCTGTGGCAGCAGATCCGCGACGCCGCACGCGCCGCGGCGCAGGCCAGGGGCGAGGCCTTCGACCTGGCGGCGTTCCACTCGCGCGCGCTCAACCTCGGCTCGCTGCCGCTCGAGGTGCTGGCCACCGTCGTCTGACGACCAGGGCCGCGGGCCGTGCGACGACCGTTCGTCGTGCGGCCCGCGGTCGCGTCAGGCCAGCAGCGCCGCCCCGTAGCGGAGCACGATCATGACGACGAGCAGCAGGCAGAACGCGCCAGTGACGAACCAGTCGTTGCCGCCGGCGACGAACCGCCGGACCGCCAGGGGCGCCGGCAGGTGCCCGTCCCGCACGTTGATGCGCGTGAGCCCGGCCCACACGAGGGTCGTGGTGAACGTGATGAGCAGGCACCACGGGCACAGCGCGTGGATGACGAAGTACGACTGCGTGAACAGCCACAGCGCGAAGAACAGGCCGATCGAGTAGAGGCCGTTCGCGGCGAGCATGATCCACCGCGGGAAGCGGACGCCCGAGAGCATCGAGACCGACAGCACCAGCACGATCGTCTCGAAGAAGATGCCGAGGAAGGCGTTGGGGAAGCCCAGCAGGTGCGCCTGCCAGGTGCGGGCGACCGCGCCGCAGCTGAGGACCTTGCTGACGTCGCAGCTGAACACGGCCGCGCTGTTGCTGGCGAGCTCCCACGCCTCGACCGACAGGACGAAGGAGGCCACCAGGCCGAGCGTGCCGCTGACGATCATCTCGATCGTCGTGCGGCGGTGCCATCGGCGCGACGCGGGCCGCAGCGGGTCGAGGTCCTCGAGCTCGTCGAGGTCCTCGGACTCGTCGAGCAGCTCGGGCTCGTCGCCCACGGCGCTGCCCTCCTTGGTCGCCTCGCTCATGGCGCCTCCTCCCGCGTCGACCGGCAGACCATTGTGCCCTCCCGTGCCTGTGGGCACCCGGGACGTTGCATAAGGTGCCTGGGTGACCCGGCTCCTGCTCGCCTCCGCCTCGCCCGCCCGCCGGGCCACGCTCCGCGCCGCGGGCATCGAACCCGTCGTCGCGGTGTCGGGCGTCGACGAGCACGACGTGCTCACCGATGCGGTGGCCGCCGCCGGCGCCCTGACGCCCGCCGAGGCCGTCCTCGTGCTCGCGCGCGCCAAGGCGGAGGACGTCGCGGGCAAGCTCGCGGCGCACACCGGGGCGCGCGACGTCGTGGTGCTGGGGTGCGACTCCATGCTCGAGCTCGGCGGCGAGGTGCTCGGCAAGCCCGCCGACGCGGCGCAGGCCCGCGCCCGGTGGCGCGCCATGCGCGGCTCGAGCGGCGTGCTCCACACCGGCCACTGGCTCATCGACGCCCGGCCCGACGACGGCACCGGGCTCGCGCTCGGCGAGACCGCGTCCACCACCGTCTGGTTCGCCGACCTGTCCGACGCCGAGATCGACGCCTACGTGGCCACCGAGGAGCCGCTGCGCGTGGCCGGGGCCTTCACCATCGACGGGCTGGGCGGCCCGTTCGTCGAGCGGATCGAGGGCGACCACCACAGCGTCGTCGGCCTGTCGCTGCCGCTGCTGCGCCGGTTGCTCGCGCTCGTCGGCATCGGCGTGGTCGACCTCTGGGCCCGCTAGGTCGTCGGAAACCCACAAAGCGCCGGGCCCGCGGGTGGGCACGGTCGCCAACCGCGGCACGCGGGCGTCGCGTTACGGTGGACCGTGCCCGCCATCACCAAGGTCCTCATCGCCAACCGAGGCGAGATCGCCGTCCGCGTGGTCCGGGCCTGCAAGGACGCCGGGGTCGGGGCCGTCGCGGTGTACGCCGACCAGGACCGCGCGGCCCTGCACGTGACGCTGGCCGACGAGGCCTACGCGCTCGACGGTGCCCGGGCGGCCGACACCTACCTCTCGATCGAGAAGTTGTTGGACGTCGCGCGTCGCTCCGGCGCGGACGCGGTGCACCCCGGGTACGGGTTCCTCTCCGAGAACGCCGAGTTCGCCCAGGCGGTGCTCGACGCCGGGCTCGTGTGGATCGGGCCGCCCCCGGCCGCCATCGCCGCGCTCGGCGACAAGGTGTCGGCGCGGGCCATCGCCCGGCGGGCGGGCGCACCTCTCGTCGCCGGCACAGACGAGCCTGTCACGCGCGCGCAGGTGCACGAGTTCGTCGCGGCGCACGGGCTGCCCGTGGCGATCAAGGCCGCGTTCGGCGGCGGCGGCCGCGGGCTGAAGGTCGCGCGCGCGCTCGACGAGATCGACGAAGCGTACGAGTCGGCGGTGCGCGAGGCGACGGCCGCGTTCGGGCGGGGCGAGTGCTTCGTCGAGCGCTACCTCGACCGCCCCCGGCACGTGGAGACGCAGTGCCTGGCGGACGCGTACGGCTCGGTCGTCGTCGTCTCGACGCGCGACTGCTCGCTGCAGCGGCGCCACCAGAAGCTCGTCGAGGAGGCGCCGGCGCCGTTCCTGTCCGACGCGCAGGTGCGGCAGCTCGTCGAGTCGTCGCAGGCCATCCTGCGCGAGGCCGGCTACGTCGGGGCCGGCACGTGCGAGTTCCTCGTCGCGGCGGACGGCACCATCTCGTTCCTCGAGGTCAACACGCGGCTGCAGGTGGAGCACCCGGTGACCGAGGAGGTCTCGGGGATCGACCTGGTGCGCGAGCAGCTGCGGATCGCCACGGGCGAGCCGCTCGGGTACACGTCGGTGGCCACGCGGGGCCACTCGCTGGAGTTCCGCATCAACGGCGAGGACCCGGCGGCGGGGTTCCTGCCGGCGCCGGGCACGCTGACGCGGGTGCGCTTCCCCTCCGGCCCGGGGGTGCGCGTGGACACGGGCGTGGTCGAGGGCGACACCGTCTCCGGCGCGTTCGACTCGATGCTCGCCAAGGTCGTCGTCACGGGCGCCACCCGGCGCCAGGCCATCGAGCGCGCGCGGCGGGCGCTCGCCGAGCTGGACATCGCCGGCATCCCCACCGTGGTGCCGTTCCACCGCGCCGTGCTCGACGAGGAGGCGTTCGCGCCGTCGGGTGACGGGCCGTTCTCGGTGCACACCCGCTGGATCGAGACCGAGTTCGCCGACCGGCTGCCCGGCCTGGCGTCGTCGGCCGGCGCGCCGTCCCAGGCCCCGGACGACGACCTCGAGCGCGTCGTCGTCGAGGTGGGCGGCAAGCGGCTCGAGGTGGTGCTGCCCGCGAGCCTGGCCCTGGCACGCGGTGGTCGGGGCCGGACCCTGGCACCGGCGCAGCGCCGGGCGCGTCGCACGGTGGCCCGGTCGTCCGGCAACGGCACCACGCTCGCCTCGCCCATGCAGGGCACCATCGTCAAGGTCGCCGTCGCGGACGGCGCCGTGGTGGAGGAGGGCGACCTGGTCGTCGTCCTCGAGGCGATGAAGATGGAGCAGCCGCTGCTGGCGCACCGCGCCGGGACCGTGACGGCGCTCACCGCGGACGTCGGGGCGACCGTGGCGGCCGGCACCGCCATCTGCGACATCGTCTAGCGTCGGGGCGTGATCCCCCGCGACCGCCTGCACCACGGCCCCGGCGACGGCTGGGTGGACTGCGCGTGCGGGCAGCGCCACTGGGGCCTGGTCGGCGCGGCCGGGCTGCTCGTCGTGCGACGCCTCGCCGGCGCGCCCGCGGCGGTGCTGCTGCAGCACAGGGCCGTGTGGAGCGACCAGGGCGGCACGTGGGCGCTGCCCGGCGGGGCGCGTCAGCCGGGCGAGACGGCGGCCGACGCCGCGCTGCGGGAGGCGCACGAGGAGGCCGGGGTCGCGGCCGAGTCGGTGGGCATCCGCGGCGAGCACGTCCTGGCGCACCCCGACTGGTCGTACACCACGGTGCTGGCCGACGAGCTGGTGCACATCGAGCCCGTGGTCACCGACGCCGAGAGCGTCGAGGTCCGGTGGGTGCCGATCGCGGACGTGACGGCGCTGCCGCTGCACCCGGCCTTCGCCGACGCGTGGCCGACCCTCCTCGCCCGCCTCTCCGGTGGAGCCTCCTGACATCCACTGGAGCCTCTCGGCGCCAGGTGGAGCCTCCTGATGTCCCGTGGAGCAGGCCGTCTCACGGAGCGAGAAGGGTTTTTCGCAACACCGTCGTGTTGTAAAGTCGCCAGCGTTAGGTAAGGCTCACCTCACCGGAGTCCCGAATGCTCGCGAACTTCCTCATCGGCCTGCGAGAAGGCCTCGAGGCCGCCCTCGTCGTCGGCATCCTCGTCGCCTACCTCGTGCGGCTGAACCGCCGCGAGCTGCTGCCCGCGCTGTGGACCGGCGTGGCCGTGGCCGTCGGCGTCTCGCTCGCGTTCGGCGCGCTCCTGACGTTCGGACCGCAGGGGCTCGGTTTCCAGGCGCAGGAGGCGATCGGCGGCGGCCTGTCCATCGCCGCGGTGGCCCTCGTCACCTGGATGATCTTCTGGATGGCCCGCACCGCGCGGCACCTCAAGGGCGACCTGCAGCACGAGCTCGACGGCGCCGTCGTCGCCGGGCGCCGCGCCGTCCTCGTCGTCGCGCTCCTGGCCGTCGGGCGCGAGGGCCTCGAGACCGCGCTGTTCCTGTGGGCCGGCGCGCAGGCGACGGGCCGCGGCAGCGCAGCTCCCCTCGTCGGCGCCGCGCTCGGCCTGGCCGTCGCCGTCACCCTCGGGTGGGCGCTGTACAAGGGCTCGATCCGCCTCGACCTGCGGCGCTTCTTCGGCTGGACCGGGATGTTCCTCGTCCTCATCGCCGCCGGCGTGCTCGCCTACGGGGTCCACGACCTGCAAGAGGCCGGCGTGCTGCCCGGCCTGACGAACCTCGCCTTCGACGTGTCCCACGCGGTGCCGCCGACGAGCTGGTACGGCGTGCTCCTCAAGGGCGTCTTCAACTTCTCGCCGGAGACCACCTGGCTCCAGGCCATCGTCTGGCTGGCCTACGTGGTGCCCGTCATGACGTTCTTCGTCCGCGTGGCCTGGGCCCGGCCGCGGGCCGCCGCGCCCGCGCGGCAGCAGCCGACCGCCGTCACCGCTGCCTGACCCGCCCCGCCGTCACCGCAGCCCGACACCTCCCCACCATCACCGCCGCCTGACGCACCCCCGCCGGGCCGGCCGGCCCGGTCCGACGCGGCTGACACGCGCATCCGCGGCGTGCCCGCGCACCGCGCCACCCCGCGCCCCCCGCCCGCCCTGAGGAGACCCATGCCCAGCGCCGCCCGCGCCGCCCTGCCCGCCGCCGGCCTCGTCCTCGTCGCCGCGCTCACCGGGTGCGTCTCGAACGCGACGCCCGGTGCGGCGGGCGCGACCGGGACGGCCGCGGCCGGCCGCACCGTCACGGTGACGTCCACCGCGGACGCCTGCACGCTCTCGACCGCCACCGCGCCCGCCGGCACCCTGACGTTCGCCGTGTCGAACGCCGGCACCGACGTCACGGAGTTCTACCTGCTCTCGGGCGACGGCGACCGCGTGGTCGCCGAGGTGGAGAACATCGGCCCGGGCCTCTCGCGCGAGCTCGTGGTGCAGGTGCCGCCCGGCCGGTACCTGGCCACCTGCAAGCCCGGGATGACCGGGGACGGCCTGCGCGAGACGTTCACCGTCACCGGCGCGGGCGCTACCGCCGACCCCACGGGCGCCGCCGCCGCGGCACTGGCCTCCGCCCGGACCACGTACGTGGCCTATGTCCGGGCCCAGGTGGCGGCGCTGCTGCCGGCGACGCAGGAGTTCGCCGCCGCGGTCACCGCGGGGGACGACGAGCGGGCGCGCAGCCTGTACCCGTCGGCGCGAGCGCACTACGAGCGCATCGAGCCCGTCGCCGAGTCGTTCGGCGACCTCGACGCCGAGCTCGACGCGCGACAGGCCGACCTCGCGGCCGGCCAGGCCTGGACCGGGTGGCACCTGCTCGAGAAGGACCTCTGGCCGCCCGCGGCGGCCGCGAACGGCGGGACGCCCTACACGCCGCTGACGACCGCCCAGCGTGCCGCGGCCGCCACCGACCTCGTCGCCACCACGCGCCGCCTGGCCGACCTCGTCGACGCCCCCACGTTCACGGTCGAGCCCTTCCAGATCACCAACGGCGCCAAGGAGCTGCTCGACGAGGTCGCGACGGGCAAGGTCACGGGCGAGGAGGAGGTGTGGTCGCACACCGACCTGTCGGACGTCCAGGCGAACGTCGACGGCGCGCGCGAGGCCTACGTCGCGGTCGCGGACGCGGTGCGCGCCGGCGACGGCGCGCTGGTCGACGAGCTCGACCAGCGGTTCGCGAACCTGGACGCCCTCCTGGCCCACTACGGCTCCGCCGCCGCCGGCTTCACGCCGTACGACGAGCTGACGCCCGCCCAGGTCAAGCAGCTCGCCGCGGCGGTCGACGCCGTCGCCGAGCCGCTGTCCAGGCTCACCGCAGCGGTCACAGGGGCTTGACCGTGGCCGGAGAAGCCACCGACGCGCCGGCGCAGCGCCGCCAGTGGACGGTCAGCCGCCGGGCCTTCCTGGGGCTCGGCTCCGCGCTCGCGGTGGGCGGTGCCGCCGCGGGGCTCGGCGGCGAGCGCCTGGTCGACCGTGCGGCCGCCCCGCGGCCGGCCGCGGACATCGTCCCCTTCACCGGCACGCACCAGGCCGGCATCGTCACGCCGGCGCAGGACCGGATGTACACCGCGGCGTTCGACCTGACGACCACGTCCCGGGCCGATCTCGTCGCGCTGCTGCGGCGGTGGACCGTCATGGCCGCCCGGCTCACCGCGGGGCTGCCGGCCGGCCCCCTCGGCCCGGCGTCCGGGCCGGCGGACGCCCCGCCCGACGACACGGGCGAGGCCACCGACCTGCCACCGGCCCACCTCACGCTCACGGTCGGGTTCGGGCGCTCGCTCTTCGTCGGCCGCGGGCACGACGACCCCTTCGGCCTCGCGGCGCGACTCCCCGGCGGCCTGGTCACCCTGCCCCGGTTCGCGGGCGACGCGCTCGACCCTGCCCGCAGCGACGGCGACCTCGTGGTGCAGGCCTGCGCGGACGACCCGCAGGTGGCGGTCCACGCCATCCGCAACCTGTCCCGCGCCGCCTTCGGCGTCGCCACCGTCCGCTGGACCCAGCTCGGCTACGGCCGCACGTCGTCGACCAGCACGTCGCAGACCACGCCGCGCAACCTCTTCGGGTTCAAGGACGGCACCGCGAACATCACGGCCGAGGACTCCGACGCGCTCGCCGCGCACGTGTGGGTGGCGGCGAGCGACGCGGCAGCCGACACCACCGACTCCCGCTGGCTCACGGGCGGCACCTACCTGGTCGCGCGCCGCATCCGGATGCACCTCGAGACGTGGGACCGCTCGTCGCTGGGCGAGCAGGAGGCGGTGGTCGGCCGGGACAAGGGCGAGGGCGCGCCCCTGTCGGGCGGCACCGAGCGGACCGAGCCCGACCTCTCGCGCCGGGGCCCCTCCGGCGCCCTGCTGGTCCCCGCGGACTCGCACGTGCGCCTGGCGCACCCGACGACGAACGGCGGCGTGCGGCTGCTGCGCCGCGGCTACTCGTTCACCGACGGCAACGACGCGCTGGGCCGGCTGGACGCCGGGCTCTTCTTCGTCGCGTTCGTGCGCGACCCCCGGACCCACTTCGTCCCGCTGCAGACGAGGCTGGCCGGGCGCGACGCGATGACCGAGTACCTGCAGCACACGGGCTCCGGCCTGTGGGCGGTGCCCCCGGGGGTGGCATCGGTGCCGCTCGGCCGGGACGGCACCCCGACGCTCACGCCCGCCGGCCCGTTCCTCGGCGAGGGGCTGTTCTCCTGACCCGTCCGCGGCGTCTCCTGACCCGTCCACCACGCCGCTACCCTCGGCACATGACCGTCACGCCCGATCTCGACGACCCCACCACCGACCCCTTCGCCGTCGCCGCGGCGGCCGCACAGGTCATCGCCGCGCGCACCGGCGTCGCACGGCACGACGTGGCGCTCGTCCTCGGCTCGGGCTGGGGCGGCGCGGCCGACCTGCTCGGCGAGACCGTCGCCGAGCTGCCTGCCACCGACGTCCCCGGGTTCTCCGCGCCCGCGGTCGTCGGCCACACCGGGACGCTGCGCTCGGTGCGCTACGAGGCGGCGGACGGCACGACGAGGCACGCGCTGGTGCTCGGCGCGCGCACGCACGTCTACGAGGGGCTCGGCGTGCGCCGCGTGGCGCACGGGGTGCGCACCGCCGCCGCGGCCGGCGCCACCACGCTCGTGCTCACCAACGGCTGCGGCGGCATCGACCCCTCATGGGGCCCGGGCACGCCGGTGCTCATCAGCGACCACCTCAACCTCACGGGCGTCTCGCCGCTCGAGGGGGCGACATTCGTCGACCTCACCGACCTGTACTCGTCGCGCCTGCGCGCGCTCGCGCGCGAGGTCGACGAGGCGCTGCCGGAGGGCGTGTACGTGCAGTTCCGCGGCCCGCAGTACGAGACCCCGGCCGAGGTGGAGATGGCGCGGCGCCTGGGCGGGCACCTGGTGGGCATGTCCACGGCCGTGGAGGCGATCGCGGCGCGGCAGGCCGGGCTGGAGATCCTCGGCGTCAGCCTCGTCACCAACCACGCGGCTGGCGTCACCGGCGAGAAGCTCTCGCACGCCGAGGTGCTGGCCGCGGGCGCGGCCGCCGGGCCGCGCATCTCCGCGCTCCTCGCGCAGGTGATCCGCCGCCTCTGACGGCCCGCGTCAGGCGGCGCCCGCCACCACGTGGCGCTCGGCCACTGCCGGGACCTCGCCGAACGCGTCACGCGTCACGGCGTGCAGCCCGAGCCGCCGGCCCAGGGGCGCGGCCGCGTCGATCACGGTGCGCCACAGGACGACGAGGCGCGCGTGCAGGTCTGCGCGCTCCGCCAGCACCACCGACATCGTGTGGACGCCGGACAGGTACGGCTGGACGGTCGCGCCCAGGTCGGCCGGGTCGAGGCGATCGGTGATGTCACCGGTGGCCTGCGCCCGCGCGAACAGGCCCGTGAGCTGCTCGATCCACGCCCGGTAGTGCTCCGCGACGCCGGGGTCCACCGCGCCGAGCTCCATCGCCAGGCGCGCGCCGGCGCGCATCACGGGCTCGCTCACCATCTCGTCGGCGATGGCGCGCGAGCTGTGGATCAGCGCCTCGAGCGGGCCGTGCCGGAGGAGCGCGTGGTCGAGCGCGGCCACCATGCGGCGGTCCTGCTCGTCGATGACGGCCCGCGCGAGGTCCTCCTTGCGGGGGAACAGGCTCTTGAGGGTGCGCAGGTCGGTGCCGGCGGCGGCGGCGATCTGGCCGAGCGACGCACCCGCGTAGCCGACGCGGTCGAACGCGCACGCGGCGGACGTGACGATCGTCTCGCGCTGCGCGGCGCCGTGCGGGCGCCGAGAGGGACGTGCTGCCATGGCCGTGGACCTTTCGGACGGACGGGGCCTGATGTCGGCGACGCTAGCCGGTTTTGTCCGATTTGCCCCATACTGACCTGGGACTTCACCCACGGCCATCCGGGTTGTCACTCGTCCGGCCCAGCGCTCGTCGCCCGGCGCCGCTCCCCGCACGAGAACCCCGCATGGGCACCGCGTCAGGACCGCATGGCACCGCGTGGGCACCGCTCGCCGTGCACGGGGCCGGGCCACGGACGTCTACCGGGCCGCCCGTCCCGCGCCCGACGAGCGAAGGCCGTCCGGATCGATAGGTTGACCCCCATGACTGGCAAGCACGCGTGGGACCCCGACGAGGTCAGGACCTGGATCGCCGACGACCCGGACACCTCGACCGCCGACGAGCTGGCGACGCTCCTCGCCGCCGCGCAGGGCGGTGACGACGCCGCCCGGCGTGACCTCGTCGACCGGTTCGCCGGCCTCCTGCAGTTCGGCACCGCCGGGCTGCGCGGCGCGCTGGGCGGCGGCCCGAACCGGATGAACCGCGCCGTCGTCATCCGGGCCGCCGCGGGGCTCGGCGCGTACCTGCGGCAGGTGGTCACGGACGAGGCGGCACCCAAGGTCGTCGTCGGGTACGACGCGCGGCACCGTTCGGCGGACTTCGCGCACGACTCGGCGGCGGTGCTCACGGCCGCGGGCGTCGACGTGCTCCTGCTGCCGCGCGCGCTGCCCACGCCGGTGCTCGCGTTCGCGGTGCGGCACCTGGACGCCGACGCCGGGATCATGGTGACCGCCTCCCACAACCCCGCCGCGGACAACGGCTACAAGGTGTACCTGGGCGGCCGCGCCGTGACGGGGCCCGGCCAGGGCGCCCAGATCGTGCCCCCCATGGACGCCGACATCGCCGCGGCGATCGCGGCGGTCCCCTCGGTGACCGCGGTGCCCCGGGCCGACGAGGGCTGGACCGTGGTGGGCGAGGACGTCGTCGACGCCTACGTCGCGGCGGTCGCCGCGCTCGCGCCGCAGGACGATGAGGCCCGGGCCCGGGCCGCGGCGCTGCGCATCGTGCTGACCCCGATGCACGGCGTGGGGGCCGCCACCGCGACGCGCGTGCTGGCCCAGGCCGGCTTCACCGACGTCACCGTGGTGCCGCAGCAGGCCGAGCCGGACCCCGACTTCCCCACGGTGTCGTTCCCCAACCCCGAGGAGCCCGGCGCGCTGGACCTCGCGCTGGCGCTCGCCCGCGAGCGCGAGGCCGACCTCGTGGTGGCGCTCGACCCGGACGCCGACCGCTGCTCGGTCGCGGTGGTCGACCCCCATGCGGGCGGCTGGCGCCAGCTGCACGGCGACGAGGTGGGCGCCCTGCTGGGCGCCGACGCCGCCGCCGGGGCCGGTGAGGGCACGCTCGCGTGCTCGATCGTCTCGTCCCGGCTGCTGTCGCGCATCGCCGGGGCGGCCGGGCTGGGCTTCGTCTCGACGCTCACCGGTTTCAAGTGGATCTCGCGCACCGACGGGCTCGTCTTCGGCTACGAGGAGGCGCTCGGCTACTGCGTCGCGCCCGCGCTCGTGCGCGACAAGGACGGCATCTCCGCGTCCGTGCGCGTCGCCACGCTCGCGGCCACCCTCAAGGCTCAGCAGCGCGGGCTGGTCGACGAGCTGGACGCGATCGCCCGCCGGCACGGCCTGTACCTCACCGGTCAGGTCGCGGCGCGCTTCGACGACCCGGGCAAGATCGCCGCGGTGATCGACCGGCTGCGCGCGGCCGCCCCGACGGCCCTCGCCGGCTCGCCCGTCACCACGGTCACCGACCTGTCCACGGGCGTGGACGGCCTGCTGCCCACCGACGGCTTCCGGATCTTCACCGCGGCGGACGACCGCGTCGTCGTGCGCCCCAGCGGCACCGAGCCGAAGGTCAAGTGCTACCTCGAGGTGGTCGTCCCCCTCGCGCCGGACGCGCCCGACGAGGCTGTCGCCGCCGCCCGCGCCACGGCGCGGGCCCGCCTGGACGCCCTGGCGGGCGACGTCCGCACCGCGCTGGACCTCCCGGAGGCCTGACCGGACCGCCGCCCCCGGCGTCGAGGGAGGCGTCGGTCCCGTCGGGCGTCGGTCAGTAGCTCGTGTCGGCTGCCGGCGCGGAGCCGGGCTCCTCGTCGAGGCCCGCGAGCACGGCTGCGGTGGCCGAGATGCCGAGCCGCGTGGCACCCGCGTTGATCATCGCGATCGCGTCGGCCGCGGTGCGGATGCCGCCGGACGCCTTGATCCCCAGCCGCCCGCCGATGGTGCCGGCCATGATGTCCACCGCGCGCACCGACGCCCCACCGGCGGGGTGGAAGCCGGTCGACGTCTTGACGTAATCGGCGCCCGCCGACGCCGCGGCGCGGCAGGACTCGATGATCTCGTGGTCGGACAGCGCCGCCGTCTCCAGGATCACCTTGAGCACGGCGGGACGGGGGGCAGCGGCACGCACCGCGAGGATGTCCGCCTCGACGTCCGCGAACCGGCGCTCCTTGGCGGCGCCGATGTCGATGACCATGTCGACCTCGTCGGCGCCGTCGGCCACGGCCCGCGCCGCCTCGGCGGCCTTGACGGCGCTCGTGTGCTTGCCGGACGGGAAGCCGACCACCGTGGTGACTCGGACCTTGCGCTTGCCGTCCTCGTCCACCGGGACGTCCAGCGGCAGGAACGACGGCGACACGCACACCGAGTACGCGCCGAGCCGCACCGCCTCGTCGACCGCGTGCTGCACGTCCGCGCGCGTCGCCTCGGGCTTGAGCAGCGTGTGGTCGATGAAGGTGGCGAGCGCCGCCGCGTCGAGCGGCCGGTGGCCGCTCTCGAGGGTGATGTTGTGGTTCATGCCAGGTGCCTCCCGCCACCGGCCCGGGCGTACCCGGGAGTGATGATCTCGTCGATGAGTGCGGTCCGTGCGTCCTCGTGGACGAACGCGTGGTGCGCGGCGGTCAGCGTGACCTGCCGCAGGTCCGCCAGGGTCCACCCGGCGTGCTCGACGAGCGCGGCGAACTCGGCGCTCATCGACGTGCCGGACTGCAGGCGGTTGTCGGTGTTGATCGTCACGGCGAAACCGAGGCGGAGCAGGTGCGTGACGGGGTGCTCCGCCACGGACGGCGCACCCCCCGTGTGCACGTTGCTCGTCGGGCAGATCTCGAGCGGCACCCGACGGTCGCGCACCCAGTGCGCGAGCGACCCGAGCCGGTCGCCGTCCACGTCGTCGGCGATGCGCATGCCGTGCCCCAGCCGGCACGCGCCCACCCGGAGCGCGCCGGCGATCGACGCCGGCCCGTCCGCCTCGCCGGCGTGCACCGTCGCCGGCAGCCAGGCGCCGCGCACCAGCTCGAACGCCGCCGCGTGCCGGTCCGGCGGGAAACCCGCCTCGGGCCCCGCCAGGTCGAACCCCACGACGCCCTCGTCGCGCCGGGCCACGGCGAGCTCCGCGACCTCCTGCCAGCGGTCGTTCTGGCGCATCGCCGTCAGCAGCGCGCGCACGACGATCGGACGGCCCGCCGCCGCGGCCTCGCGCATGCCCTGGTCGAACCCCTCGAGCACGGCGTCGACCACCTGCGACAGGCTCAACCCGCGCTCGGTGTGCAGCTCGGGCGCGAACCGCGACTCGGCGTAGACCACGCCGTCGGCGGCGAGGTCGAGCGCGGCCTCGCGCGCCACCCGCCGCAGCCCGTCGGCGGTCTGCATCACGCCGGCCGTGTGGGCGAACGTCTCGAGGTACCGCTCGAGCGAGCCGGAGTAGGCGGCGGCCCGGAACCAGGCACCGAGGTCGTCGGGGTCCGTGGCGGGCAGCGCGTGCCCCAGGTCCGCGGCGAGGTCCACCACCGTGGCCGGGCGCACGCCGCCGTCGAGGTGGTCGTGCAGGAGCACCTTGGGCAGCGACGGGATGGCGGCCAGCAGGTCCCGCCGCCGCTCGTCGTCGGCGGACGGGACCCGGGAGGACCCCTCGGGCGACTCGCCCGGGTCCGGCTGGCTCATCATGCGCTCACCGTAGTGCCGTCGCCCCGGTGCGCCGTCACTCGTCGGTGTCCACGTCGTCGTCGAGCGGCACCTCGGTGTCCTGCTCGACGACGTCCGCCTCGTCCGCGCGACCCTCACGGTCGGCGCGCGGGAACGCCGGGTCGTAGTCCTCGGCCGCGTGCTCGCCGGGAGCGGGCTCCTCGTCGCCCAGCCGGCGAGGCTCGTCAGGCTCGACCGGGGCAAGGCCGGCGTCCCGCCAGGCCTCGGGTCCAGGCACGGTGCTCATGTGCGCCCCTTCCTCCGGCATGCTCGTCGTCGAGCACCCCCATCCTCACCCGGCGGCCCGAGCCGTGCCACCCCCACAGGTCCCTTGGGCGGCGGCCTGCGCAGCGCCTACACTCCGCCGCCCGGGCGGGGTTCAGGCGATGCGGCCGAGGATGAGCGGCCGGGGTTCCGGCGCCTGGTCGCTCACGACGAACGTGCCCGCGAGCGCCTGCTCGGCGCGCGCGAACCGGTCCGGGGTGTCGGTGTGCAGCCGCGCGAGCACCTGGCCCGCAGCGACGCGGTCCCCGGGCTTGGCGCACAGCTCCACGCCCGCGCCGGCCTGCACCGGGTCCTCCTTGCGCGCGCGGCCCGCGCCGAGCCGCCACGCCGCCACGCCGACCGCCATCGCGTCGACCTCGGCGAGCACGCCGCTCGCGGACGCCCGGACCTCCTGCGTGTGGCGCGCCACCGGCAGCGGCGCGTCGGGATCGCCGCCCTGCGCCCGGATCATCGCGCGCCACGAGTCCATCGCGCGCCCGTCGGACAGCGCCGCCGCCGGGTCGTCGTCCGGCCGCCCCGCCGCGGCGAGCATCTCGCGGGCGAGCGCCACCGTGAGCTCGACGACGTCCGCGGGGCCGCCCCCGGCGAGCACCTCGAGCGACTCCCGCACCTCGAGGGCGTTGCCCGCGGTGAGGCCGAGGGGCGTGTTCATGTCGGTGAGCAGGGCGACCGTGGTCACCCCGGCGTCGGTGCCGAGCGCCACCATGGTCTCGGCGAGCTCGCGCGCGCGGGCCTCGTCGTGCATGAACGCGCCCGTGCCCACCTTGACGTCGAGCACCAGGGCGCCCGTGCCCTCCGCGATCTTCTTGCTCATGATCGAGCTCGCGATGAGCGGGATCGCCTCGACCGTGCCGGTGACGTCGCGCAGCGCGTAGAGCTTGCGGTCCGCCGGCGCCAGGCCCGTGCCCGCGGCGCAGATGACGGCGCCGACGCCGCCCAGCTGGGCCAGCATCTCGTCGTTCGTCAGGGCGGCGCGCCAGCCGGGGATCGACTCGAGCTTGTCGAGCGTGCCGCCCGTGTGGCCCAGGCCGCGGCCGGACAGCTGCGGCACCGCCACCCCGAAGGTCGCGACGAGCGGCGCGAGCGGGAGCGTGATCTTGTCGCCCACGCCGCCGGTCGAGTGCTTGTCCGCCGTGGGCCGGCCCAGCCCCGAGAAGTCGAGCCGCTCCCCCGAGGCGATCATCGCGGCGGTCCACCGCGCGATCTCCTCCCGGGACATGCCGTTGAGCAGGATCGCCATGGCCAGGGCCGACATCTGCTCGTCGGCCACCACGCCGCGCGTGTAGGCGTCGACGACCCAGTCGATCTGCGGGTCGGTGAGCCGGCGCCCGTCGCGCTTGGCGACGATGACGTCGACGGCGTCGAACGGCTCCACGGCACCGTGCGCACGCCCGCCGGTGGTGCCGGCCTCCGGCGCGCTCATCGCGAGGCCGCCAGGTCGTCGGGCCCGAACGCGCCGGGCAGCACCTCGTCCATCGTCCTCACTCCCGCCTTCGTCTCGACGAGCAGCGCGCGCCCGCCGTGCTCGAACAACAGCTGCCGGCACCGGCCGCACGGCGCCAGCACGTCGCCGTCCCCGTCGACGCACGTGAACGCGACGAGCCGGCCGCCGCCGGTGGCGGCCAGCTGCGACACGAGCCCGCACTCGGCGCACAGCGTGAGGCCGTACGAGGCGTTCTCCACGTTGCAGCCGGTCACCACGCGGCCGTCGTCGACGAGCGCGGCGGCCCCCACCGGGTAGCGCGAGTAGGGCACGTAGGCGTGCGCGAGCATGCCCGAGGCGGCCGCGCGCAGCGCGGCCCAGTCGACGTCCGTCACGTCACTCCTTGATGTACGGCGTGCCGTCCGCCGCCGGCGCCCGCGAGCGCCCGACGAACCCGGCGACGGCCAGGATCGTCACCACGTACGGCAGCATGAGCATGAACTGGCTGGGCACCGGCGCGCCCACCACGGACAGCGTGCCCTGGAGGTTGGTCGCCGCGCCGAAGAGCAGCGCCGCGAGCGCGGCGCGCACCGGGTCCCACTTGCCGAAGATCACCGCGGCGAGCGCGATGTACCCGGCGCCGGCGGTCATCTCGCGCCCGAAGGACGAGATCGACACCACCGTGTAGAACGCGCCGCCGATGCCCACCACCGCGCCGGCCACGGCCAGCGCCCGGTACCGCACGCGCTCCACCTTGATGCCCACTGTGTCGGCGGCCTGCGGGTGCTCGCCCACGGCGCGCAGCCGCAGGCCCCACCGCGTGCGGTACAGCGCGAACCACACCACCGGCACCGCGAGGTACATGACGTACACGAGGATCGTCTGGCGGAAGAGAGCCGGACCGATGACGGGGATGTCGGACAGCCCAGGGATCGTCAGTCGCGTGAACCGCACCGTGGTGTTGAGCGTGGTCCCGTTGGGCACCAGCACCTCGGAGTACAGGAAGTCGGTGAGGCCGTAGACGAGCACGTTGAGGACGACGCCGACGATGATCTGGTCCACCCGGTACGTGATGGCGAACACGCCGAGCACCAGGGCGACCAGCACACCCGCGATGACGGCCGCGAGCGTCCCGACGTACGGGTTGTGCGTCAGGGACCCGACGATCGCGGCCCCGAAGGCCCCGAAGAGCAGCTGGCTCTCGATCGCGATGTTGACCACGCCGGCCCGTTCGCCGATGACACCGCCGAGGGCGCCGAACACGAGCGGGACCGCCAGCAGCACCGACCCGCCGACGAGCGAGACCACGGGGTACTCGGCCGTGGACCCGGCCCCGGCCCAGCCGAGGAAGCCGATGATGGCCACGAGCGCGAAGACGAGCGGCACCCACACCGCGACCTTGCGCTGTGCCGCGACGTAGGCGACGGACACCAGGACGAGCACGACGAGCACACCCACGCTCAGCCACGCAGTCGTCATGCCGTGGACCGAGAGGGTCGGGATGTGCACGGGGTCGCCCGACTCGGAGAACCGGAAGTGCGTGTAGCCGGGACGGGAGCCCAACCCGTAGAGGAGCGCCGCCAGCGCGGTGATGACCGCCAGCGCGATCGGCGTCTTGCGGCTGACGACGACGACGTGGCGCAGGTCCGAGGAGACCGACGCCGACTCGGGCGCCGCGGTGACGGTGCTCATGCCGCCACCTCCGCCGCCGTCGCGGACGCCGAGCGGCGCGGCCGGGAACCGGGTTGCGGCAGCCGGAACACCGCGCGCACCAGAGGCGGTGCGGCGATGAAGAGCACGATGAGCGCCTGAACCACCTGGACGATCTCGATCGGGACGCCGACGGCGGCCTGCATCGTCGCCCCGCCAGCACGGAACGCGCCGAACAGGATCGCGGCGCCCAGCACGCCCAGCGGCGTGGACCGCCCCAGCAGGGCGACCGTGATCGCGTCGAACCCGACGCCGGCGTCGATGCCGTCGCCGAACCCGGTGGTCGTCGTCCCGAGCACCTGCGTGACGCCGGCCAGACCCACCAGCGCACCGCCGACGAGCATGACGTACACGGTGGTGCGCTTGACGTCGATGCCGGCCACGCGGGCGGCCGCGGGGTTCTCGCCCACGGCGCGGAACTGGAACCCGAGCTTGGATCGCTCGAGCAGCCACCAGGTCAGCGCCACGGCCAGCAGCGCGAAGATGAAGCCCCAGTGCAGCGTGAAGGTCGGCCCGAACAGGTGCGGCATGATCGCGTTCGGTTTCATGGGCGCCGTCTTCGGGTTGGAGGAGCCGGGCGCCTGCAGCAGGCCCGGCGTCGCCAGCAGGTAGCCGAGGATGTAGAACGCGACGTAGTTGAGCATGATCGTCACGATCACCTCGTGCGCCCCGGTGGTCGCCTTGAGCACACCGGCGATCCCGGCCCAGATGGCCCCGCCGACGATGCCGGCGGCGATGGCGACGAGCATGTGGATCACCGGGGGCAGGTTGAGACCGAACCCGATCCACCCGCCGGCGACGGCAGCCATGAGCATCTGGCCGCGGCCACCGATGTTGAACTGCCCCGCCCGGAAGCCGACCGCCACGCCGAGGCCGGCCGTGATGAGCGGCGTCGCCTGGTTCAGCGAGTCGGTGAGCGGACGGATCGCGCTGGCGAAGGTCGTCGCCTGGAAGTCCCACACGGCGCCGCGGAACAGTGCGTAGTACGCGCCGCCCACCGCGCTCCCGATGGCCGAGAACGTGTCCTGGGGCCGGGCACCGAAGTAGCCGATGGCCGTCCGGACACCAGGGTCGGTCGCGGCGATCATGATCGATCCCACGAGGATCGCCAGGACCACCGCCCCGAGCGACACCGCCCAGCTGCCGGACACGATGCGCCGCAGCGCGTCGCGCCAGCGGTTCGCGTCCGGCTCGGGCGCCTTGTGCTGCCGCGGCACGTCAGCCGTCGTCTGCTCGGCGCTCATGCCGCCACCGTCCCTTCGGGCGCGACGCCCGCCATCATCAGCCCGAGCTGGTCCCACGGGGTCGTGGCCGGCACGATGCCGATGACCCGACCGCGGTACATGACGAGGATCCGGTCGCCCAGGGCGGCCGCCTCGTCCAGCTCGGTCGCCACGACGACGACGGGCACGCCCGAGTCCCGCGCCGCGACGATCCGTTTGTGGATGAACTCGATCGAGCCGACGTCGACGCCACGCGTCGGCTGGGCCGCGACGAGGAGCTTGAGGTCGCGCGACAGCTCGCGCGCGACGACGACCTTCTGCTGGTTGCCGCCCGACAGGCGGCCGGCGGGCTCGCCGATCCCCTGGGTGCGGATGTCGAACTCCTCGACGGCCTGGCGGGCGAACTCGTCGCGCGTGCCGAGCTGGAGCGCGCCGGCGCGCACGAACGGCGGGCCCGCGACCCGGTCGAGCACGAGGTTCTCCGCCACCGTGAACGAGCCGATGAGGCCGTCCGTGGAGCGGTCCTCCGGGACGTAGCCGACGCCCGCGTCGAGCACCTGCCGGACCGACCGGCCGAGCAGCTCGACGCCGTCGAGCCGGACGCTGCCCGTCGCGGCCGTCAGGCCCGCCAGCGCCTCGCCGAGCTCGGTCTGGCCGTTGCCCTGCACGCCGGCGACGATGAGCACCTCACCCCCGCGCACCGTGAACGAGACGTCGTCGACGAGCACCGCGCCGCTGGGGTCGCTCACCGTGAGCCCGGACACCTCGAGCAGGGCGTCCGAGTACCGCGGCGGGTCCTTGTGGACGGTGAGCTCGACGGCGCGACCCACCATGAGCGACGCGAGCTCGGCGTCCGACGCACCGGGGTGGGCCTCGCCGACGATCCGGCCGCGGCGCACCACCGTGATGCGGTCCGCCACCTCGCGGACCTCGCGGAGCTTGTGCGTGATGAAGACGATCGCCGCCCCGGAGTCCCGCAGCTGGCGCATGATCGCCATGAACTCGTCGGTCTCCTGCGGCGTCAGCACCGCGGTGGGCTCGTCGAACACGAGGATCTTCGCCTCGCGGGACAGCGCCTTGATGATCTCGACGCGCTGCTGCACGCCGACCGGCAGGTCCTCGACGACGGCGTCGGGGTCGACGTGGAAGCCGAACCGCGCCGCGATCTCGCGCACCTGGGTGCGGGCGGCGTCGAGGTCGAGCCGCACGCCCTTCGTCTGCTCGTGGCCGAGCACGACGTTCTCCGCGACGGTGAAGACGGGGATGAGCATGAAGTGCTGGTGCACCATGCCGATGCCCGCCGCCATGGCGTCGCCCGGCCCGGCGAAGTGCTGGACCGCGTCGTCGATGACGATCTCGCCCTCGTCGGCCTGGTAGAGGCCGTACAGGACGTTCATCAGGGTCGTCTTGCCGGCGCCGTTCTCGCCGAGCAGACAGTGGATCTCGCCTGGCTCCACGGTCAGGTCGATGTGGTCGTTCGCGACCAGCGCGCCGAAGCGCTTGGTGATACCGCGCAGCTCGAGCTTCATTGTCCCGATCCTCAGGTCACCGGTGGACGTGCGCAGACACGCTACCGGGGAGGCCGCGGGTGCGACCTCCCCGGTAGCGGTGGACTCACTTGGCCAGGTAGGAGGTGACCTTCACCTTGCCGTTGATGATGTCCTGCTTGAGCTGCTGGACCTCGGTGACCAGCGCCGGGTCGACCTTGCTCTGGAAGTCGTGCAGCGGCGCGATGTCGACGCCGCCGTTGGCCAGGGTGCCGACGTAGCGCGTCGGGTCGAAGTCACCGTTGGCCGCAGCCTTCGTGGTGTCGTACGTCGAGACGTCCATCTTCTTCTCGATGGAGGTGAGGATGTACGGGTCGACGTTCGGGTCGGTGACGTACTGGTCGGCGTCGACGCCGATCAGGGCGATGTCCTTGCCGGAGTCCTTGATCGCGGCGAGGGCCGACTGGTAGATCGGACCACCGACGGGCAGGAGCACGTCGACGCCCTGGTCGATGACCTGCTGCGCGACACCCTTCGCGGTGTCGTTGGCGGCGAAGCCACCGGTGAACTGCCCGTTCTTGCCGTCCCAGCCGATGACCTGGACGTCCTTGCCCTTCTGCTGGTCGTAGTACTTCACGCCCTGCAGGAAGCCGTCCATGAAGATCGTGACGGTCGGGTAGGGCTGGCCACCGAAGGTGCCGACCTTGCCGGTCTTCGAGTAGCCGGCGGCGAGGTAGCCGGCGAGGAACGCCGCCTGCGCCGTGTCGTACAGGATGGGCTTGATGTTCGGCGCGTCGGTCTTGCCGTCGTTGTTGTTGTCCGCCGGGTCGTCGACGAGCGCGTAGTGGATCGTCGGGTTCGCCAGGGCGGCCGTCACGGTGTCGGCCGAGAGGTTGAAGCCGACCGAGAAGATGAGGTTGCAGCCCTCGGTCGCCATGGCCTGGAGGTTGGGTCCGTAGTCCGTCGGCGCGTGCGACTGGACGTACTTGAACCCGGCGTTGAGCTCCTTGGTCGCCTTCTGGACGCCCTCGAACGACAGCTGGTTGAAGCTCTTGTCGTCGAAGCCACCCTGGTCGGAGACGATGCACGCCTTGAAGTTCAGCGGGGTGGCGCTCGGCGATGCGGCGGCGCCGCCGGAGGTGCTCCCGGCCGTCGGGGTCGACGAGGGTGCGGCGCCACATGCGGTGAGCGCCAGTGCGGCGATCGCGGCGATCGCCGCTGTGCGCAGAATGTTCTTCACGGACTCTCCTGGTTGTCGTGCCCAGGCCGGGAGCCGGATCCCCCCCACGGCGGCGCGTCGTTGAGCCGCCGTGGGGGCGGGGGCCGTTCGGCCACAATCAATCGGTTGGCAACCCTAGTGAGCGGCGCGTGCCGTGGCGATGACGGAAGGTGCCCGGGAGGCATCCGTTACCGCATTGGAACATCGGACCGCACGCTGGGACCGAACGGTGGACGGGCCGTCATCCGGACGGGTAGGGCGCGGCTCAGTGGCGGCCGGCGAGCAGGGCCGCTCGGGCGAGCACGAGCGAGCCGACCTCGATCGCCCGCTCGTCGACCCGCAGGTCGCCCTGGTGGATGTCGTAGGTGCGGCCGCCCGGCGCGCGGGTGCCGAGGCGCGCCATGGCCCCCGGGATGCGCGTGAGGTACCACGCGAAGTCCTCGCCGCCGAGCGACTGCTCGGTGAGCTCCACGGCGCCGGCGCCCAGCACGTCGCGCGCCGCCGCCTCGAGGACGCCCGTGCTGGCCTCCTCGTTGACCACCGGCGGGACGCCGTGCTGGCACCGCACCTCGAGCTCCACCCCGAAGGGCGCGACGACCTCGCGCACGGCCGCCTCGAACACCTCCGCGGCCCGCTCCCACGCCCGCACGTCGAGGCAGCGCAGCGTCCCGGAGACCACGCCCGACGAGGGGATCGCGTTCGTCGCGCTCCCGGCGCGCACCGCGCCCCACGTGAGGTTGACCCCCGAGCGGGGGTCCAGGCGCCGGCCGAGCACGCCGGGCACCTGCGTGATCACCGCGCCGAGCGCGTAGACGACGTCCGCGGTGAGGTGCGGGCGCGACGTGTGGCCCCCCGGACCCCGCAGCGTGACGTGCACCGAGTCCGACGCCGACGTGATCGGGCCGATGCGCGTGCCGACGTGCCCGACGTCCACCTTGGGGTCGCAGTGCAGCGCGAAGATCCGGCTCACGCCGTCGAGCCCGCCGGCGCCCATGACGTCGAGCGACCCGCCGGGCTGCACCTCCTCGGCGGGCTGGAAGACGAGCCGCACGCCCGTGTCCAGCTCGCCCGCCGCCGCGAGGTCCGCCAGGGCCAGCCCGGCGCCGAGCACCGCGGCGGTGTGGACGTCGTGCCCGCACGCGTGCGCGGCGCCCCGCGTCGTGGCGACGTAGGGCTCGCCGCACGTGTCCGGCAGCGGGAGGGCGTCGATGTCGGCCCGGAGCGCCACGAGCCGCGACCGCGTGGCGGCGGGGCCGATGTCGCACAGCAGGCCCGTGCCCGGCAGGAGCGTCGGGGTCAGGCCCGCGGCGGCGAGCCGGTCCGCGACGACCGTCGTGGTGCGCTCCTCGGTGCGGCTGAGCTCGGGGTGCGCGTGCAGGTCGCGGCGCAGCGCGACCATCTCGTCGCGCCGCGCCGCCACCAGCGCGTGCAGCCGCGCCACCTGGGCGTCCTGCGGCACCGGGACCAGGCTCGTCACCGGCGGCACGGGCTCCGCCTCGCACGGCACGCGGGGCAGCGCGGCGCGGACCGGCTCGCCGGCGCCCGCCGCGCCGTGCGCGGGAGGCTGGGCCGCCGTGCCCGTCATCGTCGCCCGCCGGCTACAGCAGGTCCTGGCGGCCGGCCGCGCGCCAGGCGTCGACCGCGGCCTTGACCTCCTGCGCGTGCGCGCGCGTGGTCACCAGCACGGCGTCCGGGGTGTCGACGACGACCGCGTCCGGCAGGCCGACGACGCTGACGGTGCGGCCGCCCGTGACGACGAGCGCGCCGTCCGAGTCGACGCGCAGCACCGCCTCGTCGTCGCCCAGCGTCCGCGCACCCGACGCGGCCAGCAGCGCCGCGAGCGACGCGAAGTCGCCGATGTCGTCCCAGCCGAAGGCGCCCGGCACCACGGCGACGCCGCCGGCGGCGGCCACCGGCTCGGCGATCGCGTGGTCGATCGCGATCTTCGTCAGGCCGGGCCAGCTGGCCGCGAGCTCGTCGTCACGCGCCGGGGTGTCCCAGGCCGCCGCGATCCGGCGGACGCCGGCGGCCAGCGCCGGGATCTGCGTCGCGAGGTGGTCGAGCAGCACCCCCGCCTGGGACAGGAACATCCCGGCGTTCCACCGGTACTCCCCCGTCGCCAGGTACTGCGCGGCGGTGGCCGCGTCGGGCTTCTCGGTGAAGCCGACGACGTGCCGCGCGCTCGGCGCGTCGGCGACGCCCAGCGGGCCGCCGGCGTGCACGTACCCGAAGGCGGTCGACGGCTCGGTCGCCTCGATGCCGATGGTCGCGACGTAGCCCGCGCGGGCGGCCGCGACGCCCTCGCGCACGGCGCGCGCGAAGTCGTCGTGCCCCGTGATGACGTGGTCCGCGGCGAACGAGCCCAGCACGGCCTCGCCGCCGTGGCGGTGCTCCAGCACCGCGGCCGCCAGGCCGATGGCCGCCATCGAGTCGCGGGGCGAGGGCTCGGGCAGCACGTCGTCGGCGCCGACCTCCGGCAGCTGGCCGCGCACCGCGTCGGCGTGCACCGCGCCGGTGACGACGAGCACGCCGCCCGGCCCCGTGAGAGGCAGCAGCCGGTCGATCGTCGCCTGCAGCAGCGTGCGCCCGGAGCCGGTGAGGTCGAGCAGGAACTTGGGCCGCCCGGCGCGCGACAGCGGCCACAGCCGGGTGCCGGCGCCCCCCGCCGGGACCACCGCGTGGAACCCCTGGATCGGGGCGACAGAGGGCGTTGGTCCTGGACGGTCGGCCGGCATGGCCGACAGGGTACCGGGGACGGCTCGGAGCGCCCCGACGCGCGGTCGAGGTGGGATATCTCGACATCGAGTCACTACAGTGACGTCAGGACGTCGACGTCCATCCGCCCCATTCGCCAGGAGGCCCCGACCGTGGCAGCTGCAGCCCCTGCATCCACGAGGCCGGCCGGAACGCTCTACCGCGGGCGCGAAGGCATGTGGTCCTGGGTCGCGCACCGGGTCACCGGTGTGGCGATCTTCTTCTTCCTGCTCGTCCACGTGCTCGACACCGCGTTGGTCCGCGTGTCGCCGCAGGCGTACAACGAGGTCATCGGCACGTACAAGAACCCCGTCATGGGGCTCGGCGAGGCCGGCCTCGTCGCCGCGATCGTGTTCCACGCGCTCAACGGGCTGCGGATCATCCTCGTCGACTTCTGGGCCAAGGGGCCCAAGTACCAGCGCGTCATGCTCTGGGTGGTCGTCGGGCTGTGGGTGGTGCTCATGGCCGGCTTCCTGCCCGTGCAGCTCGTGCACACCTTCCGGAGCCACTGATGACGACGATCGCCGAGCCCCGCACCCGGGCCACCCGCAAGACCTCGCGCACCAACGCCGAGATGATCGGCTGGATCTTCATGCGCGCGTCCGGCGTGCTGCTGATCGTCCTCATCTTCGGCCACCTCATCACCAACCTCATCACCGACGGCGGCGTCCACGCGATCGACTTCGGGTTCGTCGCGGGCAAGTTGTCCCAGCCGATCTGGCAGGTGTGGGACCTGCTCATGCTGTGGCTGGCCATGCTCCACGGCACCAACGGCGTGCGGACGATCATCAACGACTACGCGGAACGCACCGGCACGCGCCTGGTGCTCAAGTGGCTGCTCTACCTGGCCGCGGTCGTCATCGTCGTGCTCGGCACGCTGGTGATCTTCACCTTCAACCCCTGCCCGCCGGGTGCCCCCGCGGACCTGCTGCCCTCCTTCTGCACGGCCTGACGAGGACTGACGAACGATGCAGACACATCAGTACGACGTGGTGATCGTCGGCGCCGGCGGCGCCGGCATGCGCGCGGCGCTCGAGTCCTCGACGCGGGCCCGCACGGCGGTCATCTCCAAGCTCTACCCCACGCGGTCCCACACGGGCGCGGCGCAGGGCGGCATGTGCGCCGCGCTGGCCAACGTCGAGGAGGACAACTGGGAGTGGCACACGTTCGACACCGTCAAGGGCGGTGACTACCTCGTCGACCAGGACGCCGCCGAGACCATGGCCAAGGAGGCCATCGACGCGGTGCTCGACCTGGAGAAGATGGGCCTGCCGTTCAACCGGACGCCCGAGGGCAAGATCGACCAGCGGCGCTTCGGCGGCCACACGCGCAACCACGGCGACGCCCCCGTGCGGCGGGCGTGCTACGCCGCGGACCGCACCGGCCACATGATCCTGCAGACGCTGTACCAGAACTGCGTCAAGCAGGACGTCGAGTTCTACAACGAGTTCTACGTGCTGGACCTGCTGGTGGACCACGACCTGGCGGCCACGCACGTGCCCGCGGGCGAGGAGGTGCACGTCTCGGGCGTCGTCGCCTACGAGCTCGCCACGGGCGAGATCCACGTGTTCCAGGCGAAGGCGGTCATCCTCGCCACCGGCGGCGCGGGAAAGATCTTCAAGACCACCTCCAACGCGCACACCCTCACGGGCGACGGCATCGCGCTCGCCTACCGGCGCGGGATCCCGCTGGAGGACATGGAGTTCTTCCAGTTCCACCCGACAGGGCTCGCCGGCCTGGGCATCCTGCTGTCCGAGGCGGCCCGCGGCGAGGGCGGCATCCTGCGCAACTCCGAGGGCGAGCGCTTCATGGAGCGCTACGCCCCGACGATCAAGGACCTCGCGCCCCGCGACATCGTCGCCCGCGCGATGGCCAACGAGGTCCGCGAGGGGCGCGGCGCGGGGCCGCACAAGGACTACGTGCTGCTCGACCTCACGCACCTCGACCCGGCCGTCATCGACGCCAAGCTGCCCGACATCACGGAGTTCGCCCGCACGTACCTCGGCGTCGAGCCCTACACCGAGCCCGTGCCCGTGTACCCCACGGCGCACTACATGATGGGCGGGGTGCCGACGAACGTCGAGGGCGAGGTGCTGCGCAACGCCACCGACGTGATCCGCGGGCTCTACGCGGCCGGCGAGTGCGCCTGCGTCTCCGTCCACGGCTCCAACCGTCTGGGCACCAACTCGCTGCTCGACATCAACGTGTTCGGCAAGCGCTCCGGGCGCGCCGCGGCGGCCTACGCGGCCACCGCCGACTTCGTCGCCCTGCCGGACGACCCCGCCGGGCCCGTCGTGGCCGAGCTCGAGGCGATCCGCACGCGGTCCGACGGCGAGCGCGTGGCCGACATCCGCACCGAGCTGCAGCAGACGATGGACACCAACGCCCAGGTGTTCCGCACCGAGGCCTCGCTCGAGCAGGCGCTGGCGGACATCCGGGCGCTGCGCAAGCGGTACGACGCGGTGGGCGTGCAGGACCGGTCACGGACGTTCAACACGGACCTGCTCGAGGCCGTGGAGCTCGGCTTCCTCCTCGACGTGGCCGAGACCGTCGTCGTCGGCGCGATCAACCGGAAGGAGTCGCGCGGCGGCCACTTCCGCGAGGACTTCCCGAAGCGCGACGACGCCGGCTACATGCGGCACACGCTGGCCTACCGCCGGCCGCTGTCGGTCGCCCCGGAGGACACCGACGGCGACGCCGACGGCGCGTTCCACTGGGTCACCTCGTTCGACGACTACCAGCTCGTGCTGGGCTCCAAGCCCGTCACGGTCACCCGCTACCAGCCGATGGAGCGCAAGTACTGATGACCGCCACCCTGGAAGCCACGAGCCAGCTCGGCGAGGTGCCGTCGTTCGAGGTGCGGCTCAAGGTCCGGCGCTACCTGCCCCCGGAGTCCGACGCCGCCGCGCCGTACGGCGCGCCCGCCCCGCAGGCCGAGGCCTACTGGCAGGAGTTCACGGTCCGGGTCCACGGCACCGACCGCGTGCTCGACGCGCTGCACAAGGTGAAGTGGGAGCAGGACGGCTCGCTGACCTTCCGGCGCTCGTGCGCGCACGGCGTCTGCGGCTCGGACGCGATGCGGATCAACGGCCGCAACCGCCTGGCCTGCAAGACGCTGCTGAAGGACCTGGACCCGTCCAAGCCCATCACCATCGAGCCCATCAAGGGCCTGCCGGTGGTCAAGGACCTCGTCGTCGACATGGAGCCGTTCTTCGCGTCCTACCGCGAGGTCATGCCGTTCCTCGTCACCGCGGGGAACGCGCCCACCCGCGAGCGGCTGCAGTCCCCCGAGGAGCGGGCGCGCTACGACGACACCACCAAGTGCATCCTCTGCGCCTGCTGCACATCGAGCTGCCCGGTGTTCTGGAACGACGGCCAGTACTTCGGCCCGGCGGCGATCGTCAACGCACACCGGTTCATCTTCGACAGCCGGGACGCGGGGGCGGCCCAGCGCCTGGAGATCCTCAACGACAAGGAAGGCGTGTGGCGCTGCCGCACCACCTTCAACTGCACGGACGCCTGCCCCCGCGGCATCGAGGTGACGAAGGCCATCGCCGAGGTCAAGCGCGCGATGATCACCCGCGCGTACTGACCACCCGCTCCACTGGACGTCAGTCGGCTCCACCCGGGGGCGGCGGGGCCAGCGGTGGGTTCGCGGTCCACGCGGCCGCCGTCAGCACGATCCGCGCCATGAGGTTGACCCAGGCCAGCAGCACCACGATGACGGCGAACGGCACCAGCGCCGCGTTGGTCCGCAGGCTGCCGGACACCGCCGAGGTGCCAAGCAGCCGGAGCGCGCCGAGCCCCACGCCGGCGATCGCCGCGCCGGCGAGCAGGTCCTTGCGCGGCGGCCGTTGCCCCGCGAGCACCCGGACGATGAGGACGAACGTCGCCGCGTCGACGACGAACGCCACGAGGACCGCCAGCACCCGAACCGTGGGCCCGGCGACGCCGGGGTGGCCCAGCCACCCCGCGACCCGGTCCGTGACGGTGGTGAGGGCCAGCGTGAGCACGGCCGACACCAGCACCGAGACCGCGATGCCCACGAGCCCCGCCAGCTCGTGGAGCTTGCCCACGACGACGTTCGGCCGGTCGTCCGCGCCGAGCATCGCCCGGACCGCCGTTCGCAACGCCGAGACCGCCGACACGGCGCTGAGCACGAGCGTCACGACCGCGATCGCGCCGGCGACCGAGAGGCTCGCCGAGAGCCGCAGCTGCCCGGGATCGATGAGCCCCGTGCCGGTGCCGCCGACGTCGACGAGCCCCGGCAGCGTCCGGTCGATCGTCGCGAGCACCGTCGCCCGCAGGGCCGCGTGCCGGCCGAGCACCGCCGCGAACACCGTCCAGCCCAGCGTCAGCGCGGCGAAGAGGGAGAAGAGCGTCGCGTAGGCGATGCCGCCGGTCAGCAGGCCGCCGCCCGCGGAGCCGAAGCGTGCGAGGGCTCGCGCGGGCCGCGTGACGCGCCACCAGGCCGCCACGCGCTCGAGGCGGTCCCGCAGAGCACGCACCTCGCGAGCCTACGGTCGGGTGCCGTCCGGCGTGATGTGGGCGGGCCCCGTGAGGGCGAAGCTGCGCACCGGGCGCCACACGCCGTCCTCGTCGTTGACGTAGCGGTCCAGCGTCGTCACCTCGAACGTGCCGTCGAAGTCCGCGAGCTTCTGCTCCACGGCGTCCAGCGCGTCGTCGTCGACCTCCTGCGCCACCGTGACGTGCGGGTGGTACGGGAACCGCAACGGGCCCGCCAGCGGCCCGCGCCGGGTCGCCAGCTCGAGCTGCTCGCAGTCGGCGATGCCCCGCGCGAGCGCCACGAACACCACGGGCGACACGGGCCGGAACGTCCCGGTCCCCCGCAGGTGGACGACGAACGGCCCGTGCGCCGCCGCGATCGCCTCGAGGTGGGCGTCGACGTCCGCGAGCGCCTCGCGCGCCACGACCACGGGGCCGACGAGAGTGACGTGCGGCGCGATGGTCGCCGCCTCCGGGTCCCCGCTGGCCAGCCGGGCGGCGGCGAGCAGCCCGGCGTGGGGCTCGGGCACCGTGACGACCACCCCGAGGACCACCTCGTCGGGCCCCGGCGCGGGCAGCGTCATCAGATGCGCCGGCCCGGCAGCAGGCCGGTGCGCTCGTAGACGCGGTCGAGCGTCGCCGACGCGATCTCGCGGGCCCGCTTGGCGCCGGCCGCCAGCACGTCGTCGAGCGCCCCCGGGTCCGCCAGGAAGTGGTGCACGCGCTCCTGGAACGGCTCCAGCGCACCCACCACCACCTCGGCGAGGTCCTTCTTGAGGTCGCCGTAGCCCTGACCGGCGTAGCGGGCCTCGAGGTCCGCGACGGACGTGCCCGAGAGCGCGGAGTAGATCGACAGGAGGTTGGAGACTCCCGGCTTGCCCTCCGGGTCGAAGCGGATCTCCCGCTCGGTGTCGGTCACGGCGGACCGGATGCGCTTGGCGACGACCTTGGGGTCGTCCAGCAGCTCGATGAGCCCGTTGGGGCTCTCGGCGGACTTGCTCATCTTCGCCGTGGGGTCCTGCAGGTCGAAGATCTTCGCGGTGTCCTTGACGATGTACGGCTCGGGCACGACGAACGTGCCCGACCCGAGCTGGCCGTTGACGCGCTGCGCCAGGTTGCGGCTGAGCTCCAGGTGCTGGCGCTGGTCCTCGCCCACGGGCACGAAGTTCGTGTCGTAGAGCAGGATGTCCGCCGCCATGAGCACCGGGTACGTGAACAGCCCGACGTTCTGGCCCTCGGCGCCGTAGCGCGCCGACTTGTCCTTGAACTGCGTCATCCGGTTCGCCTCGCCGAACCCGGTGTGGCACGACAGGATCCAGCTCAGCTCGGCGTGCTCGGGCACGTGCGACTGGACGAAGAGGATGGACCGCCCGGGGTCGACGCCCGCCGCCAGGTACTGCGCCGCGGTGCGCCGCGTGCGCTCCTGCAGCACCGCGCGGTCCGGGTGGGCGGTGAGCGCATGCAGGTCGACGACGCAGTAGATCGCCTCGTGCCCCTCCTGCAGCGCGACCCAGTGGATGAGCGCGCCGAGGTAGTTGCCCAGGTGCAGCGAGTCGGACGTCGGCTGCATCCCCGAGAACACACGGGGCAGCCCACCGTCACCGGTCATCGATCCTCTTCCTCTCCTCAGGTCGCCTCGTCGTCGTACGGCGCCGGGCCGTCCAGCGGGGCCTGCCGCGTCTCCGACGTCGCGGCCCGGCCCTGGGGCGACGCTGACGGCTCGTCGAGCAGCGCCTCACGGACGATGCGCCGGGGATCGTACCGACGCGGGTCCAGGGCCTCCCAATCGAGGCCCTGCTCCCCCACCTCGTCCTCCACCCGCCGGCGCGCGTCCTGGAGGTAGCCGCGCAGGCCACGGGCCCACCGGCCGAGCTGCTCGGCGTACCCGGGAAGCCGTTCGGGGCCGACGACGAGCGCGACGACGAGGAGCAGGATGATGAGCTCCCCGCCGTTCACTCCGAACACCGGGTCAGGCTAGCCCACCGCCTCGGCGCGCCCGTGCCGGGCCTGGTCACCGCCGGTTCAGGGCGCCTCGAGGGCGCGGGCCAGCACGGACCAGCCGCGACCGATCCGGGCCGGCACCCCGTCGTCGTACGGCGCCGCCGGGAACGCCGCGACGAGCTTGTCGACGTCCGCGCCGTCGGCGGGTGCCACCACCTCGACGACCGTGTCGTCGGCCTGCCACGCGACGTGCCACGGCTCCGACGAGAGCACGTACACCGTGCGGCCACCCACCTGCTGCGTGGGCTGCCCGGCGAGCGCGGCGACGTCCAGCCGGCCCGGCCGCTCGCTGACCACGGCGGTGGACGTGGGACAGCTGAGGTCCACCTCGACGCCCGACGCCTGCGGGCGCGTCGCGGTGACGGACCATCCGGAGGGCAGCGACGGCACCCAGGCGGCCGTCCCGGTGCCGGACGTCGCCGGGGCCGGCGCCGACGCCTCGCCGAGCGCGTTCAGCGCCAGGCCCGGGTGCGCCGACGGCACCACCGCGGGGCGGGCGCCGAGCGAGAAGAGGCTGGCGGCGACGAGCCCGATGCCGGCGACGGAGCCGAGCACGATGCGCGACGCGAGGCGCGGGCCGCCGGGCACGTCCGGGCGGGGCGCGCCCCGCAACGGTCCGGACGAGCGCCCGAGGAGCAGGCCCGACGAACGACCCGGCAGCGGGGTCGTCGGCACGAACGGGTCGGGGTGCTGCGGCGGGGCCGGCGCGCCGGCCGGAGCCAGCGACAGCAGGCGGGCGGTGAGGTCGGGCGTCGGCTCGAGGGGTTCGGCGGCGGCCGTCGACAGGGCGCGGCGCGCCGCACGGGCCGCCGCGAGCTCGTCGGCGCACTGCGGGCACGCGGCGACGTGGGCCAGGGCGCGCTCGGTCTCGTCGGGCGGCAGCTGGCCGTCCACGAGCGCACTGAGCCACGAGCCGAGGTGGGTCATCCGCGGACCTCGTCGGGCGTGCCCGCCGTGACGGGCTCCGGACGGCGGTGCTCGAGCGACTCCCGGAGCCGTGCCCGCGCCCGGTGGATCCGCGACCGCACGGTGCCGAGCTTGATGCCCAGCGTCACGGCGATCTCTTCGTACGACAGGCCCTCGATGTCGCACAGCACCACGGCGGCGCGGTACTCCGGCGGCAGGTCGTCCAGAGCGCGCTGCACGTCGGAGTCGAGGTTGCCGTGCTCGTAGGCCCGCTCGGGCGACGAGAGGGCGTCCGACGAGGGCCACGCGGCCGTCTCGTCGCCCGTCGAGTCCATGCGGATCCGCTTGCGGCGGCGGGCCTGGTCGAGGAAGAGGTTGGTGGTGATGCGGTGCAGCCAGCCCTCGAAGGTGCCTGGGACGTAGGAGTCGAGCGAGCGGAACACCCGCACGAAGGTCTCCTGCGTGAGGTCCTCCGCGTCGTGCCGGTTGCCCGTGAGCCGGTACGCGAGCCGGTACACGCGGGCCGAGTGCTCGCGGACGATCTCCTCCCACGACGGCGCCTGCCACTCGGCGGGCTGCACGGTCATCGGGTCTCCTTGTCGTCGGGCCTGGTCCGTCCCAGTGTCCCAGCACCTCCTGAACGCGCGCTGAGCGGCCGCGGTTCCCGGCCCGGCCGGGGGTGCACCGATACCCTGGTGACCAGGTCCGATCCCGGGAGGGCGCCATCAGCACCGACAAGGCCCAGTCCTGGGCCTACTGCGAGGACTTCGGCACCGAGGACGGCGTGCTGCTGGCGGCGCGCGAGCGGGCCGCCCAGCTCGGCTGCACGCCGGTGACGCCGGGCGTCGGCGCGGTGCTCTCGGTGCTCGCCGCCACGGTCTCGGCCCGGGCGGTCGCGGAGATCGGCACGGGCGCCGGCGTCAGCGGCCTCTACCTGCTGCGCGGCATGGGTCCCGACGCCGTGCTCACGACGATCGACGTCGAGGTGGAGCACCAACGGGCGGCGCGCGAGGCGTTCGCCGACGAGGGCGTGCGGCCCACCCGCACGCGTCTCATCGCCGGCCGCGCGCTCGACGTGCTCCCCCGCCTCACCGACGGCGGCTACGACCTCGTCCTCGTCGACGCCGACCCGGAGAGCTACCCCGCCTACCTCGAGCAGGCCGTGCGCCTGCTGCGACCCGGCGGCGTGCTGGCGATCGACGACGCCCTGTGGCAGGACCGCGTCGCCGACCCTGCCAAGCGCGACGAGATCACGACGACCGTGCGCGAGGTCGGCCGCGCCGTGCGCGAGGACGACCGCCTGCTCCCGGCGCTCCTGCCGACGGGCGACGGCCTCCTGGTGGCCGTTCGCCGCTGACGCACGGCGGACCTGCCCCCGTGCGCGAGGGCACGGCGACCCACCCGGTCCCCGAGGCTGGCGGGCGGCGTGGGTTCCGCGTCAGCGCAGGTCGGCGAGGTACTGCAGCAGCAGGCGGGCGCCGAAGCCGGTGGCGCCCTCGGTGACCTCGTGCTTGTCGGCGGTGGCGCGGGCGGGGCCGGCGATGTCGAGGTGGGCCCAGCGGCGCTGCCCGACGAAGTGGCGCAGGAAGAGCGCCGCGAACACCGACCCGGCGCCGACCTTCGGCTCGTTGGCGGTCTGGCGCACGTCGGCGATCGCGGAGTCGGTGGTCGACGCGTAGTCCTCGACGAGCGGCATGGGCCACACGCGCTCGCCCGAGGCGTCACCCGCCGCGGCGAGGGCGGCGACGAGGCCGTCGTCCGTGCCGTACAGCGCGCCGATCCCGGAGCCGAGCCCGATCCGCGCGGCACCGGTGAGCGTGGCGACGTCGATGAGCACGTCCGGGTCGAGCGTCGCGTCCGCGAACGCCAGCCCGTCGGCGAGCACCATGCGGCCCTCGGCGTCGGTGTTCATCACCTCGACCGTGGTGCCGCCGTAGGTGGTGACGACGTCGCCCGGCCGGTACGACGAGCCGCCGAAGTGGTTCTCGGCGAGCGGCAGCACCGCGGTGACGCGGTGGATCGAGCGCGACTGCGCGGCGCCGACGACCGTCGCCAGCGCGACGGCCGAGCCGGCCATGTCGGTCTTCATGGTGATCATCGACTCGCGCGGCTTGATGTCCAGGCCGCCGGTGTCGTACGTGATGCCCTTGCCGACCACCACCACGTGCTTGCCGCCCGGCGCGGCCGGCGTGTACCGGAGCACGACGAGACGCGGCGGCGACGCCGAACCGGCACCGACGGCGAGGACCGCGCCGAACCCCTGGGCCGCGAGCTCCTTGGGGCCCAGCACGTCGACCGACAGGCCGGCCTCGCCCCCCAGCCGGCGCGCCCGCTCGGCCATCCACTCGGGCGTCTTGACGTTGGACGGCGTGTTCGTCAGGTCGCGAACCAGCCACGTCGCGGCGGCGTGCACCTTGGCCGCGACGACGGCCGCGCCGGCGCGCTGCCCGTCACGCCCCAGCAGGACGAGATCGGCCGAGGCCTTGGGCTCGTCGGACGCCGCCAGGGAGGGCAGCCGGTACGCCGCCAGCAGGTAGCCCTCGACCACGGCGCGCGTGAGGGCGGCCACGGTCGAGGCGTCGGCACGGGCGTCGTCACCCAGCGTGGTCGCCACCGCGCTCAGGCCGCGCACCGACCGCGCCAGCGCCGCCCCCGCGCGCCGCAGCGCCGCGGGACCGCCGTCGCCGACGCCCACCAGCACGATGCGCAGGGGCAGACCGGCCCACGGCAGACGCACGGCGGACCCCGCGGGACGCGGCAGGTGGACCACGTGGGCCTCACCCGGGGCGCCGGCCATGCCGGCCCGCTCGGCGAGCTCGGCTAGGTCGATGCCGTAGCGCGCGGCGACCTGCGCGGTGCCGATGCCGGGGACGAGCCCGTCGTCGCCGGGCCGGGCAGGTGCGACGGGCACCGCGACCGCCTGCACCGAACCGTCGGTCAGCAGGGGGGTGTCCGCGAGCGGGGCACCGGAGAGCGTGACGGTGGGAGGCGTGCGGTGCCGCAGCTCGGGTGCGGCCATGCCGCTAGCCGACTGCGGAGGCGAGGGCCTCACCGAGCTCGGTGGCCTCGGTGGCGGACAGCTCGACGACCAGGCGGCCACCGCCTTCCAGCGGAACCCGCATCACGATGCCCCGTCCCTCCTTGGTCACCTCGAGCGGTCCGTCGCCGGTCCTCGGCTTCATGGCGGCCATGCGGGGCCTCTCCTTCGCTGTCGCACCGGTGCCCGGGTGGGCGACCGGGGTTCCAGGTCACAGTCTAGGTCACAGCACCCTCACGGGTCCCGGCGCCCGGCGCCCCGACCGGCGCTTCCACCGTCACGGCGGCCAGTCGCCCTGCGGGTTGAAGAGCCAGATCTGCCGCACCCAGAGCACCTGGAGGCCGAGCATGAGGAGCACGACGAACGCCAGCCACGCCGCCCGCCCGCGCCGGCTGCGCCCCACGGCGCCGGCGGTCGCGGCGCCCAGCGGGAAGGCGAGGAGGAGGAACCGCGCGAGGCTGCTCCCGGGCTCGACGACGGCCGCGATGTACACCACGTAGGCAGCCGCCCACGCGTGCAGCTCACGCCCGAGCCGGAACGCCGACGGTGCGAGGATCACCGCGGCGGTGAACGCCAGCGCGGGGACGACGACGAGCGGCCACGAGGCGTGGAACCAGAACTGCGGCACGTACGTCCAGCCGATGAAGGGTTGCACCGAGTGCAGGCCGCGCCACGACTCCTGCGTGAGCAGGTAGGCGCTCGGGTCACCGGTCCACCAGCCGCAGATCGCGGGCCACAGGAAGCCGGACGCCACCGCGAGCGCGGTGAGCAGCCCGAGCGCGCCGAGCGTCCGCGGGCGCAGCTCCTCGTCGCCCCGGCGCGCGCGCCACCAGCGCACGCCGGCGTGCACGACGACGACGGCGGCCATGGGCAGCGCGACCGCGCGCGTGAGCCCGAGCAGCACGAGGACGAGCGCCGCCCACCCGTAGCGGCGCCGCACGATCGCCACGAGCGCCCCCGCGACGAGCAGCAGCGCGAGCGACTCGGTGTAGGCGGTCTGAAGCACGGGCGACGTGGGGAACACGCACACGAGCAGCACGGTCGCCAACGGCAGCCCGGGCCAGCGCTCGACCGCGCGCGGCGCACCCTCCGCGACGGCCCGGTGCACCAGCAGCATCGCGCCCGCGGCCAGGGCGGTGGACAGCAGCGGCGCCGCGACCTGCCACGGCAGGTGCGTGACGAGCATGGTGCCCCGCGCCAGCACCGGGTACAGCGGGAAGAAGGCCCACGCGTTCTGCTGCACGGCGCCGGCGGCGTCCACGGGGATGGTCGACGGGTAGCCGTGCAGCGCGATCTGCTTGTACCAGGACCCGTCGAACATGAGCCCGACCCACGGGAAGTACGACGGGTGGGCGGCCGTCCACAGGTTCGCCTTCTGGTAGCCCGCGACCCACAGGAAGACGACCGTGGTCACCAGGCGGCTGGCGGCGTAGACGCCGAGCACCTGGCCCCACCACGGCCAGGTGCGCGGGTCGAGGCGGCGGCGCAGCGCCGGCGATGCCTCGTCGATGGCCACGTCGCTCACGCCAGCCCCCGCACGGCGGTGGCAGGCGGCCGCTCACCGCGCACGCTCGCCACCATGTCGAGCGCGCGGCGCGTGGCCGCCACGTCGTGCGCACGGAACACGCGCGCGCCCAGCCACGCCGCCACGGCCGTGGCGGCGAGCGTGCCCTCGAGCCGCTCGTCGACCGGCAGGCCGAGGGTCTCGCCGACGAAGTCCTTGCGCGAGAGCGCCATGAGCACCGGGTGGCCGAGCGCGACGAGCGCCTCCGTCCGCCGCAGCAGGTGCAGCGAGTGCCACGTGGTCTTGCCGAAGTCGTGCGTGGGGTCGACGAGCACGGACCCCGGGTCGATGCCGAGCGCGACCGCACGGGCCGCGCCGGCGGTCAGGGTCGCGACGACGTCGTCGAGCACCCCGTCCAGACCGTCGCCGTACTGCACGCGGAACGGGTCGGTGCGGGGCGCGACGCCGCCCGTGTGCGAGACCACCACGCCGAGCCCGCGCTCGGCGGCGACCTCGACGAGCCGCTCGTCGTGCCCCGCCCACGTGTCGTTGACGAGGTCGGCGCCCGCGTCGGCCGCGGCGGTCGCCACCTCCGCCCGCCAGGTGTCGACGCTGACGAGCAGGTCCGGGTGCGTGGCGCGGACGTACGCCACGAGCGGCACCACCCGGGCGATCTCGTCGGCGGGCGTCACCTCCGGCCCGCGGCCCGCCCGCACGCCACCCAGGTCGACGATCGCCGCACCCTCGTCGGCCGCCCGCGCGATCGCGCCGCGTGCACCGTCCTCGTCGTACCGCGCGGCGGCGTAGAACGAGTCCGGGGTGCGGTTGACCACGGCCATGACCACGGGTCCGGCCAGCTCGCGGCCGCGCAGCCGCAACGGGGGCGCGCCCGCCGGGACGCCCGTCAGCACCCGGTCACCACCCGGAGTCGCCCTCGGCCGCCCGCTCGGCCGCGCCGTCCTCCTGCGCGCGCAGCTCGGCGCCGCGCTCGATGACGATGCGCACCGCCTCGTCGGGGTCGTCGACCACGTGCAGCAGGTCGATGTCGTCGGGCGAGATGAGGCCGCGCTGCGCCACCGTGTCCCGGATCCAGTCGATGAGCCCGGCCCAGAACTGGGTGCCCACCAGGACGATCGGGAAGCCGCGCACCTTCTGCGTCTGCACCAGCGTGAGGGACTCGAACAGCTCGTCGAGCGTGCCGAACCCGCCCGGCAGCACGACGAAGCCCTCCGCGTACTTGACGAACATCGTCTTGCGCGCGAAGAAGTAGCGGAAGTGGACGCCGAGGTCCACCCACTTGTTGAGGCCCTGCTCGTGCGGCAGCTCGATGCCGAGGCCGACCGACAGGCCCTCCGCCTCGACCGCGCCGCGGTTGGCCGCCTCCATGACCCCGGGGCCGCCGCCCGTGATGACCGCGTAGCCCGCGCGCACGAGCCCGGCGGCGATCCGCTGCGCCAGCGCGTACTCCGGGTCGCCCTTGCGGATGCGGGCGGAGCCGAACACGCTCACCGCCGGCCCCACCTCGGCCAGCGCCCCGAAACCCTCGACGAACTCGCTCGTGATCCGCATGACGCGCCACGGGTCGTCGTGCAGCCAGGGCACCTTGTCGACGCGCGTGAGCAGGCGCTCGTCGGACGTGGTCACCGGCACCTGCGCGCCCCGCAGCACCACCGGGCCGCGACGGTAGCCGTTGCCCTTGCGCCGCTTGGCCGCGCCCGGGTCCGCGGTCGGTTCGGTCATGCCGGTCAGCCTAGGGCCGGAACCTGCGGCAGAGCCCGGATCAGGCCGTGAGCCAGGCCCGCAGCGCCGCGTGGACCTGCTCGATCTGCGCCACCGGGCAGCGCTCGTCGGCGGTGTGCGCGAGCAGCGGGTCGCCCGGCCCGAAGTTCACCGCCGGGATGCCGAGCGCGGCGAACCGCGCGACGTCCGTCCAGCCGAGCTTGGCCACCGGGGCCCGGCCCGTGGCGCCGAGCACGGCGGCGACGAAGCCGCGGGCCGCCGGGTGGTCCAGGCCGGGGCGCGCGCCGGCGGCCGCGTCGACCACGGTCACGTCGAAGCCCGCCAGCACCTCGCGCACGTGCGCAGCGGCCTCCTCGACCGAGCGCGACGGCGCGAAGCGGTAGTTCACCGTGACGACGCAGCGGTCGGGGATGACGTTGCCCGCCGTGCCGCCCGAGACGAGCACGGCGTTGAGCCCCTCGCGGTACTCCAGGCCGTCCACGGTCACGGTCGCGGGTCGGTAGGCCTCGAGCCGGCGCAGCACCTCGCCGGCCTTGTGGATCGCGTTGACACCGGTCCAGGCCCGCGCCGAGTGCGCCGCGACCCCCGGCACGACGACCTCGGCGCGCAACGTCCCGTTGCAGCCGCCCTCGACGCCGCCGTCCGTGGGCTCGCCGAGCACGGCGAAGTCCGCGGCCAGCCAGTCAGGGTGCGCGGTCGCGACCCGCCCCAGGCCGTTGAGCTCCGCGGCGACCTCCTCGTGGTCGTAGAAGACCCAGGTGACGTCCGTGGTGGGCTCGTCGAGCGCGGCCGCGAGCGACAGCAGCACCGCCACGCCCGCCTTCATGTCGACCGTGCCGCGACCCCAGACGACGTCGCCCTCGACCCTGCTCGGCACGTTCCCCGCGATCGGGACGGTGTCGAGGTGGCCGGCGACGACCGCGCGGCGCGGGCGGCCCAGGTCGGTGCGGGCCACGACGGTGTCGCCGTCGCGGTCCACCCGCAGGTGGGCGCACGCCCGCAGCGCGGCCTCGACGAGGTCGGCGAGCGCAGCCTCGTCGCCCGAGACGGACGGCACGTCGACGAGCGCGCGGGTGAGGGTGAGCAGGTCGGTGGACAGGTCGAGGGCCACGGCCAGACCTTACGGCGCCCGCCGGCTACAGCCGGAGGCTGACCGTGCTCGCGGTGATCGGCGCGGGCAGCTCGCTCGCGCCCTGCGCCAGGTACTCGTCGACCGCGCGGGCCGCCGAGCGCCCCTCGGCGATGGCCCACACGATGAGCGACTGGCCGCGGCCCGCGTCGCCGGCCACGAACACGCCGGGCACGGTCGTGGCGAACGCGTCGTCGCGCGCCACGGTCCCGCGGGGGGTCAGCTCGACGCCGAGCTGCTCCAGCAGCGGGCCCCGCTCCGGCCCCGTGAAGCCCATCGCGAGCAGCACCAGCTGGGCCGGGACCTCGCGCTCGGTGCCGGGCACGGCGTCGAAACGGCCGTCCACCGCGACCACCTCGACGAGCCGCAGCGCGCGCACCGCGCCGTGCTCGTCGCCCAGCAGCTCCACCGTCGAGACGGCGTAGAGCCGCTCACCACCCTCCTCGTGCGCGCTCGAGACGCGGTAGACCATGGGGTAGGTGGGCCACGGCTGGCCCGCGGGACGCTCCTCGGGCGGCCGCGGCATGATCTCGAGCTGCGTCACCGACCGCGCGCCCTGGCGCAGCGCGGTGCCGAGGCAGTCGGCCCCGGTGTCGCCGCCGCCGATGACGACGACGTCCTTGCCCGTCGCGAGGGGCTGGTCGGCGACGACCTCGCCCCGCGCGGTGCGGTTGGCCGGCGGCAGGTACTCCATCGCCTGCAGCACGCCCGTGAGGTGCCGGCCCGGGACGGGCAGGTCGCGCGGCGTCGTCGAGCCGACCGCCAGGAGCACGGCGTCGTAGCGGCGCGCGATCTCCGTGGCGGAGACGTCGCGGCCCACCTCGACGCCGAGGTTGAACCGCGTGCCCTCCTCCTTCATGAGCGCCAGGCGCCGGTCCAGGACGGACTTCTCGAGCTTGAACTCGGGGATGCCGTAGCGCAGCAGCCCGCCCGCGGCGTCCGCGCGCTCGTACACGGCGACCGTGTGCCCCGCGCGCGTCAGCTGCTGCGCGGCGGCCAGGCCCGCGGGGCCGGAGCCGATGACCGCGACGGTGTGCCCGGTGTACCAGCGCGGCACCTGCGGCACGACGAGCCCGCGCGAGAAGGCCTCCTCGATGACGGAGACCTCGACGTTCTTGATGGTCACCGGCGGCTGGTTGATGCCGAGCACGCAGCCCGTCTCGCACGGGGCCGGGCACAGCCGCCCGGTGAGCTCGGGGAAGTTGTTCGTCTGCAGCAGCCGGTCGGCGGCGTCCGCCCACTGCCCGCGCCACACGAGGTCGTTCCACTCCGGGACGAGGTTGCCCAGCGGGCACGAGAAGTGGCAGAAGGGGACGCCGCAGTTCATGCACCGGCTCGACTGCTCGTGGAGCAGCGCGAGCGCCTGCGGGTCGCCCGGGTGGGGCGCGTGGACCTCGCACCAGTCGCCGACGCGCTCGTCGACCGGGCGGTCCGGGGGCAGCGCGCGATGGCGGACGGTGAGGAATCCGCGAGGGTCGGCCACGGGCACACCCTAGACAATGGACGTCTTCGTCTCGGATGACGGAAGTCCTGACCCAGGGGGGGCACGCCGTACGCTGGCCACCATGACGGAGCGCATGGCCTGGGGCCACGGACTGGCCACGGTGACCGACGGCGGGACCGTCCTCGACACGTGGTACCCGGCCCCGGCGCTCGGCGCCCGACCCGACGACGACCAGGTGCCGCCGTCGCTGGCCGCCGCGGCGGGGCACGACGAGGCCCGCGGCGTCAGGGTGGAGCCGGTCGTCACGCAGATCGACCTCGACGAGCCGCCGGCCACCACCCCGGACGGCTACCTCCGGCTGCACCTGCTGTCCCACCGGCTGGTGGCCCCGAACACCCTCAACCTCGAGGGCATCTTCGCCGTGCTGCCCATCGTCGTGTGGACCTCGGCCGGGCCGTGCTCGCCCGACGACTTCGAGGCGACGCGCGTGCGACTGCGCACGCGCGGCCCGGTGACCGTGCTCGGAGTGGACCGGTTCCCCCGCATGGTCGACTACGTGGTCCCGCCCCAGGTGCGGATCGCCGATGCCGACCGGGTACGCCTCGGCGCCCACCTGTCGCCCGGCACCACCGTGATGCACGCCGGCTTCGTCAACTACAACGCGGGCACGCTCGGCGTCGCGATGATCGAGGGCCGCGTGTCGCAGGGCGTCGTCATCGGCGACGGGTCGGACGTGGGCGGCGGCGCCTCGATCATGGGCACGCTGTCCGGCGGCGGCACCGTCCGGGTCTCGCTGGGGCGGCGCACGCTCCTCGGCGCCAACTCCGGGCTGGGGATCCCGCTCGGCGACGACTGCATCGTCGAGGCCGGCCTCTACGTCACGGCCGGCACCAAGGTGACGCTGCGGGGCGTGGCCGGCCAGGACGGTCGCGTGGTCGCGGCGCGCGAGCTCGCCGGCAGCGACGGCCTGCTGTTCCGCCGCAACTCCGTGACCGGGGCGGTCGAGGCGTCCGCCCGGTCTGGCATCGGCGTCCGCCTCAACTCGGCGCTGCACGCCAACTGACCCGAAGGAGCCGATGTCCGTGGTCTCGCGCCGGCCCCGCCGGCGACGCACGCGCCGCGGCTGGACGCTCGCGCTCACGCTGGTCGTCGGGCTCCTCCTCGTCGGCAGCGGCGCCGTCTGGGCGGTCGTGGGCTGGCTCGACCGGACCGTGCCCATCCCCCTGGTCCCCGAGTGCAGCGCGACCACGAGCGACGGGACCGCGCAGCTGTCGCCCGAGCAGGCCGACAACGCTGCCCTCATCGCCGCCGTCGCGGTGCGCCGCGGCCTGCCGGCCCGCGCGGCGACGATCGCCCTGGCGACCGCGCGGCAGGAGTCGGGCCTGGCCAACCTCGACCACGGCGACCGGGACTCGCTGGGCCTG
>Ga0187809_10000040_pt1 | contig 102283 bp, 91 predicted proteins | sample NC_wetland_sal_i_8_FD_132415 | JGI IMG/M metagenome (GOLD analysis project Ga0187809, IMG submission 132415) | Wetland sediment microbial communities from Neuse River Estuary, North Carolina, USA - ASW_4 | ecosystem: Environmental > Aquatic > Freshwater > Wetlands > Sediment | place: USA... | reverse complement strand
TACCCATCCCGAACACGACCGTTAAGACCTCCAGCGCCGATGATACTTGGAACGCAAGTTCCTGGGAAAGTAGGACGTTGCCAGGCAAGAGAAGAGAGGCTGTTCCAGCCCCCACCCGGGGGAAGGAGCAGCCTCTTTGCTGTGGGTTAGTCCTGGGTTTGTTATGGGTTAGAGGGGCTGGACCAGTGCCTTCACTACAGTGCTGAATTTTACATATTCTTTCCTTCGCCGGTTTTCCAATAAAGGCAGTCAATGTTGATTGCATTACCGTTGGAACGAATCACGGGCCGTGGTTGTGGCAGACGAAGGTACTCGCGAACCAGCAGAGCGTCTTCCTCACTATGCCAGTGGATAATATCGGACCACTCGGTGGCAGAATAACGGCTCAAAGCCGAAAGCGAGTAAAGCAGACCATAGTGCACTAGGTAGCTGTGGTACGCGTGTTCGTCTACGAGAAACCGAATACCTTCGTATTCTCGAAGCCAGGGGTGATTTGGTGCGGGTCTCTGTATGTAGAGAAAACCTGGCGGTTCTTTGAGGTGACAATACTTGGGCAGCACGACTTGTCTAAGGGCTCCTGGTGGAGACTTTCCTAGCCTCTGTACTCCCGGCTGCAATCCGTCTGATTGGGCCGATTTTGCGTCAGGCAAGAGTGATTGGGTACAGGATGAGAACAGGAATTCATACTTGTCTCGCCATTCCGCTAGGGTCATGCCTTGATTGGACGCCACGTGCCGGGACACTGCGTCCAATCCACTGACGTCGTCCAGTGTGTACAGCGGATAGGCGTGTTCAAACTGCCCATAAGCATCTCCCAGCACGGGCGCCAACTGAGGAATGGAGCCAATCAAATCCCCAACGACAATTTTTTCAGGCAATTTCCAGCCTGTCTTTGCAGTGCATAGACTGTGGAAGGCCTGAAGAATGCCTTCATTGTGTACGTGCAGCTTTTCCAGAGGCCAGCGATATGTGCTTCGCTTGATGCGGCGGACAGACAAGCCGTGCTGCAACACAGAAGCCGATTTTGGGAAACCAGGCACAAAGATGTACAGGAGGGTCTTCAGGGTGTGCAGCCATTGATAGTAACGAAGTACTGGCATAACTTCAATGCTGCACTGGTCAGCTGCGGTCGTATAGGCTATAGCCTGTCTCGCGGAACTCGCCACGTTTTGAGCACTGAGGTATTGGTCACCCAATGATGGTTCACTGGACAGTACCCTTTGCGTATCAATTTTTTTCACCAGTTGCAGCGCCAGGGCATCACTTTGCAACTCCCTCACACTCACTTCGTTGAACATTCCTGGAAATGCTCCCTCTCTTGCGTCGGTAATCATTGAACTTTCCCGCTTTTTTGCCCAATTGACAGGCCTATAAACCGTTGCTATACTACGCAATAATATTCCACCGGAAAGCTCAACACTATACGACCTCCGGATTTAAGGTTGCGGTGGAGTTCACCTGGCACGGTGGTGTGAGTTTGAACCAATATCCCGGAATTTTTCGCTCATCGCCCAAGACGCGGGGTCTGGAAACACCTAGCCCAAGACCGTCACGGGGGTTTATGTCATAAACAAATCATCCACAGGAGGGATACCCTTGGCTGCCAGTTGGGAGCAAAAATTTGGGCCAGAAGCGCTTACCTTTGACGATGTGCTTCTGGTGCCAAACAAATCAGAGGTCTTGCCAAAGGACGTAAGTGTACAAACCCGTTTTACCACCGATATCACGCTTAATATTCCGATTGTTAGCGCCGCGATGGATACAGTGACCGAAGCGGCGCTTGCTATTGGAATGGCGCGAGAAGGTGGCATTGGCATTATCCATAAGAACATGTCCGTTCAACAGCAAGCCGATGAGGTGGACAAAGTCAAACGGTCGGAAAGTGGAATTATTACCGATCCCATTTATCTGACGCCGGACCATCCCCTGAGCGATGCTGAAGCCCTCATGGGAAAGTATCGAATTTCCGGTGTTCCGGTGGTGGAAGACAGTTCCCGTAAGCTCGTGGGGATTATTACGAACCGAGACCTGAGGTTTGAGCCGGACTACGACAAGCCTGTAAGCGAAGTGATGACACAGGGGAACCTGGTCACCGCCCCTGTGGGTACGACACTGGAAGAAGCAAAAGCCATTCTCCAGCGTCACAAAATTGAAAAACTTCCATTGATTGACCGCGAAGGTGTGCTCAAAGGACTTATTACCATTAAAGACATTGAAAAAGCCCGAAAATTTCCAAATTCCGCTAAGGATAACCAGGGTCGACTGCTGGTAGGTGCAGCTGTATCGGTATCCAAGGATATGGACCATCGTGTCGCCGCTCTCGTCAACGCTGGTGTGGACGTGATTGTTGTGGATACAGCGCATGGTCATTCCGTGGGCGTCATTGAAACCGTCCGTCGAATTCGCAAGGAATATCCGGACATCCAACTAATTGCCGGAAATGTAGCTACCGCTGAGGCAACACTGGACCTGATAGAAGCTGGAGTAAATGCTGTGAAAGTCGGAATTGGGCCGGGATCGATATGTACGACGCGGGTAGTGGCCGGGATTGGTGTACCGCAGATAACGGCTATATACAACTGTGCGACAGCAGCTCGAGCGCGGGGCATCCCCATTATTGCCGACGGCGGCATTAAATACTCCGGCGACATGGTGAAAGCACTGGCAGCCGGCGCTGACACCGTGATGTTGGGAAGTCTTTTGGCCGGAACAGAGGAGAGTCCCGGTGAGACGGAAATCTACCAGGGGCGTAGGTTTAAAGTTTACCGGGGAATGGGATCCATTGGAGCAATGCGGGCCGGAGGTGGCGAACGGTACTTCCAGGAGGATACAAAGAAGCTGGTTCCCGAAGGCATTGAAGGTCGAGTGCCCTATCGCGGTCCGGTGTCGGAAACGCTGTACCAAATGGTTGGAGGCTTGCGCGCAGGTATGGGGTACTGTGGTGCACCGGACATTCCCAGCCTGCAGGCAAACGGACGTTTCATTCGCATTACAGCGGCTGGGCTTCGAGAAAGTCATCCCCATGACGTTCATGTGACAAAGGAAGCGCCAAATTACAGCATTTAACTCGGCGTCTTTTCCAGGCGCGACACAAGGGCATGGCGGTCAGGTTCAATGTAAGAAAATGGCTCCATGCCCTGTTGCTGCGCAAGCCGGAAGCAGGTTTGTTCCAATACTTTCACCTTTTTGAAACAGGGTTGTATGCTATACTAGACAGGCAAATCCACTTCTGCATGGGGAGTTCCCCAAGGAAGATTCCCCAAGGAAAATTCCCAGCTACCCAACAATCTATTTGTGACTTCAGGAGGAGCCGATGACCAGAACAGTTCGTGCAATTATTGCGGTCGTGATTGTCGTAATCATTATTGGCGGCGGCGTGTTTCAGTATAGCCGGCCTCTGCCACCCGCCCAAGTGAAAGTAAGTGCCAGTCAACTGAAATTACCGGGGCAGTTCTCCGTCTCCTTTCCCGGTCAGGGGCAAGGGGCAGTAGGTGAAGAGAGCCTGGGTGTAGTTAGCGAGTCGCCCGCCGAACAACCCGTTCCAATTGCCAGTTTGACGAAAATCATGACTGCATACCTGTTGTTGCAGGCCCATCCATTGAAGCTGGGGGAAGACGGGCCAACGACCACAGTTACTGCTGCGGACGCACAGGTGTACGCAAGGGACAAGCAGGCAGGAGATTCTGTTTTGCAGGTCAGTGCAGGCGAACGACTGACAGAGATTCAGCTATTGGAAGGACTGCTGTTGCCATCTGGCGACAACGTGGCATCTCTAATTGCAAATGAGGTGGCTGGCAACGAGGCAGCCTTTGTGAAAAAGATGAACGCCACTGCAAAGTCCTTGGGCATGACCCAAACGACCTACGCAGACGCCAGCGGAGTCAGCCCGCAGACTGTAAGTACCGCCCACGATCAGGTACTGGTAGCACAGGCTGCGATGCAAAATCCTGTTTTTCGGAAGATTGTCAGTATGCCGCAGGCTGACTTGCCTGTTGCCGGGATTGTATACAACGTCAACTCCATGGTGGGAAAACACGGCATTACGGGAATAAAGACCGGAAGCACCCTTGACGCCGGCGGTTGCTTTGTTGGTTCCTATCCCATAACTGTCGACGGTCAGCAACATATCTTGATTGGCGCCGTTTTGGGGCAAAAGACACTGGAGTCCCTGCAGACGGCCCTAACAACCACCATTAACATGCTGCATCAGGCAGCGCCCGAGTTCAAGAACTATACCGTGCCCGAACCCGCTCAAGGATTTGCCCAGATGACCACCGCGTGGAAACAGGGCGCCGACTTGAAATTGGCCCAACCGGTGACAGTTTTCGGCTATCCCGGGATGCCCGTTCACCTCAGCGTAAATCTCACCAATGACGCCATTCCGGTTGCAGCCGGGCAAAAGATGGGGACGCTCAAGGTGACAGCGGGATCGTCAACTGAGACGATAGCTCTGCTCTCCAGCAAGTCCATTACGAAACCAAGTACACTGTGGAAACTACACCGCTAGAGCACTGTCCGTTGATTTGCTACAGCGGCACGAATGTACTAATGTTAAGACGGAAGCTGCGGTTGGTTTCCTGAATTTGATTGCTATGCAACTCCACATTTATGAGAACTTATATTGATAAAGGTTGGGGAGGAACAGAAGATGGCGAAGACAGGAACAGAAGTAGTAAAGCGCGGCATGGCTGAGATGCAAAAGGGCGGCGTCATCATGGACGTGGTCACTCCGGAACAGGCTAAAATTGCCGAGGCTGCTGGTGCAGTTGCGGTTATGGCTTTGGAGCGAGTCCCTTCAGATATTCGTGCGGCGGGCGGAGTGGCGAGAATGGCCGATCCCTCCATTGTAGAAGCAGTGATGGCTGCAGTCTCCATTCCCGTAATGGCAAAGTGCCGCATTGGCCATGTTGTTGAGGCACGGGTTTTGGAGTCTCTGGGTGTGGACTACATCGATGAGAGCGAAGTCCTGACTCCTGCTGACGACAAATTCCATATCAACAAGCGCGAGTTCACAGTGCCTTTTGTTTGCGGCGCCAGGAACCTTGGCGAAGCCTTGCGGCGTATCGCCGAAGGCGCATCCATGATGCGGACAAAGGGCGAACCCGGTACGGGAAATATCATTGAAGCCGTGACCCACCAGCGCCAGATGCAGGCGGAAATTCGAAAGGTACAGGCGATGTCTGAAGACGAGTTGGTGGCGGAGGCGAAGAACATCGGCGCTCCCTTCGAGTTGCTGTTGGAAGTTCACCGCCTTGGCAGTTTGCCCGTGGTGAATTTTGCGGCAGGCGGCATTGCAACTCCCGCAGATGCGGCGCTGATGATGTACCTGGGATCCGATGGTGTATTCGTGGGATCCGGTATCTTCAAGTCGGAGAACCCGGAGAAGTTTGGCCGTGCGATTGTCCAGGCCACTACGCACTATGAAGATTATGCATTGATTGCGGAACTGTCCAAAGGATTGGGCACGCCCATGAAAGGTATTGACCTGAATACTCTACGGGATGAGGATAGAATGGCCAACCGTGGCTGGTAAATCATCAGAGAAAGGGAAACCCACCATGAGGATTGGAGTTCTTGCATTGCAGGGAGCGTTTCGCGAGCACGCCAATATTATCCGTCAATTTGGCGTCGAGACGGAACTGGTAAAACGAGACTTCCAGTTGGAAGGCATCGATGGTTTGGTCATTCCCGGCGGTGAGAGTACAGCCATTGGCAAGTTGTTGCGCGAATATCAGTTGCTGGAACCCATTCGAGACAGGGCCAAGCACGGCTTTCCCGTGTTTGGCACCTGTGCCGGAATGATTGTTATGGCCAGGGAAATCGAGGGCGCTGAGGAACCTCATTTGGCTATTATGGACATGGTGGTGAACCGTAACTCCTTTGGGCGGCAAAGGGAAAGTTTTGAGGCCAATCTCGATGTACCCGTCGTTGGGCCAGAAAGCTTTCCGGCCGTCTTTATTCGCGCACCCCATGTGGTGCGGGTAGGTGCGGGCGTGACGGTGTTGTGCAACTACGAAGACCGGATTGTAGCTGCACGGGAAGGCAATATGCTGGCACTGTCATTTCATCCGGAATTGACAGGGGATGCCCGATTGCATGCGTACTTCATTCAAATGGTTGAAGCCGCAAATGCGGTTCAACACTCTCACTGAGGTCAGCGCACGCTTGAGAAAGGTTGAGATTACGCGGTATGCTTGACATTCACGCAGTTCGACAGAATCCCGATTACTATCGCGAGGGCCTCCTGCGCAAACAGGCCACTCCTTCGCTCATCGACGACTTGCTGGCGTTGGATGAGAAATGGCGGGCCCATCTGGCGCGGGTCGAACACCTAAGAAACCTTCGCAATAGTACATCTGAGGATATAGCCCGCAAGAAGAAGAACATGGAAGACGCCACTGAGGACATTTCCCGCATGAAGGCTGTCTCTAGCGAAATCAAGGAACTGGACGAAACCGTGCGCAGTTTGGACGAGCAGTTGCAGGCGTTGCTGCTGAGGATTCCTAACGTTCCACATCCGTCCGTACCTGACGGACTGAGCGAAGGCGACAATGTCTTTGTTCGCGACTGGGGAACCATCCGCAATTTCGACTTTGATGTCAAGCCACACTGGGAAATTGCGCAGGACCTGGATATTGTGGATTTTGAGCGTGCCGTGAAAATGACCGGATCGCGCTTCGTTCTCTACAAGGGCCTCGGTTCCAAGCTGGAACGGGCCCTGGCTAACTTTATGCTGGATTATCAGGTGGAGAAGAATGGGTACGAAGAGATGTTCCCGCCGTTTGTTGCCAACGATGTCAGTCTGGTAGGTACAGGCAACCTGCCAAAGTTTGGTGAGGACATGTTCAAGCTGGAGGGACTTCCCTACTACCTCATTCCTACAGCCGAAGTTCCACTGACGAACTATTACCGCGACGAGATTTTGGAAGCCGAGCAGTTGCCGGTGAAATTTGCGGGCTATACTGCCTGTTTTCGATCGGAGGCTGGCTCAGCGGGGAAAGATACGCGAGGACTGATTCGCCTCCACCAGTTTCAAAAGGTGGAATTGGTTAAACTGGTAGAACCGGAAACTTCTTACCGTGAATTGGATACACTGGTAGAGGATTGTGCGGATATTCTTGAGGCCTTGGAAATTCCATATCGTGTCGTGGAAATTTGCACGGGTGACTTGGGTTTTAAGGAGACGAAAAAGTATGACCTGGAACTTTGGATGCCTGCCGCCAATGCCTATCGAGAAGTGAGCTCCTGCTCCAATTTTGAGGATTTCCAGGCGCGGCGTGCAAACCTGAGATTTCGGCGGGATGACAAGTCCCGCCCCGAATACCTACATACGCTCAATGGTTCGGGCTTGGCTGTAGGCCGTACTCTCGCAGCCATTCTCGAGAATTACCAACAGGCAGACGGCACCGTGAAGGTTCCCGACGTCCTTGTACCCTACATGGGCACAAGGACACTGGACCGTACTATGCGCTGAAGCATATACCGTAAAAACGGTAAAAAAGTCCATCAGGGAAACCTACGGAGCCGTCACGCCTTTTGTCTAAAGAGGGTTTCTTATGCGCATTCGGCAAATTTCGCTGGAAATTGACGCAGGCGACATTAACTCCATCTTTGCTGATTTTCTGCCCGATGTTCCACTTCGGGTAACCAGCATTGACCAGGAGGGTATCAAGGGGCAGATTCACGTCCTTTGGTGGAACATTGATTTCGTCGCCATGCCGTACAGCCTGACTTCGGACGAGTTGAACATCGACATCTCCGCTCGGAAGCTTGTCTCCATTCCCACGTCTATTATTGAAAGGCAGTTACGGGAGGCTATGAAGGACGCTCCCCCGGGAATCGATGTCAGACAGCAGATGTTACGGGTGCGGTTTACGCCATTGCTGGCACCTATTGGTCTGTCTCTGCAGGTGGAACATGTGCAGCCATGCAACGGCTACGTACAGATTACGCTGGCCGGCGTAGGCGCCAAAAATGTAGCGCTGTGGTTTCAGGGGGAGAGCCGCCGTGAAGCCACGGCTGCATTGGAAGGCCCTTTGGCATCGGAGTATTCCGCAGAGCTGTAGGGCGGGGCAGCAACATACGTCGTTGGAAGGGTATGGCTCTTTGGGAGAGACGGAGGCTTATACATTGGGGACTGTAACATCTGAGTTTGACGTGCAAGCCGTTCGGGCGCAATTTCCCGCTCTGTCGAGAAGGTACAAGGGGTATGGAGTCGTATATCTAGACGGACCTGGGGGCTCACAAGTGGTTCGTCCCGCACTGCAAGCTATGATTCAGTACATGAGCAACGGCGGCGCCAACTTGCACGGCGCTTTTCCAAGCAGCATTGAGACGGAAGCCATCATCAGCGACGCGCGCAGTTTTGCCGCAGCCTTCCTCGGAGCGCACCCAGAGGAGATTGCCTTTGGCCCCAACATGACGACTTTGAACCTGGCTCTCTCTAGGGCCTTGGCAAAGACCTGGGGGTCTGGTGATGAAATTGTTGTGACAGAGCTGGATCACAGGGCCAACGTCGATCCCTGGGTTCGCGCGGCCCAGGACAAAGGCGTTCGGGTCAGATGGCTCAAACTGGACCTGGAGACGCTGACGTTGGACCTCAATCACCTGGACGACGTCATTACAGAGCGAACGAAACTGGTAGCGGTTGGTCTGGCCTCAAACGGAATCGGTACCATTACCGATGTGGCGCGGGTTGCCGCTGCGGCTCACAGGGTCGACGCTGTGGTGGCGGTGGATGCAGTCCACGCGGCCCCACATATCAGTATCCACCGAGACGCCCTGGACGCCGATATTCTCCTTTGTTCCGCGTACAAGTTCTTTGGCCCCCATATTGGTATCGTTGCGATTCGCAAATCTCTGTTTGAGGCATTGGACGTGTACAAGTTGCGCCCGGCTCCTGACCATATTCCGGACAAACTGGAGACGGGTACACAGAATCACGAGGGCATTGCAGGACTGATTGGAGCACTGGGATTCATTGCCGATCTCGGTGCCGGTCTGACCCTCCGCGATCAATTGGAGAGCGCCATGATGCACCTGGAGCAGCACGAGACTTCCATGGCACAATGGATTCGCCAGGAGATTTCCAGCATTCAGGGTGTCCATATGTACGCTGCCGGCGATTCGGTGCGGAAAACTCCGACCATTGCCTTTACGGTGGACGGAATGTCTGCTCGGCAGGTGTCGGAGGTTATGGTGGAAAACTACGGGATTTTTGTTGCCGATGGAGATTTTTATGCCACCACGCTGGTTGAAAACCTAGGCCTGCGGGAAACGGGCGGATTTGTCCGCGCGGGGCTGGCACCGTATAACACGGAGGCGGAAGTGAATCGATTTTTGGAAGCTCTGGTGCGCATCGCAAAAAGATAAGCCGAGGCGCTTGTTGCCATAGTAGACAACGGTTCATTTGAAATATGGCAGTTCCCAGTAGCCTCCTTTGCCATGGACTGCAGGAGATTGTATAATGTTATCCGCACCGTGTTTTCAACAGCATAGGCGCCCGTAGCTCAGTAGGATAGAGCACAAGTTTCCTAAACTTGGTGTCGGGGGTTCGAATCCCTCCGGGCGCGCCAGGTAAAAGGTAAAAGCGAGCCCACAGTTGGCTCGCTTTTCACAGCGGTACGCCCGGCAGGGGCGTTGTCTATACGGTGAAAGTCCGGCGCATTGCGCGCCACTGAGAATCGTTTCGAAAGGCTTCTTGAACGCATCCACTAACATAGGGGGCCGTACCTGCGTACCACAGGTACGGCCCCTCCGCAAAGCCGGACGTTGCATCACTTCAGGGAAACGCCGTAGGTCCAGGCGACACCGCTGACGTCGTCAACCGTAACCTGTGCCATACCGGCTTGTTGAATAGCGGACATGGCGGCAGGAGAAATGGGAAGATTCACCGTGGCCTTTGCCGCTAAGGGGACGACCAGCCCCCACGGTCCGGTTTTGATGTGTTGATACTTGAACGCATTCTTGATGTTGGCTGGAGAGACCTGTGACAGCTGGGAAGGCGTCCAAGTCTCCACCGGAGAACTTGACGACGGCACCCTCAATGTCACCTCTTCCACAAAGGAACCATAGGTATCAGGTCCATTGGGACGGTACATGGTGAGACTCAGCTCATTGCCCTTGATGGTCGTACCTTTTAGCACCAGCAGTGGCAGCTTGTTATAGTTGTTCAGTTTCCCCCACAGACCGTGATGGTAATACTGGTACGTGAACAGTGTGAAAAAAACTCCCAATACTATCATGATGAGGCTGTGATTGCGAATTCGTCTGTGTCTCCTCACGTCGACACTACCCGTGACAGGCGTCTCTTGCTGTATGGGTGAGTATACCGTCATTTCTAATTCCTCCTCTGGTCACATCAACGAAACATGCAGACGTCCCAATTTGATGGTTCCGCTCCAATAACGCCGCAACCAGTGGTCGACGCTCCATCGACCGGATCCGGAAAACATGAAAATCATTGCGGCGATACCTTCAACCGTTCCAATTTGCCACTCATCCACACAACTGGTTCCCATCCATCCAGACCCGAGTAAAATCATCAGACTCAGGAACGCGCCACCGAATCCGGCCAATTTCGTCAACGTGCCGGTGATGAGGAACAGGCCGACGAGGAGTTCAATAATAGAAAAGAACGTTAGAAAGCCGTAGGTCATACCGGGATTTTGAATGATTACGTACAAGATGGGCTTTACGGGCCAGATGGCGTGGGGATAAAATTCGCTGAATTTGTGCCCCATATATTCTGGCGACGATGGATTCATCTTCGCCGGCGCATTGATGTACCGTCTCGCAAAGGCCGTAAGAAACTGAAAGCCAATGACGAACCGAAGCGTCCATAAGTAACTCATTGGCACAGTGTCGTGGGAAAGCGATGTATCGTCCCTCAAACCGTCCTGTGCATAACTCAATAGGGTGGTCATATTGTTGTCGCTCCTTCCAAAAGTTCTCGTTTCGCACCGAGGTGATGCAAGGCGAGGTTTTGAAGCACAGCAAATCTACCACCCGCCAATTCTGAGATTCCATTGGGCGGACTTCTTATTTTTTCTAAGATGGCTGTTTTGAGCCGGTGTGAAAAGGAAAAGTGCCGGGGAATGCCCTATTTTTCAAGGGGATGCGGACATTGAGCGGAGTCGCCACCGCGCGAGAGAAGCTGGTGTTGGGAGGCCCATTTGACCATGTCCCTGCGCGTGTGAACGCCAATTTTTCGCATAATACTGGCAGCGTGTGCACGCACTGTCCCTTCGCTCAGCAGGAGCAATTTGGCTATCTGGCTATAGGAATGGTCTTCTGCGGCCAGGGCCAATACCTCCAGTTCCCTGGTTGTCAACAACTTGGACGCTTCCTGCTTGGCGGTGATAACCCGCGCCATTCGCTCTCCAATTTCCCTTGCTTTTGACATGTCCGCTTCTTCACAAATTTGCTCAAGCAAAGGGGTAATGTCCTCTTCGGTCAAGAGTTCTTCATCGATGCCGCTATTGGCCAGAGTCGTCGACACCAGTTCCGCCAGTGTCTTCTTCAATTCCTCCTGTCGCTGCGTAAGATTGGTCTCCAACTGTTCCAGTCTCCGAATCTCCAGGCCTAATAGTCCCATGATAACGCTGGCTGTACAAATGAGAATGGCCCAGGACGGGTGTAGGCGGTGGTAGGTGACATACATAGTGGTCATGCGTACGACGAGGAGTACAAACTCGAAAATCAAGGCTCGAATGAAGACACGCGATCCAAACACGACGAATATTTCCGTCAGTGCGGAAGGAAACAGGATGAGTGCAGAGATGTGGGGGTTGTCCACCGCCACGAGATAGAAGACCAATGTGTACATGACGTCCCGAAAGACGGCAAATCGATAATCCAGCAATTTCGGTTGCCAGAGAAGCTGGATAATTCCCCCTGCGAAATCCAACAGGTTCAATGCCAACAAACCTAAAATAATCCAGTTAACGGTGGGAGTGGACCAAATGACTGCAATCAGGATGAGCGGGAAGGTCACACGTATCAAAAAAATGCGTGATTGCGCAGTGGCTTTGTGCTTCAATTTGAATCATCCTATTCCATGGTTGAAGAGACCTGCCACAAAGCAGGAAGTGAGCGGTAGACAATAATGCGCCAACTCTATTATGTATGGGTTCGTCGGAGAAGCCACTAGCGCGCATAGACCATTCCTCCTGTAGTTCAGAATCACCATGCGTAAGTGCGGTAAAACGCAAAGGACCCACCCCGTCGGCGTCAACCATTGCGGGGTGGGTTCGGACTTTGCGGGCCCTGCGACGCTATCTATACGGCCAGCATTGCCTGAACGTCTTTTTCCGGACTGGAGATTCCCTGAATATCAAAATTTTCCACCAGCACTTTCAGCACGTTGGGCGATAAAAATGCAGGCAGTGTGGGGCCGAGACGAATGCCTTTGACACCTAGCGATAAGAGGGCCAGAAGGACCGCCACGGCCTTTTGCTCGTACCAGGCGATGTCAAAAGCGAGGGGCAGCTCATTGATGTCTTTGACGCCCGTGGCTTCAACCAGAGCTTGGGCAATTAGGACCAACGAGTACGAATCGTTGCACTGCCCGGCGTCGAGAACGCGCGGAATTCCGCCGAGGTCGCCAAGGTCAAGCTTGTTGTAACGGTACTTGGCGCACCCAGCGGTTAAAATGATTGTGTCCTCAGGCAGCTCTTGAGCAACGTCGGAAAAGTACTGTCGCTCCTTGTGGCGTCCATCACAACCCGCCATGACCACGAATTTTCTAATGGCACCGGATTTCACCGCAGCCACAACTTTGTCCGCAAGGGAGAGGACTGAGGCATGGGCAAAGCCGACGTTCACACTGCCTTCTTCAAGTTGCTCGGGTGGTTGGCAGGTCAGTGCCTGTTGAATGATTTGACTAAAGTCCTTGCGTTTCCCTGGCTTCCGGTCCGCAATGTGTGGTACGCCTGGGTAGCCGACGGCACCCGTTGTGTAGAGCCGGCTGAGATAAGAGGAACGGGGGGGAATTAAACAGTTGGTCGTAAGCAGAATCGGACCGTTAAACTTCTCAAAGTCCCGCTGTTGCTCGTACCATGCACCTCCGTAGTTTCCAGCCAGGTTGTGGTAGTTCTTAAACACTGGGTAGCCATGGGCGGGGAGCATTTCGCCGTGGGTATAGACGTCTACGTCAAGCCCTCTAGTCTGTTCCAGAAGGTCCTCCAAATCCCGTAAATCGTGGCCGCTGATTAAGATGCCAGGTCGATTTCCAACCCCAATGTTCACCTGGGTTGGCTCCGGATTGCCATATGAGCCCGTATTGGCTTCGTCCAGCAGCGCCATGGCCTGTGTGGCTGCCATACCCGCTTCTAAGGCGAGTTCTACGAGATTGGCGACCGTCAAGGTGTCATCCGTAGTTGCCTTCAAGGCCCTCAACAAGAACTGTCCAATCTCCGGACTGGTTACACCCAGGGCACGAGCGTGTTCAGCGTATGCGGCAATGCCCTTCAAACCGTAAATGATTAATTCGCGCAAGGAACGAATATCCTCATTGGTAGTGGACAGGACACCAACGGTTTCTGCCTTTGCCAACATGGCTTTGCGGTCCGGGTCTGCCCAGACGGCGGCTTCTGGAAGCAAGTCACAATTCCACACGAAGCCAGCCGCCTCAGTCGCCGCTTTCACTTGATTGCGCACTTGCAGGGCGCTCTGAATTTGTGTCACAAAAAAGTCTTCGTCAAAGTTGACGTTGGTAATCGTCGTAAACAGGCTGTGTTCCACGAAACTGACCACATCGTCCGCCAGAACACCCATTTTTTCTGCCTGTTCCGCATAGACGGCAATTCCCTTCAAAGTGAAGATGAGGAGATCCTGTAGGTTGGCGACTTCACTGGTCTTGCCGCAGATGCCCACTGTTGTACATCCCGCGTTTGCTTTGGTTTCCTGACACTGAAAGCAAAACATACTCAAAGCTCTCAACTCCTGCAACTGTATTTTTGACTTCGCAATATCTAAATTTCCAGGAGAAATGGAGGTCCGGCTGTGATTTAGGTCACAACCTGTACCGAATTAGTCCTAAAACGGTGTGAACGTTCTATATGTGTAGTTCACTTTAACTAGGATGACGGACAACGTTATACAGTCTGCATCGCCCCGACCTGACTTGACGCAAACCCCAGGCAACGAGTCTACTTAAATAGGACATAGTCTTTGACTGGGAACTTTGACTGGGAAAGGTCTGGTGAAAGCGTTTATGGCGCGTTTGACGGATTCACAGCGACGAGAGATTGTCCGTTACCTGGAAGCAGATATGCCCTTGCCCGATAAATACCGGTTCTTGCTGTTTGAGGACAAAAGAGAAATGGAGTTGGTATGGTACGGCAAGACCAACGCTGTCAGCAACGCGGTGCTGCCGTTTCACACCATAGAGCGGGTAGTCGAACCGCGAACGGAGCGGGAGGTTACTCTTCAAATCAACCTGAACCTGTTTGACATGGACGACAGGGAACGCAAACGCCCATTGCAGGGATGGACTAATAAGCTCATTTGGGGAGACAACAAGCTCATTCTTTCCAGTCTCAAAAATGGCCCCATGCGCGCTGAAATTGAGAAACAAGGTGGCATAAAGCTCATCTATATTGACCCACCCTTCGACGCGGGCGCCGATTTCTCCATGACCATCCACGTTGGCAACTCTTCTTTCACCAAGCGAGGCAGTGTCTTGCAGGAACTGGCCTATCGAGATACCTGGGGAAAAGGCGAAGACTCCTTTGTCTCCATGATGTACGAACGCCTAGTGCTGGCAAGGGATCTGCTGGCAGAGGACGGCAGCATTTACCTTCACTGTGACTGGCGGGTGAACAGCATACTGCGGTTGGTCATGGATGAGATTTTTGGCAGCCAAAACTTCGTCAATGAAATCGTCTGGGGGTACAAGACTGGAGGCGTGCCGGAATCCATCGGCTTCTCCAAGAAGCACCACACCCTACTCTATTACTCCAGGAGTGCTGCCCCCATCTTTAACGCGTTGGAACAGAAGTCGTATGTGCCCACACTGCCCGAACCCCACACCAAATCCGGCAAGAGTCTGGGGGTTCGCAGAGATGAAGTGTGTGACCTGTGTGGCATCGGAAGTCCAGGTCAAAAATTCCGGATGGTGCGAGCCCGTGACATATGGGACGACATCCCCTCTATTTTTCGCAATGACAGTCAAGTTACAGGCTATGAGACGCAAAAACCGGAGGCTTTGCTGGAAAGAATCATCCGCGCTTCCTCCAACGAGGGGGATATTGTGGCGGACTTCTTTTGTGGATCAGGCACCACAGCCGCCGTCGCAGAGAAGCTTGGCCGAAAGTGGATTGTGGCCGATCTCGGTAAATTTGCCATCCATACGGCACGCAAGCGCCTCATTGGCGTCCAGCGTCAGCTCAGCGCAGAGAAGAAACCTCACCGCGCCTTTGAAATCCTCAATCTGGGCCGATGTGAGGGGAACAAGTTTGTCTGTGCCAATCCCAACCTGGCCGATGGGAATAGAGAACGCGAACTGCAGGAACAAAAAAGAGCACAGGTGAGCCTCATTTTGCGAGCGTATCAAGCCGACGAAATTGACGGCTTTCAGACTTTTCAAGGTAAAAAAAGCGGCAGACTGGTAGCTGTGGGCCCGGTCAATCTGCCGGTGACGCGCCTGTTTGTAGAGGAAATCATCAAAGAGTGCAGGCAAAGACACATAACGAGGGCAGATATCTTGGCGTCTGAATTTGAAATGGGGCTGTTTCCCAATGCTTTGGACGACGCCAAAGAGGAGGGCATTGACATTTTACCGAAACTAATCCCTGCGAATGTCTTTGACAAACGGACCGTTGAGAAAAACCAGGTGGTGTTTCATGATGTGGCTCATGTTGAAGCAACACCGCTCCTGAATGGTAACAAAGTGTCCATTGAACTCAGTCATTACTCGGTCTTTTACACTCAAGACTCGGTGGCCGAGGCGGTAGCCTCTCTTCGGAAGAAGGGGAGTACCACTGTTGTTGACAACGGTCAAGTTGTGAAGGTCAGGAAGGACCAAGATGGCGGTGTCACCAAGGAGACGTTGACTAGACACTGGACAGACTGGGTGGACTATTGGGCCGTAGACTTTGACTTTCAAAGGGAGCGTGAAACCGTGTGGATTCAGAACGCCGACTCCGGAGAATGGGAAGAGGTATGGAGCGGCGCCTATATCTTCGAGAATCAGTGGCAGTCCTTTCGCACCCGCAATCAACCCAGGCTGGAGTTGCAAAGCGCATTTCGAAAGTGTGCTCCGGGGCAGAGGAAAATTGCGGTGAAGGTCGTGGATATTTTCGGCAACGACACCATGACAATCCTCGATGTGAATGTTGGGGATGAAAGTTGAGTCGGTGCAGCGCGGGACTCAAAGTCATGCCACGACCCAAAGTCATTTCCCGACCCAAAGTCACTTCACGACCCAAAGTCATCTGCTCACATCACAGGGGGATTCAAGGAGTGCAGAAGCCACTATGTACTACGTCTATATACTTCGCTGCGCAGACAACACGCTGTACACTGGGTACACCACGGAGGTGACCAGGAGAATAGCCCTGCACAACAAAGGGCAGGGTGCGCGCTACACTCGTGGCCGTTTGCCGGTGGCACTGGTCCACTTGGAGTCCTTCGATACACAGTCGGCAGCCATGAAACGGGAATACGAAATCAAACAACTGCCACGATGGAAGAAGGAAATGCTCATTGTGGAAAGTTCCGTGGAAGAGCAGGACCTGTCATAATAGTGAACATGACCGCAAAGTGAACATGACCGCAAAGTGAACATGACCGCAAAGTGAGCATGACCGCAAATAAACATGGATGACGACCGCATAGGGACCGTCATCCACGGCAACTTGCAACCACCTGTATCTTGAGATTACTCCACCACCGCAGCCAGGGCTACTCGAATCATGTCGTCGAAAGACGTCTGACGCTCCAGGGGAGTAGTGCTTTCGCCGGTGATAACGTGATCGCTCACCGTCAGTACGGACAAGGCGCGAATCTTAGCCTGAGCAGCTAGGGCGTAGAGGGCAGCAGTCTCCATTTCCACCGCGAGAACTCCCAAATCCGCCAACCTTGACTGGGTGTCCGGACTGTCGTTGTAAAACCGGTCCGAGGTGTAGGTGTTTCCGACCCGGACACTTAAATGATTCTCTGTCGCATAGTCGTAAGCTCGCTTCAGCAACTCAAAGTCGGCGACAGGCGTGAAGGTGACACCGAAGGGGATGGATGTCAAAATCATACTGTCGTAGCAGGCAGCCTGAGCAATAATTACGTCCCGGACGTGAATGTTTCGTTCTAGTGCGCCACAGGTCCCCACGCGAATAAGTGTCTGTGCCTCATAGTCGTAAATCAGCTCGTGGGCGTAAATACTGGCAGAGGGAACGCCCATACCCGTTCCTTGTACGGAAATTCGCTTGCCCTTGTATGTACCTGTGAAGCCAAACATGCCTCGGACTTCGTTGTAGCAACGGCTGTCCTCAAGGAAAGTCTCGGCAATGTATTTGGCACGTAGCGGATCGCCAGGCAACAACACCGTTTGTGCAATGTCCCCTGGTCTGGCTTCCAAATGTACGCTCACTTCTATCACTCCTCGACGTCTAATGTAGTACAACTGGCGGAGAAAAGGCAATGCACCGCGAACTTCCATGGGTATTCTGGAAACATATTTGGTGGAACTATGCAGGAAACAGGGATAAGAGGGGCCGCGACATCATATGAAACTGTGAGCACAAAAATAAAGAGTACCAGTAAGTCTTTGGGAATAATGGTATGATAAAAGAGATTCATCACTCTCGAAAGTGACTCCAACAGTACATAGTAGCGCCGTCACAAGCGCAAAATTAGGGGGGCTGATTAGTGGCCGTGGTAACGGGGTTCACAGGTGTTTTCTGGCTTTTTGCACTGGTTCTTTATGTGCTAAACGGTATTGCATTCATGCGTTTGGCCGGAATTGCCGGGAGACCGGAAATTGGCTGGATGGCCTGGATCCCGATTGCCAGTACCATTCAGCAGCTGCTGTTGATTAAAAAAAGTGGCTGGCTCGTCTTTCTGTTAATTATTCCTATAGTGAACATCATCATGATGATTATTTGGCAAGTAAATCTGCTCAATGCCTTCGGCAAGAGTGGCGCGTTTGTCCTACTGGCCATTTTCGTCGCACCTGTTTACGAGATTCTATGGATTATCTGGGGACTATCGGACACCACAGTCTACAGGCTCTAGGGGGAGTGCCCGCACAGAGGTTATCTGCATGCACGCACCGCGCGGGTTCTACGGGATGGAAACAAAAATGAACCAAGGCAGGATTCAACGGCCTTGGTTCATCTGGGTGGCTATGGACCCGTGAGAAGCTTCGAACGTTCGCTTCGAAGGCTCTGTGTAAAGGGTTTAGCGTGCGGGTTGTTTATGGACCTGTGCCTGGGGCACGACAATTTTTTCGCTGCCTTTCACATCCGCCAGTTTTTCAATGGACTGATTGGCTGGTTCCGGCAATGTCAAAGTCAGAAGGAGACCAAGCACGGCGAACACAAAAGTAATCACAAACGTCCCCTGCAGACCCAAGTGCTGTTTTAGCACCGGAAAGAGAAAGACGCCAATGAAAGCGCCAATTTTCGCGAAACCCGCAGACATGCCATGGGCCGTCGTTCGGACGCTCACGGGATAGAGTTCGGCCGACAGAACGAATGTGGTGGTATTTGGGCCAAACTCAGAAAAGAAGTAGCTGATGCCATAGAGAATCAGAAATGGAAGAACCATTGACGTAATTCCCGGAATTACACCCATCCCAAGGAATGCCAGGCCCATTACTGAAAATCCAACCCACTGAAGGCGCTTGTGTCCGACCGTGTCGATTTTGAGGACGGAAAGTACATAACCGGGAACGGCCGCTATTGCAAACACGATGAGTGTCCATGCCTCGCCTTGTATCAGGCTGGCATTGGGAGCAATGGTTTTCATAATCAGCGGTGTGGAGATGGAGTTTCCGTAGTAGGCATAATCAAACAGGAACCAGGTACCTGCAGTGCCCAGAAGTGTCAGGAGCATTCTACGATTGGTCATGAACTGCTTGAAACTCATTAGAGCGGGAGCGGATGCTGCCTCAGTCCGTTCGGTTGCGCGCAACTGACCTTTCGTATAGGTCTGCAATTGCTGGGCCGCATCTTCCGTCTTATTAAGTACCTGAGACTGGAATCTTGGTGACTCCGGCATCTTTCGTCTGGCGTAAATGACACTCAACGCAGGGATTGCGCCGAGGCCCAGCATAATCCTCCAGGCCAAGTCGTGATTGATTCCTGTGGCCAACAGCGTAATGGCCACCATGGGACCTGCAATGAGCCCCAGAGCCTGCATGGAGAAGACCATGCCAACTAGCTTGCCGCGATCGCGCACGTTGGCATACTCACTCATAATCACGGCACTGATGGGATAGTCGCCGCCAATGCCGATTCCAAGGAAAAAGCGGAAAGCAATGAGCCAGTAGATATTCGGAGAAAAGGACGTCAAAATGGCTCCCACAGACATGATTGCTGCAACCAAACCATAGAGTTTCTTGCGCCCCAAAATGTCGGCTAATCGACCAAAAACGAAGGCTCCAAGAAAGTTGGCTATAAGCGTTGTACTGCCAACCAGGCCAACCATGGTTTCGCTGAGGTTCCATTGATGCTGAATGAGGACCAGTGCCGCACCGATGATAAACAGGTCATAAGCATCGGTGAAAAAGCCAAGACCGGAAATAAGCATTGCACGTAAATGGAACAGGCTTAAGGGTGCATCGTCAAGAGCTTCTTCGATGGAGTGATTTGTCATGTGACTCGACTCTCCTGCGCTGTTTTCCTGCACAGTAAATCCGCACCTTCTTTCAGACACATCTCAATAAGACCCGCTGGGACAAGTTGCACCCAAGGCCATCCTTATGGTAGCAGTGGATTGTTAAGTTTGTGTAAAAGCTACGTAAAGTTTTTGCTTAGATGAATCTTCTTTCAGCAAATGCGTAGACTTGGTATTATTTACTCATCGAGAACACCATGAGGTAGATTCACAAGCTGACGGAAAGGTGGGAGTAAAATGGATTTCTATACTTACGATGTACGGATGTTCAAAGAGACCTTTGAGTACGACTTCACCTACTTAAACGGCTTCATGCGAAACGTTCGCAGATTTGCCAATCGACCCGCTCTTACTTGCCCTTTGCGTGAACGAACCTGGACTTATGCCGAATTGAATAGCGAGGTCAATAAACTGGCTCATGCGCTTCTGGAAGATGGAGTGGGCAAATACGATGTGGTCATGTACCAATTGTTTAACTCGGCTGAATTCGTCTTTTGTTATTTGGCGCCACAGAAAATCGGCGCCATCAACTGTCCAGTCAATTTTCGGTTGGCACCTGGTGAGACCGCTTACATCATTGACGACAGCAAACCTGCTGTGTTTGTCTATGATGCGGAGTCCAGAGAGACGGCAGAGCAGGCCCTCGCTATGGCCAAGCACCGCCCGAAGCGGGTGGTCATGGTGGATATTCACAATGAACAGGAGCCTCCTGAGGGATGTGTTCGTTACACGGAGTACGTTCAGGGACGGCTGGAGGAAGATCCGGATATCCAGCGGCCAAGTCACGTCTACGACGAGACAACGAGGCTTTATACCTCAGGAACCACCGGCATGCCAAAAGGCGTGCCCCTGAATAATATTAACGACGTGCTGTCCGCCCACGACGTCGCTATGCACTTTCCCCTCAGCCCTGTTGATAAGACCTTGAACATGAGTCCCTGGTTCCATCGCGGTGGGTTGCATTCAGGCGGTCCAACGCCGACACTTTACGTGGGTGGCGAAATTGTCATCCTGAGATACTTCAATCCAAAGACTTGCCTGGAATACGTGTCAAAGTACAATCTTTCCTTTCTGATTGGCGCGCCGCCTATGTTGAAATTGCTGTACGAAACGCAGAAGAAGTCTCCAGCAGACTTGTCCCAGTTGAAAGGGATTGTGACCATGGGCGCACCCCTTGGCAGAGAAGACTGCATTCGCTATCAAGAGACGCTTACGCCCAACATCTTTAACGGCTATGGCACGTCTGAGGCCTTCTGGAACACCTTCCTACGACCCCACGATTTGCCGGACATGGCGGGGTCGGCTGGCCGCTCGTGCACCGATGACGAGGTGGCTGTCGTGAAGGTGTACTCTCATGGCCGTGCTGAACCCGACGATGTGGTGGCGATGGATGGCAAGGAAGTCGGTGAAATTATTGTGAAAGCGCCCGCCAAGACCACGTATTCCTATCTCAATAATCCGGAAGAATCGGAGCGCGTATTCTATAAGGGGTGGATTTACATTGGCGACATGGGCACGTGGGACGAACAAGGCTACGTCACGGTTGTAGGGCGCAAAAATGACATGATTGTCTCTGCCGGAGAAAACATTCATCCCGTACAGATAGAGGAAGTCCTGAATCAGCACCCGAAGGTACAGGAGTCCATCGTGGTTGGGGTTCCGGACGAATTGCGCGGAGAGTCTGTAGTGGCTTACGTCATCAAGTCCGATGCCTCTCTCACGGCAGCGGAACTGCAAAAGTACTGCAGTGAGTCGCCGCAGTTGGCAAACTACAAAAAGCCGCGGTTCTATCGGTTTGTCGACGAGTTGCCCTATACCGCCACAGGAAAGAAACGGCATTTTCAAGTGCGGGAACTTGCGAAAAAGGAGGCGCAGATGGGCGTCTTTGAGCGCCTGTAGGCTGGTTGTGGATGCACCGCCCACTTTCCTCAGGAATGCTCATGTGTTCCGGCATAAAAGAGAAGGTAGTTAGAGGCATTTGATTGCCAGTAGGCATTGTCGTGCTGACCTGGACTACTGTGAAGCTGCACGGGAATATGGCGGGCTTTCAGGGTCTGGGTCAGCGTTTTTTCTCCTTGGATGAAATAAGGAACATCAGCGGTACCGCAATCGAAATAAAAGGACATACCGGATAAATCCTGGGTTTTCGCCAGTTGGAACAACTGGCTGTCGGCCTGCTTCATAAGCAGTGCCGGCACAGTGTTGGGATTGACCCATGTTGCAGCACTGTGTCCGCCTACTTTACTAAATTCAGACGGGTTTCGCAGGGCAATGTTCAGCGCCACAAATCCTCCCATGGAAAATCCGCCAATATAGTGCTTGCTGCGCTGGGAAGAGACAGGGTAGTGGAATTCAATATACGGAATCAGCTCCTGCTGGAGGTAGTCGTAGTACTTGCCGTAGCTGTAACCGTTTGCCGCAGATGTGGCGGTGGCTGAGTTGACACCGTAGCTGTTGTCGATTTCGGGAGAAACAATAATAAGCGGCTGGATTTGACCCGAAGCGATAAGTCTGTCTGCGTCTGTGTTCATGTGAAGGCTGGTGAACGGAGTCGCCGCATTGGAGTCTTTTCCGTGAAAGAAAAACAGAACAGGGTACGTCCGGGAACCGGAGTACCCTGGTGGGAGATAAATGTCCACCTGCATTGTCTTTTGTAGCGCCTTGCTGTGGAAGGCGATGGTCTCAACCGTGCCCCGACTGGTGGCGCCGGCAGGACGTCCACTGCTTTGCAGGACGAAGTGAACCACAAGGACGGCTGCCACGGCGGCTATGACAACAAAGACGGGCACAATCAGCTTTTTCATCACAGGCGTGAATCCACCTCTTTCTGCGAAAACAGGCATTCACCACAATACCACTTATTTCTACACGGACAATCGCCATCCTGTTATACTGGTCCTAACAAGTTTTCCACGGGGGGAAAGCGATGCCACAGAACGAGCGAAATTGGGGAATGGCTTGTCACCTGGCCGCATTGTCAGGGTACATAATTCCACTGGGGTGGGTCTTGGGGCCCCTCATCGTCTGGCTCCTGAAGCGCGACGAATATCCTTTTGTTCACTATAACGGCAAAGAGGCTATCAATTTCCAGATTTCCATGTTAATCTACGCCGTTATTTCTGCCGTTCTGGTGCTGCTGTTAATTGGCATCGTACTCTTGTTGATTATTGTAATACTGCACATTGTCTGTACCATTGTTGCCGCCATTAAGGCATCCAATGGAGAGTACTTCCGTTATCCGCTGACCATTCGTTTTGTACGCTAAGACGGTGCAGCTGAGCCTTTTGCCACACTTGCATGGACCAACGAACTGGGCCCAGGTGGATGACCCGCCCGGTGACTATCCCCAAGTGGTCAATTCCAACTCAAATTCTGCCGAAAAATTTGCACTGACAGGGAATACCCGAACATTGGCTCCGGACAAGCGCCATGCTTCTTCAGTGCCTGGGAAGACGCCACGGTATTGATGAACGCCTGGTCGTAATTCAGCCTGGTGCTCCAGGCTCACCTTCCATATGCCGCTCTCCTCCAGGTTTGATGCGACCGCCTCAACGCGTACATCCTTGTGCCACACGCTTCCCAAATCAATTTCCGCTATCACCAACGTCGTGACTTCGGGACTGGTTTCTTCCCTTGCCACATCTTGGCCCTTGACGCCGCTACTGACGCCGGTTCCGGCCACCTCCTGCATCAGACGGACGGAGACAATGGCAACCGCCGGCCATGACCTTCGCATGAAGTCTTTGTACCCTGCCAGGTCCTGCGCAAGGCGAAAGTGGTCGGCGAGAATTCCTTCGCTTCGCGCCAGGATAGGTTGGTACAGCAGTCGGTCGTAATCCTCCATCATTCGCTGGGAAGAGAAAGCGGGAGTGATGGTGCGGATGGATTCCTTCATGCGGGATACCCAGCCTTGGGGCACAGACTGGGAGTCTCGCCGGTAGTACAACGGGACAATCTCATCTTCGAAAATGCGGTATAGAGACCGGCTGTCGCGGTCATCCGCCTGTTGTTCCGTAGACTGAGCAAGAGCGACGTTAGATTCCTTCAAAATCCCCTCATCGGCAATGGCCCACCCGTTTTTCCCGTCATACCCTTCGTCCCACCAACCGTCGCGAATACTGCAGTTGAGCACGCCGTTAATGCCCGCCTTCTGGCCGCTGGTGCCGCTGGCTTCCATGGGTCTAATAGGGGTGTTGAGCCAGACATCCACACCCTGAACCAGGTAGCGAGATACCTCCAGATCATAGTTTTCAATGAGGAAAATTTTATCCCTGAAGGCTTCCATATGGGAGATTTCTGCAATGGTCCGAATCAAATTTTGTCCAGGGACGTCATTTGGATGGGCCTTTCCGGAAAACAGCAGGTACAGGGGTCTGTCAACGGAAGTCATGAGTCGTTCAAGGCGACGGATATCGCGAAAAATAAGGGTTGCACGCTTGTATGTGGCGAAGCGCCGCGCGAAACCAACAACGAGGGCATCAACAGGCATAGGCAACTGGAAGCGTTCAATCATGCGTTTCTTAGCTGCCTGATGGGCATCCCACAGTTGACGGTCGGGAATGAGCTGGACTTTGTCCCACAGGTCTCGGTCAGAGAGACGTCCAACCCAGCTTGGGGGCAGATACTGGCGGTACACATCTCGAAGTTCCGGGGACAGCCACGTATGTACGTGTACGCCATTGGTCACAGCTGCCACGTCGATGTCTTCCGCCGGGATGCTGGGCAGCCAATGATGGAATAGTTCTGCCGAGACCTTTGCGTGCAGTTGGCTGACACCGTTGACCCGAGCTGCAACGGAGAAGGCCAAGCGGGTCATGTTAAAGTGATGGTCGACGAGCCCGAGCGCCAGAATCTCTTGGCGCTGCGCTCCCAGTTGCCAATAGTATGTAGAGAAGTACTTGTCCATTAACGCGACATCAAAGGCGTCGTGACCGGCAGCCACAGGTGTATGCGTCGTAAATACCGTGGTGCTTCTGACAGCCTCAAGGGCTGTGCCAAAATCCAGCCCTTGAGCAGAGAACTCACGGATCCTTTCCAGAGTGGAAAACGCCACATGCCCTTCGTTAAGATGCCATAGCGTCGGCGCCTCCCCGAGGGCTCGCAGACAGCGCACGCCGCCAATGCCAAGGATAATTTCATGGCAGATGCGTTCTTCCATATCTCCACCGTACAGCCTATCGGTCAACCGTCGTAATTCCGGGACATTTTCCTCAATGTCCGCATCGAGAAGGTACACAGGAACCGTTCCGGCAAATGTTCGCCACACGGCCAGTTGGATTGTTTGGCTACCCATTGGAACTTCCACGCGCAGCGGACTTCCGTCGGACTGAATCATGGGTTCAATGGGAAGCTCATTGCGCTGTAGCTCGGGGTACAGTGCCCGCTGTGAACCGTCAGGCTCAATCTGCTGCTGAAAATATCCCTTGCCGTAGAGAATCCCTACGCCAACCATGGGGAAGCCGACATCGCCGGCTGTCTTCATAAAGTCTCCAGCCAGTACGCCCAAGCCACCGGAGTAAATAGGTAACGACTCATTAAGGCCGAATTCGGCGGACAAATATGCAACTTTTACTGCCTTGGTCACGGTTGTAACGTCTCCACCTCTCATGAGGATTTCTAAATTTAACCCTCGTGCTGTTCCTATCATACCAGAGTTGTTCAAATTTTCCCGAAAGTGAGGACTGTCTTGATGACGCCCGGTTTGAAACAAATCTGTTTGAAACGTGTATTTAAATCCGTTCCATTTTCGTGACGGTTCGTTCGTTGACGACATTGCCGGTGTTGACAGTGCTTTTGGGCTCAAACAACATTACCTGGACTTCCTCAGGTGCCACAGGTTGATGTTCAATTCCTCTAGGGATAATGACAAACTCTCCCTCCTCAAGCTGCACATCGTGCTCTCCATCATCTCTGTAGCGAATCAGCAGTTGCCCTTTCATCACAAGAAACATTTCGTCTTCTTCATCGTGGGTATGCCACATGAATTCGCCCTTGAGCTTGGCCAATTTTACATAGGAATCGTTCAAATCGCCGGCAATTCTGGGGTTCCAGTAATCTGAGAAATCAGCAAACTTCTCCGCCGTGTTGACTTTGGAAATCATATGTACGTCCTCCATTTCGGTTCGCGATGCTTGGATGACTGAACTCGTCAGCCAAATTTTCAGCCTCTGACACACTACCCATTGTACTGCAGCCATCCAAACTAAGATGAGTAGCATCACCGCTATATTTTCCGCCTCATCTTTCCTGTGCTGCCATGTCAAATAAATCTACCTACTCAGGTGTGCCTCCCAAGCTGGTCATATTACAGTGGTTCTCCTGGGAACATAATTTCCACCGTTTCCGCCGACACTCTTACTAAGTCCGCTGTAGGAGGTGTGTCGGTGAAAGTGGCCATTATGGGCGCGGGCCTTTCCGGGTTGGCCTGTGCCATGGAGTTGGAGCGCCATGGGATTGAACCCATTATTTTTGAAAAAAGAAGGACTGTTGGTGATAGATTCGTTAACGGTGAGGTGTTTTTCTCCCTCTTTTCGAGACCTGTTCTCGATGAAATCAGGTACCTGTCTGAACGCCACAAACTCTACCTACAACCCATTACCAACATCAATCAGTTAATCGTTTCTGCCCCTGAAGCTACAGCCACCCTGAAAGGCCGTGTGGGGTTTATCACGTCCAGGGGTCGCCACGCTCAATCCCTGGAAGGGCAGTTGGCCAGAACCGTCAAGACAGATATCCGGTTTCACTCAGAAGAGTCCTATGAGCACGTGGCGCAACACTACACCCACGTGGTACTGGCCACTGGGGACGCGACCTACACAGAAAAACTCCAACGGTTCGATACGAGTTCGACGGTTACTCTGGCCGGAGCGACGGTAGAGGGCCAGTTTCAGCCTCACCAGGTACAGTGTTGGCTGGACAATTCGCTGGCGCCGCACGGTGGCTACGGTTATGTGATTCCCCTTTCCCGTCGAGAGGCTTCACTGGTCGTGGCCTACCCGGAGAAACACGGATTTGCGGCTTATGACTCGCAACGGCAGTGGGATTTGTTCTTTAGACGCGCTCAGAAGGATTTGGGTCAAGAGTTGAAGGTCACAGACACTTTTGAGGTAAATCGGTACATCATGGGACTTGCCCAACACCCGCGAATTGGGAACACGTTTTTTGTGGGGAACTGTTTCGGCGCTCTCATGCCCTTTATGGGGTTTGGTCAATTTCAGGCCATTCTGACGGGCATTTATGCTGCCTGGGACATTTGTGGTCTGGGCGACTATGAGTGTTTGACGGAGCCACTGCGGCACGCCCATCAGAACTCCCTCGCTCTGAGACGCGCTATAGAACAGATGGATAATTCACGGCTGAATCAGGTGGTAGACAAACTCAACGGTTTTTGGGGGCGAAAGCTGGTGGAGACCAAAGTGGATGTGCTGAAGTGGGGCTCCTATTTGGCGCGAATCAGTTCCTTGGGTCTGCGCAATAGTTGATACACCACTTCGGCCAGTATCAGTCCCATGGCTATAGCGCCCGCAATCATCAGGGTTTTTGCCGACAGTTGCACTGCGGTATTGTAGTCGTTTAGGACAAAGTCCCGCATTGCGTCATAAGCCAGTCCACCGGGAACCAATGGAATGATACCCGCAGCACTGAAGACCGTGACGGGCGCTTTGTGCAATCGGGCCAAAAACAGGCTTGCGCTGGCCAGAACAAAGGCCGCCAGAAGCGTAGCAGGGACAGTGGACATGCCCCAACGGATGAGCAGTAGATAAGCTATCCATCCCAGCATTCCCACCGCCCCACAGGTCACCAGGAGCCGTCTGGGAACGCTAAAGACCATGCCAAACGCAGCGGTGGCACAGAAACTGACAACCAACTGAATGGGGATGTTCACGAAGACACCTCTTTTCCATAGGTCTCAACCGTTGGCAACTCGTCACATGCAGCCGTTTCCTCGTTCATATGAGGGTCAAGGTGACAGCTACGCCGGCGCCAATGGCCATTGCCGTCAACACCGCTTCCGTGCCCTTTGCCACGCCGGCCATCAGGTGGCCCGCCATTAAATCGCGGATGGCATTGGTTATAAGTAAACCGGGAACGAGAGGCATGACGGACGCAATGATAATTTTATCTTCCATTTCGCCGATTCCAATCCGGGTACATCCAATGGCCATCAAGCCCAGAGCAAGAGACGCCAAAAACTCGGAAAAGAACCGGATCCGAGTGATGTGGTGTAAATACAGAGCCAGGGCAAACCCCAGCCCCCCGCACACCACTGCAGCAGCGAAGTCGTTCCAGACGCCACCAAACATTATGAGGAAACAGCCGCTGGCAATGGCCGCCATCAGGATTTGCAGCGGGACGGGATACTGGTGATTGGACTGTTCCACGGCGACGAGAGCGGCATGGGTCTCGCTCAGTGACAGATGACCGCTGCAAAATCGTCGGGATATCGTGTTGACCTCCGTGACTAAGTTCAAATTGACCCTGCGTTCAGAGACGCGGATGAGGTGTGTCTGGTTGTCCGTCCCCAGGGAAAATACGATGCCCGTTGGCGTGACAAAGCTTTGAGCCGGTTGATGGCAGGCCTGTGCCATGCGAATCATGGTGTCTTCCACGCGAAAGGTTTCGGCGCCGTTTTGCGACATGATTTTCCCGGCCAACAGACAGACCTCCGATAACAGGTGACTGTCTTCCGACTGCGGTGTCGTCACATTTCTTCACCCCCAAACAAGGTTCCACGAGGCAGTTCAGACTGATGCAATCATCATAACAAAAACACCGGAGGCGGAGAGGCGATCCGTCCGATTTCGAACTGTTGCCTCTGCAACTCCCGGTGATTGCTGGCGTACGTCTGGCTGGTTAGTGCTAGTGCTGAAGGCTGTGAGATTTCTGCTGGAGGTTCTTCAGCAGATTGGTAAAGGACTGCTCAAACTGCGACAAGCCCTGCGCCAAAAGTTCGGATGTGACGGATGTCAGGGAAATCCCCCCGTCTTCCAGAGCCTGTACTTGCTGTTCTGCCGCGGCCAGGTCGGTTTCCACCGTGGCCTGGAACTCTCCTGCTTTCAGCACGGCGTCAAGGGTTTGCGGAGGCATGGTGTTCACCGTGTCCTGGCCAATCAGTGTGTCCACGTAAAGCAGTTCAGGGTAGCTGGGATTTTTGGTACTGGTGGACGCCCACAGGGGCCTTTGGACCATGGCTCCAGCCTGCGCCAGTTTTTCGAAGCGATTATCGAAAAAGCGGCGCTTAAACAACTGATAGGCAATTTTCGCGTTGGCAATGGCAGTCTTGCCCAGGAGTGAAGAGTTAAGACCCCCTTCTTGAATCAATTTGTCCACCATGGTATCGACTCGACTGATAAAGAAGCTGGCCACTGACGCCACCTGCAGGGATTTTCCCTGGCTGGCTCTGCTCTCCAGTCCGAGCAGGTAGGATTCGATGACAGCGTCATAGACCTGAACACTGAAAATCAAAGTGACGTTCACTGGAATTCCGTCGGAAATCAGCGTGCGAATGGCCGGTAGACCTTCCGGCGTCGCAGGAACCTTAATCATGATATTGGGTTGTCCCAGAGTCTGGTGAATCCTGCGGGCTTCCGCGATGGTGGCGTCTGTGTTCCTGGCTAAAGCAGGGGGTACTTCAATGCTCACATAGCCGTCTTTGCCGTTTGTTTGATTGTAGACAGGGCGTAGCAGCCTGGCGGTTCTCCCGATATCTTCGAAAGCGAGGATATCGTAAATCTCTTCTGTACTCTTGCCATTGGCGACGGCGGCTCGAATGTCCCCGTCGTAGGCTGAACTGTTGGTGATGGCTTTTTCAAAGATGGTGGGGTTGGAGGTCACGCCAGTGACTCCGGCGTCGACCAGCCTGGCAATGTGGCCGGATTGCAGTAGGCTGCGTTCCACGTTATCGTACCAAACGCTTTGACCTAAAGTGTTCAATTGTTGGATGGAAGTCATCAGGATTCAGCTCCTCTGTAATGTCCCATGGGAGGGATTGTAAGCCGATAAAATAGGGTTCTTGCAGGACTATGGCATGGATTCAACCTTAGACTAAAGAAATGGAGGGTGTCCGTCAACTTGGCAGGACACCCACTGCATCCACGGGCCGTGTCCATGTCGGGGCAAGGTCCACCGTTGAATTTCCTTACAATTTGGATTAACTTTAATAAGACGTTGAGCGGACAGTGCGGCAAATTTCAATTGCGGCGTTCGGGTCCGTCGCGGTGGATAAGGGGCTTTGTATGTCCCTACAATGAGGTGAGAGTATGGGACGTGTCATCACAGGAATTGGAGCATCTGCAGGTGTGGCTGTTGGGAAGATTCTCTGGTGGAAAAAGGTCGTTCGAAACATTCCGCAAGCCCAGCTTTCTACAGAACAGGTGGATTTGGAAATTGCTCGCTTTGGAGAAGCAGTCAGCGCGGCTGAGGAACAAATCCGCACATTGAAAAGTGAGACAGAGCGCCGCATTGGCAAGAAGGAGGCGGCGGTGTTCGAGGCACACCTGGCCTTCCTGCGCGATCCTGCCTATGTCGGTGAAGTCAAGGACCGCGTTGCCAAGGAGCAGGTGAACGCCGAGCACGTGCTGGAAAACGTTACGACGGAAATGCATGACATGCTGCGGGCGCTGCCGGACGAGTATTTGAGCGCCCGTGCCGATGATATCCGCGATGTAGGCGACAGACTTCTGGGAATCCTGACCGGGCAGGAGCCTTTCAATCCTTTGCTCACACCGCCTCAGACCGTGGTCATGGCAGAAGAGTTGACACCCTCGGAGACGGCTCAATTGAACGATAATGTGGTTGCCATGGTGACACAGAGGGGTAGCAAGACCGGGCATGCGGCCATAATTGCGAGAACCATGGGGATCCCCATGGTGTTAGGCGTCACTGAAGTCGATGACCTCAGCGACGGAACCACGGTGATTGTGGACGGGGACGCCGGAGTCATTACCGTCCATCCCAGTGCCGACGAAGTCACGGCTGCGAGACAACGGGCTGAAGAGCAAGCGAAGCACATGGAGCAGGTCATGGCCAATGTGAAGGAACCCGCAGTGACGCGCGACGGAAAAAGAATCGACGTGTTTGCAAACATCGGCAGCCCCAAGGATGTTGCCGCAGCGCTGAACTACGGTGCAGAAGGTATAGGGTTGTTTCGGACGGAATTCCTGTACCAGGAAAATGACCACTGGCCAACAGAGGACGAACAGTTTGAAGCCTACAAGGCTGTGCTTTCGGCCTTTGGAGAGAAGCCGGTGATTATACGCACACTGGATATTGGCGGAGACAAGAAGCTGCCGTATTTTGATATGCCACAGGAGGACAACCCGTTTCTCGGCGAACGGGCGATTCGTTTCTGCAAGGCGAATCCAGAGGTTTTTCGGACACAATTGCGTGCCCTGCTGCGCGCCGGCGCCTTTGGAAACCTGTGGATACTGCTGCCCATGGTGGAAAACATTGACGAGATTGAAGACACCAAATCGCGCTTGGCGCAGTATCGCCTGGAACTGACGGCAGAAGGACAGACGGTGGCGAACAAAATTCCTGTGGGCATTATGGTGGAAATTCCCGCTGCAGCCATTATGGCGGATGCGTTGGCGCCGCATGTGGACTTCTTCAGTGTCGGGACCAACGACTTGACGCAGTATTCCCTCGCTGTGGATCGCGGCAATGAACGGATTGCCCACCTCTATGATGCTGCGCATCCGGCCGTTTTGAGGCTGATTGGCATGACTTGCAAGGCAGCGGCAAAGGCGAACATTCCCGTGGGCGTCTGCGGTGAACTGGCCGGTGACGCAAGGCTGGCCGAAGTGCTGGTGGGATTGGGCGTTACGGAGCTGTCAATGAGCGCAAAGCAGATTGCGGGCGTCAAGGCCAAGGTGCGTACCACTTCCGCTGACTCAGCCGCCAAGACGGCTAACAAGGTGCTGGCACAGGAGAGCATTGAACAGGTGTACAGCTTTCTGAAACACCATGTAGAGTCGAAGTAGGCAACCTTAGGTTGTCGAGGTAGAAACGCCATCTGACGCGAGGGGGAAACGAAGTGGCGGTGTACGCACTGAATTTGTTTAATGTTAAGGATGCGTCGGAGTATCGGGCATACGCGCGTGAAGCGGAGAAAGCAATTGCCAGACATGGTGGAAAAGTTGTGGCATTGGGCGACCTCTTGTCCAGCCCTCAGGGAGACATTAAGCCCCGGCGCGTATTGATGCTGGTGGAGTGGGAATCGAAGCAATCCATTCGCGGCTACCTGGAGGATCCGGAGTTGACCCACATTCATCCACACCGCGAGAATGGCGTGGAAGACTTTGTCTGGCACTTATTCGAAAAATTGGAGGACTTGCGACCGGTCCTGAATGAGGAAAAATAGGCCGTGAACATAACGCTAGCCGTGGGTGACACCACAAAACAGAAACGCAGTCGTCCACACTAACCTCCTGGACTGAACGCCTGCGTCACCCACGCGACGGCAGGTAGTTGGCCACTCCCCTCAGCGGTTGTCAGAGGTGCGTCGATTGTCACAGGATACCCCGGAACCTTTATTGTTTTTCCGAGGATTTCTCGCTACTATGAAGGATGGCGAGGGCAAGGACGTACCTCAACGCTAGGAAGGGAGTCTTTTCAATGGCCAGCAAGACACTTCAGAAGTTTTTGCAGGAAAACCTCCAGGATTTGAAGAATCGTGGCCTCTACAACGTCATCGATCCGCTGGAGACAGCAAACGGTCCCATCATCAAAATTGAGGGCAAGGCACTCATCAATTTGTCCTCTAACAACTACCTCGGTCTCGCGACAGACGAACGACTCGAAAGCGCTTGCATCGATGCAACCAAAAAATACGGCGTTGGCGCTGGAGCCGTTCGAACCATCAACGGAACCTTGGCGGTACACGAAGCGCTGGAGAAAAAGTTGGCTGAATTCAAGCATACGGAAGCGGCCATTGCCTTTCAGTCCGGCTTCAACTGCAACATGGGCGCGATTTCCGCCGTCATGGACAAGAATGATGCCATTTTGTCGGATGAGCTGAACCACGCTTCCATTATTGACGGTTGCAGACTGTCTGGTGCGAAAATTATCCGTTTCAACCACTCGGATATGGCACACCTACGGCAGAGAGCCAAGGAAGCCACTGAGTCGGGCCAATACAACAAAGTTATGGTGATTACCGATGGCGTCTTTTCCATGGACGGAGATGTGGCCAAACTTCCGGAAATTGTGAAAGTCGCCGAGGAGTTCGACCTGATTACCTATGTGGATGACGCCCATGGATCCGGTGTAATGGGTGGCGGGGCCGGCACAGTTCACCACTTTGGCCTGTCCCACAAGATTGATTTCCAAATCGGGACCCTGTCCAAGGCTATCGGCGTGGTTGGCGGTTATGTTGCCGGTACCAGAGACCTCATCGACTGGCTGAAGGTCCGGGCGCGCCCGTTCTTGTTCTCCACCTCCCTCACACCGGGCTCGGCTGCGGCCTGCCTGGAAGCGGTAGACATTCTTTTGAACAGCAGCGAATTACAGAACCGCCTGTGGGACAACGCCAACTACCTGAAGCAAGGACTGAAACAGAGAGGCTTCGACATTGGCCACAGTGAAACCCCCATTACACCGGTAATTATTGGTGAAGAGGTGTTGACACAGAAGTTCAGTCGGCGGCTTTACGAAGAGGGCGTCTACGCCAAGTCCATTGTCTTCCCCACAGTGCCCAGGGGAACGGGCAGAATTCGCAACATGCCCACGGCAGCTCACAGCAAGGAGATGCTGGACAAGGCGCTGGACGTGTACGAAAGCGTCGGCAAGGAACTGGGCATCATCTAGAAATGTGGCTCGTCGAACCCGCAGTACCACTGGTACTGCAGCCGGAATAAGATAGCCGCTAACTGACGTCGAGGTGTTGACAGGTGAAAAAGATACTCATAACCGGTGCGCTGGGCCAGATTGGATCGGAACTGGTTCACCGCTTGCGCGATGAATACGGATTGAGCAACGTAGTTGGCACGGATATTCGCCACGTGGACAACGAAGTGACCCAATCAGGACCCTTTGAACTGCTGGATGTGACAGACGGGAAACGGATGTACGATATTGCAAAGCAGTATGAAGTAGACAGTGTCATTCATTTGGCCGCACTGTTATCCTCCACTGCAGAGGGCAAGCCGCAACTGGCGTGGAACCTCAACATGGGCGGACTGGTCAACGGGCTGGAAGTGGCACGGGAACTCCAGTGCCAGTTCTTCGCGCCCAGTTCTATTGCCGCCTTCGGTCCAGGGACGCCGCCGGACCACACGCCGCAGGACACCGTTCAGCGACCCAACACGATGTACGGGGTCACGAAGGTCGCCGGAGAACTGCTCTGTGACTATTACTATCATAAGTTTGGCGTCGATACCCGGAGTGTCAGGTTCCCGGGACTGATTTCCCACGTGGCCCTGCCGGGTGGGGGAACCACAGACTACGCTGTGGAAATCTACTACGAAGCCATCAAAAACCGCAGGTACACTTCGTACATTGCCGCAGGCACGTATATGGATATGATGTACATGCCGGATGCCCTGAATGCCATCGTGAACCTGATGGAAGCAGACGCCGGACGTCTGAAACACCGCAACGCGTTTAACATAACAGCGATGAGCGTCGATCCCGAGGACATTGCCCAGTCCATTCGCACTGCGATTCCGGAGTTTCGGATGGATTACGAGGTGGATGGCGTTCGCCAGGCCATTGCGGACAGTTGGCCCAACTCGCTGGATATCTCCTGTGCCGTAGAGGAATGGGACTTCCACGCCGAATATGACCTGGAGCGCATGACGACGGACATGCTCCAGCACCTCCAGCAGAAACTAGGGATTCACGCCGCAACAAAGTGACGCAAACTCCCTTTAGGCGCACACCGCTTTAGAGCTTTGCCATGAAGATTGAGGAACCGGGTTGGCCACAAGGAACCCGGTTTTCAATTTTTTAAGGGACAATGACGCTGTGTGCACATCGGTCTTTCGCAACAGGGCTTGTAGAGCAGGGCTTGCCTAACCAAGGGACCCCACCGGAGGTCAACAAAGCGGGCGGTTGTGAAGGGGTTACATAATCTGGAGACTCTCTTGATTTGACCGTTTCTACCAAGTTTCGATAAACTATGAGTATCTATATGCAGGTTTGTCGAATCGTAGATTTGGGAGGAGCGGTTTTTTGTGAATGCAAAGGTAAGGGTAGTTCTCGGTTCCCTATCCCTATTGGCCCTCAGTGCTGCGCTTGTGGGAACGTCCTGGGGAGACTCCCTCTCGGACGCGCAGCAGCAACTGGCCAAGGCCCAGGAGCAGGCGCAGCAACTGAAGAACCAGTCGCAGAAAACCTCTCAAAAGATACAGGAACAGAAACAAGAAACTGCGCAGTTACAGCAGTCCTTACAGCAGACACAGTCAAGTTTGGCCGTTACCCAGCAACAAATCGACACCAATCAAGCGCAACAGCAACAACTTCAAGATAAAATCGATGCCTTGAACAGCAAAATTCAGACGACGCAAGCGGAATTGCAAAAGGACACCAATGATGTCAACCAGATGTTACGGGCCAGTTACGAATATGGCACTGTGCCTTACATGGATGTCATCTTTCAATCCACCAGTTTTTCTGATTTGCTGACTCGACTGAATCTCATTTCGGCCGTCACCAAGAGTGAACAGACCATGGTCCAGAACGTTTCCGATTTGCAAACGCAATTGAAGCAACAGCGGTCTGACGAGAACTCTTCCATTCACGAGCTGCAGTTGAAAGCTACGGAACTCAGTCAGATGAAATCACAGGAAGTCAGCCTGAAGAGCCAGAAACAGCAGTCCATAGAGACCGTCAGCAGAAGCATTAACGCGTTGCAACAAGAGGAAGACCAGTACAGTCAGCAGATGCATCTGACGCAACAACAGATTTCGGATTTAAAACAGCAAATTGCGGAAGCAGAGGCTATTGCAGCTACGCAATCCGGAAATGTTGTGGAGTCGGACCTGCGCTACCAGACGGTGTCGGCACAGAAACTTTACGACTACGTCCAGAACTACGACAGCACCTACTTCAAGACGCCGTCGGCGTTTTCCGTGTCAGACATGCAGACTATCTGCAATGCCGCCCAGTCTTACAATGTAAATCCCATTCTGCTGGTGGCCATTACGGGCCAGGAAGAGTCTTTTGTTCCTAAGGCCTGGTCTGCATGGCCGGCAATACACAAGAATCCGTTTAACGTATATTACAGTTGGATGTGGACCAACGAATATCGCCCGCAGTGGAACTTGACGGACACTGCGGGCATTGCGGCCAATACCGTGCGTCACAAACTGTCAACACCGCCGCCCAGCGGTGAGGATCCCTTCGTCTGGATTAACGACCCCAAAAACCCCTGGGGCCTGTACGCCACGGACCGGAACTGGTCTGCGGGGGTTGAGAAATTTTTCAAGAGTATCACTTCCTACGTTAACTCTTGAGTTTTCCCATAGACTTCCAGGGTAAAGGTTTGTGAATTTTCCAGGTGAGGTGTGCGCCATGGGGGCGGTCCCTGTATACGTGATTGACAGAGTCCTGAACAACAACGTGGTGGTGGTTCGGTGTACTGTGGAGGGCCAAAGCAGGGAGTACATTGTCGTGGGAAAAGGCATTGGCTTTGGCCGGCGGCGCGGGGACATCATTCCCTCCGGCGACTCACGAATTGAAAAACTGTTCTCACTGGTCATGGAAGAACACCAGTCACAATTTGAACAGTTGTTTACGACAGTGTCACCTGAGGTTGTGGGTATTGCTGAAGAAATTATCTCCTACGCCACAGAAACCCTCAGGAAACCTCTGCATGAGCATATCCACGTAGCCCTGGCCGATCACATTGGTTTTGCCTTGGCCCGGCTTGAAGGCGGAATCAACATCGAAAATCCGTTTTTGGAGGAAATTCGCACCCTCTATCCCCCGGAATGGAATGTGGCCGAGGTGGCGGCACAATGGATCTCCCAGCGATTCCGTATACAAATTCCCGAGCAGGAAGTGGGTTTCCTGACCCTTCACATTCATTCCGCGACGCATACTCACGGACTGTCTCAGACCATGCGCGTGGCTGACTCCGTCAACATGGCCATTAAGACCATTGAGGAGGAACTGGGGCAGGAAATCGCCCGCAATCAATTGAATTATGCCAGGCTGGTTGTTCACTTGCGCTTCGCGATTCAGAGGTTGCTGCGTAACGAGCCCATTGCGAACCCCCTGACGGAAACGGTGAAGGACAAGCTTCCAGAGAGTTATCACATTGCCCTTCGAGCCGCAGACAAGATGACCAGTCGCCTAGGTTTAACTTTCCCGGACGATGAAATTTCCTATTTGGCAATGCACATTGGACGACTGGCCAATGTCACGTGAATGATATTGTATTTATGATATTGCAATGGTTCTCCAAAGGTATTATGATATGGTCATCAATAGCGTGTTACTGCCAACAGTGCAGGCATGAGCTATCCATTAGCTTGTGCCTGCTTTTTTGTTGTCTGGCAGTAACCGTTTTCATCTTTACCCATCATTATTTCGAAGGGGGATTTCTTGATGAAAGCAAAGCAAGGGAGCCTGATGCAAATTGTGCTCCTGATGGCCGTGGTTTTCGCCATCGCAGCAATCTTTTACTACCTGGGCTTGCCCGGCGGACTCAACGTACCATTCCTGTTGTCCATTGGCTACGCTGTGCTGTCCAACTACGCGGCAATCTTGGCTATTGGCATCGCTGTTGCCATTGCCAAGGAAAACCAGGGAGCTGCCGGTCTCGCCGCATTTCTTGGCTATGAAGTCATTATTCAGGGATCGACGGCGCTTTCGAAGTCTATCAACGCGGGTGACAAGAGTGCGTTTGTCCTGGTCGCCGGACTGATTGCAGGAGTTTTAGCCGGTATTATGTACAATCGCTTCTACCGAACCAAATTGCCAACCTGGCTCGGATTTTTTGGCGGACGGCGTTTCGTGCCTTTGGTGACGGCATTTGCTTCACTTTTCATTGCACTGGTTTTGGGCCACACCTGGCACTAGGACAGGGGAACCCGTGAGAAAAACGAACCATGTGAAGGAGGATTCATATGCTCGGTCAACTCCAGAGAATCGGTAAAGCGTTGATGCTGCCGATTGCTGTCTTGCCTGCTGCCGGTCTGTTGCTTCGCCTTGGACAACCGGACACGCTGAACATTCCGTTCATGGCGGCTGCCGGCAATGCTGTCTTCAACTTTTTGCCGTTACTGTTCGCCATCGGTATCGCTGTTGGTTTTGCCAAAGAAAACCACGGTTTGGCGGGTATGGCTGGCTTCATTTCCTATGAGATTCTGTCTTACGGTGCACAGGCTATTAACAGCTCCATCAGCCTGAGCTACCTGGGTGCCATTGTTGCCGGCCTGTTGACTGGCTGGATGTTTAACATGTTCAGTCAACGGGAAATCAAGTGGTTGGATTGGATGGCTGGCGGTCGCGGTTTTGCAGTGGTGGTCATTTCCCTAATATCTATAGTTCTCTCCATTGTTTTTGGCTATGTGTGGCCGTTCGTTCAGGACGCGTTCAACGCTCTTGGACATTGGCTGGGCGCCACTGGCGCCATTGGAGCAGGTTTCTACGGCCTGTTCAACCGACTGTTGATTCCATTTGGATTGCATCATGTCATCAACACGTACATCTGGTTTGTTTACGGAAACTATCACGGTGTTACGGGAGATTTGAGCCGATTCTTCGCTGGCGATCCCACAGCCGGTGGCTATATGGCCGGATTCTTCCCGATTATGATGTTTGGACTTCCCGGCGCGGCAATCGCCATGATTGTAGCGGCCAAGCCTGGACGCCGCAAAGTCGTTGCCGGTGTTCTCGGTAGCGCTGCCTTCACAGCGCTGGTGACAGGCGTCACAGAACCTATCGAATTCGCCTTCATGTTCCTCGCGCCACTGTTGTTCCTGTTCCATGCAATTTTGACCGGGTTCTCACTGTTTCTTTGTTACGCTTTGGGAATTCGGGACGGATTCACGTTTTCTGCCGGTCTGATTGACTACGTGCTGAACCGAAACTACGCGACGCACGGCTACTGGCTATTGCCCATTGGACTGGCCTTTGGGATTATCTACTTCCTTGTGTTCTACTTCAGCATCAAGATTTTTAACATCAAGACACCAGGCCGTGAGGATGAAGACGTTGCCTTTGCAGGGGCTGGTGGGTTCATTTTGGATGAATACCAGATTGCCGGAGACGAGCCTGCAACTGCGACTACCCTGTCAGGAACGGGAGGAGCGGAGGCGGAAACGGATCCTCTGACGCTGCAAGCCAAAGCCATTGTTGAGGCGTTGGGCGGGCCTCCCAACATTGTGGAAGTGGAAGCATGTACCACTCGCCTTCGCTTGCAGCTGAAGGATGCGCAAAACATCGACGAGAAGAAGCTTAAAGCCCACGGCGCCACGGGAATGATTCGGCTCAACCAGCAGAATGTCCAGGTCATTGTGGGCACCATCGCAGACATGTTGGTAGACGAAATGAAAAAGTTTATGTAACCATGAAAAAGGATTTTCACTCACTCTGTAGGGTGGTGTGGCATCTTTGAAGAGAATTTTGGACTGCCAGGCCAGTGACTTTGCAACTATGCCGGCCAAGGACTTGAAAATTGCTATACAGGCCGCAGAGGGACGGACAATACTGAGTGAGTGCATTGTCTCCTGGACGCCGCTACTTCGGGATGTATCCAATCCCGAAGTAGCCCGGGCGTTTGGGGCTGACCTGCTCCTGCTCAACCTGTTTGACACCGATACGCCTCTCGTTAGCGGCTTGCCCCAAGCCTCAGGCACTGAAGTCGTCAGGGAATTAAAGCGCCTTACGGGAAGACCGGTAGGTCTGAACCTGGAACCGGTGGACATGGATGCGGCAGTGATTGGGGAGAACATTGAGGTTCCGGCAGGGAGACGATTGACTCAGGCTAGTATTCGCAAGTCCATGGAGTTTGGCTTTGATTTTGTCTGCCTTACCGGAAATCCCAGCACGGGTGTCAGCAACGCGGAAATTTCCCGGGGCATTCGCCTGGTGAGGGCAACCGTCGGGGACAAACTGCTGCTAATGGCAGGGAAAATGCACGCTGCTGGACTACGTGAACGGTGGACTGAAACGAACCTGGCTCAGTTGGCGAAAGAGTTCGCCGAGGCAGGTGCGGACGTTGTGCTGCTGCCGGCACCGGGCACGGTTCCTGGCGTGGACTACCCCATGTTGCGCAAAGCTGTAGACACTGCCCACGACCTGGGGGCACTGGTGATGCTGGCGGTAGGGACGTCCCAGGAAGGGGCAGACTCCAGAACGGTGTCGGAAATTGCTTTACAGAGTAAAATGACGGGAGCGGACATATTTCACTTGGGTGACGCAGGTGCTTTGGGCATTGCGCATCCGGAAAACATTCTGTCGGCTTCCATTACCCTTCGCGGACAGCGCCATGCCTGGCGCAGAATGGCTGCTTCTCTAATGAGATAGTGGCTCGCGACAAGACCTAATCACAAGTGAGGCGAGAACAGTGATTGAAAGGTCGGTTGTCGTTAAAAATCCAAGTGGATTACACGCCCGCCCCGCGGCTGTGCTGATTCATAACGCGGAGCGTTTTCCGTGCGAGTTGTCCATGGTCAAAGGTTTGCAGAAGGTGGATTTGAAAAGCATCCTGGGTGTTATGTCCCTGGCTGTCAGTCAGGGTGACACGGTGATAATCAGGGCGGATGGCCAGGGTGAATCGGAAGCGGTAGAGGAAATCTCACGGCTCATTGAAAGCGGACTGGGAGAGTAGTCTGCCCGTGAAATCATGCGACCGTGATGAACCGTAGAAGAGCAAAAAACTGGCTCTGTAGGTTACCGGAGTCGTACAATGGCATTGGTTTGACACAAAACGCGCAAAAAGGTGTGCTAGGCGGATGTTTAAAAATTTGTTTCAGAGAAGTGGGAGAAAGCAGGACGACAACACATCGGTTGAAGGGCAAACTCGGGAAAACTCAATGACGGATGTCAGAGAGCCTGCCCTTTTGACCATCTTTGCGCCGGTGAGCGGGGACGTTGTTCCCATTGAAAACGTAGACGATCCGGTATTTGCCCAAACTATGGTGGGCAATGGTCTGGCAATCAATCCGGAGACTGCAACGGTAGTGGCTCCGGTCTCCGGAACCTTGACAAACGTGTTTCCGACGGGGCATGCGGTGGGAATTACCACACCGGAAGGCATGGAAGTACTGGTGCACGTAGGACTTGACACCGTGGAACTCAAAGGAGAAGGATTCCAGCGCCTGGTCACGGAAGGTGGTACAGTCAAAGTGGGCGATCCACTCTTGCAGCTGGACTTGAAAACCCTTCGGAACAAGGCTAGATCCCTTGTCACCCCGGTGATTGTCACAAATATGGATAAAGTCGAGCACATGGAAAAGACCGCGAAGAATCGAGTGACAGCAGCATCGGATTGGCTTGTTCGAGTGCAACTGCGGCCATAGGCAAAGGAGGTGTTACGCATGGATAGGCAGTCTTCATTGCTGCTGCACGGAATGCGAATTGTAAACCCCGACAAAGTGCTGGAGTGTGGGTGGATGTACATCCACGAAAACAGAATTTCACAGATGGGCGCCGGGGAACCGCCGTTGGATTTGGCGACATCGGACACGGTGGCGAAGGTGGACGCCACAGGCCAGTGGGTAACGCCCGGATTCATCGACATCCACGTTCATGGCGGCAATGGTTCAGACGTAATGGATGGCCAGGCCACAGCGGTTGAGAATATTGCCCGCTTTCATTGCACGCACGGGACAACGGGTTTTCTGCCCACCACTTTAACAGCACCCGTCGAGAGCCTTCGCAAGAGTCTCGCTTCTGTGCGTCAAGTTCTTGACGTGCAGAGTGCCGGCGAGATTACCGGTGCTTGTGTACTAGGTGCCCACTTGGAAGGACCCTTCATCTCTCCCCACAAGATTGGCGCTCAAAACCCGGAGTATGTCCAGGACCCGTCGGTGGAGACCATGCTCGCCTTCATCACAGAGTTCCCGGGGCTTGTGAAAAAAGTGACTCTGGCCCCAGAGCGCCAAGGGGCACTGGAGTTGATTTCCTGGCTGCGGCAACAGGGCATTCATTCGTCTCTGGGGCATACCGATGCTTCCTACGAGCAAACGGCGGCTGCCGTCGAAGCCGGGGCGACCCATGCCACACACCTGTTTAATGCCATGAGAGGACTTCATCATCGCGATGGGGGAGTGGTTGGAGCCTGTCTGCTTTCATCCAGAGTGGTGTGCGAGTTGATTGCGGACGGCCACCACGTGGATGTGCCGGTGATGCAATTGGTCCTGAAAACAAAGGATACGAAGGAAATTGTGCTTATCACCGATGCTATTTCTGCCACGGGTATGCCGGAGGGGCAGTACCAGTTGGGTGGGTTGGACATTTTGGTGCAGTCCGGAAGGTCTGTCCTTGCCAGCAATGGAGCCTTGGCTGGAAGCACACTGACCATGGACGTCGCGGTCAAAAACATGGCACAGCGCGTTGGCGTTTCACTGCCGGACGCGATTTCCATGGCCAGTGCCAACCCTGCCGGAGAATTGGGACTATCCGCCCGCAAAGGTAGACTCGCTCCAGGGATGGACGCGGATTTTGTACTCCTGGACGACGCCATGACAGTGGTCTCCACGTTTATCCAAGGAAAAAAAGTCTATGGTCGCTCATAGGTAGATTGGCTTTCCAGTTGAGAAACGATGGTGTCGCAGATGCGGTGAGTTTCCAGCATGTCCTGTGCATGCTGGGCTAAACTCACTGTTTCTGCTTTGTCACCCGCAGCATTGAACACCTGCACCCATTCCAGAAATCGGCCCACCATTTGAGGAAAGCCACGTCTTGCTACAGTAGACGTCCAGTTGTCTGCCGCAGGGCGTATGGCCGTTTCTCGAAACTCTTCCACGTCGGTGAGATTGGTTACCACAATCTTTTTGCCTTCCGTCACAACTTCGAGACGTTCTTCCGTGAACCCTGTGTTTCTGTGCATGATGCCAATGGCTGTGGTGGCACCATTGGCCAGTTCCAGCGTGACATATTGGAGTTGTCCACCGCGTACCCGGCCCTGTAGTTGCACGACCTGTACGGGTCCCGGCATGAGAATGCGCAGTGTATCCACGACGTGAATAAAATCGTCCATGACAACCGTGCGCACCGCTGCCGGTTGGGACTGGCGGTTCTTCTCCAGCACGACGATGTCCTTGTTGTGCATTCGCTGCAACGCGGCATACGCGGGTGCGAAGCGGCGGTTGAAGCCCACTTCAAGGAGCAAGTTTTGCCGGAGAGACTGTGCAAACAGGGCTTCCACATCGTCCAGGTGATATGCCACCGGTTTGTCCACAAAGGTGTGGACACCTGCGTCCAGCAACGAGGCCACAAGTACAGGGTGGGCTTCCGTCGCCGCGTGAACAAAGACTGCTTCCACGCCACTGTTCACCAGCTCGGACACAGTTCCATGCAAGTGGTGAATGCGGTACTGTCGGCCCAGAGACTCCAGCCTTTCCTGGTTCCGGGTGCAGAGGTGAATCTCCATTCCTGGCATGGCGCATACTGTTGGCAGATAGGCCTTCTCGGCGATGTCACCCAGGCCAATTAGTCCAATTTTCATGTAAATCCCTCTTTACAACGAATGATTTTCTCTATTGTAACTGAACTGAAACGGACATTTGCAATGAAAACGTTATCAATGTTTCATAAAATGGACTCGTTTTGGCTCCAACAGAGCGATGAATATTGTTAAAATACTTACGGTATAGAAGCAGCCTCTATCAAGGCACATGTAAAAGGACGGCGACCTGTATGAAGACGGATATTGAAATTGCCCAAGAAGCAAAGATGCTGGAGAACCGGGAACTTGCCGGGAACATGGAGCTCAGAGATGAGGATTGGGTACCGTACGGTCGATACAAGGCCAAATTGGACCTGAGTATCCTGGAGCGTAGAAAAGGTGTAGCAGACGGAAAGTTGATTTTGGTGACCGCCATGAGCCCAACGCCGGCAGGGGAGGGCAAATCCACCGTCACCGTGGGTTTGGCTCAAGCACTGAACCAAATCGGCAAGAAAACCATAGCGGCCCTACGCGAGCCCTCACTTGGACCCAATTTTGGCGTTAAAGGGGGAGCTGCGGGGGGTGGGTTTTCCCAAGTTGTTCCAATGGAAGAAATTAACCTGCACTTTACGGGTGATTTACACGCCATCACAACGGCTCACAACCTGTTGGCGGCAATTATTGACAATCACCTGCATCAGGGGAACGCGTTGAATCTCGATCCGGACGCTATCGTCTGGCGCCGGGTGATGGACATGAACGACCGTTCACTGCGCCAGATTGTGGTGGGACTGGGCGGCAAGAAAAACGGTGTGACGAGGGAAGCTGGATTTGACATCACAGTGGCGTCGGAGATTATGGCGGTATTCTGCTTGGTGGAGAACGTCACCCAACTCAAAGAAGCCTTGTCCCGCATGCTCATTGGCTACACCTACGACAAGAAGCCTGTGTACGTCAAAGATCTCGGTGCCGAGGGTGCCATGACCGCCTTGTTGAAAGAGGCCCTGAGCCCCAACTTGGTACAGACACTGGAAAACACGCCCGCACTGATTCACGGCGGTCCCTTTGCCAACATCGCCCATGGCTGCAACAGCCTGATTGCTACGAAAACAGCGCTGAAATTGGCAGACTACGTAGTCACCGAAGCCGGGTTCGGATCGGACTTGGGCGCTGAAAAATTCTTTGACATCAAGTGTCGCCGCGGAAACCTGACGCCCAGCGCCGCAGTCATTGTTGCCACTGTACGCGCCATGAAATACCACGGCGGTGTGCCCAAGGCCGAACTCAACAAGGAAAACCTGGAGGCCATTCGCCGCGGTTTTGGGAACCTCCTGCACCATGCCCACAATGTTGGCCAGTTCAATGTTCCGTTCGTGGTTGCCATAAACAAGTTCACCTTGGACACTGACGCAGAACTGGAGTTGGTCAAAGAGTTGTGTCGGGAAAACGGTCTGGAAGCCCAGGTCGTGGACGTCTGGGCCCGCGGCGGCGAGGGCGGCGTGGATTTGGCCAAAACTGTCGTCGAGTTATCTGAAATGGCGTTTGGCGAATTTGCGCCACTGTATGACGTGAACGCCACTATCTTTGAAAAGATCCAGACGATTTGTCAGAAGGTATACGGAGCCAAGGAGGTACAACTGACCAAGGATGCCATGAAGCAGCTCCGCCAGTATGAAGAGATGGGCTGGGACAAACTGCCCGTTTGCATGGCCAAGACACAGTACTCCTTCTCTGACGATGCCAAGCAAATTGGTGATGTGAAGGACTTCACCATCACCATCAGGGAGATTCGTGCCTCTCTTGGCGCTGGATTCCTGGTCTGCCTGGCTGGCGATATTATGACCATGCCTGGACTTCCGAAGGTGCCGGCTGCCATGCAGGTAGATGTGGATGAAAATGGCCAGATTGTGGGACTGTTCTAAGAGTTCCTTTGGGTGATGAGTTTTGCGAAATAGGCCCGCCTTCCGCATGGAGGGTGGGCCTATTTTGATATCCTGAATCTGTCAAAGAGCAAGGAACTGCCGTTTGCTGCAGGGGCTGCGCTTAAAAACACAGAAAGGTCTGTAATGATAACAATCTCTTGCAGATGTAGAAATAGGTATGGTATCTTCATTGTATAAACTTTGAGGTTTTTTTGATATTAATATGCCGATGGACAGGTGAGCTACAGCATGTCACAGGTTTCGCACATTTCCACAGAACTGCCGGCCGACACATTCTCGGCAGAGGAAAACATTCACTGGCAGCCGCTCCTTGAAAATGCTGCACCAGCGCGGACGTCAAGAAATCCGGCGTGGTGGCTAGCCCACTATGCATTGCGCCTCTATCGTTTGTTGCTGAAAAGTCCCAGCACCTTACCATACCACATTTTCCATACTGTTGTCTTCCGGAGTCTCTATCGCTTGTTCTGGGTACTGCCGGTGAATTCAAGGAAGGTCTTGTTTTTGTCTGACACGAGGGACCACCTGTCGCCAAATTTCAAATTTGTTAATGAGGAGTTGGCTCGGCGGTTTCCCCAGGTGGAATCCTGGTCACTATTGAAACCTCCTTGGGTTTTGAAAAAGACAGTAAAGGAGCACATCCAGCTTGCTTACCACCTGGCTACGGCGAAAGTGATTCTGCTGGACGATGTGTATAACATGATTTATTTCTTGAAATTGCGCAAGAATGTCGAACTGGTGCAACTGTGGCATGCGGTAGGAGCGTTTAAGACGTTTGGCTACAGCAGGGTAGGGCGTCCCGGCGGTCCTTCTCTCAAGTCGGTTGCGCATCGGAACTACACAAAAGCCATCGTTAGCTCCAAGTCCATTGCGCGCCACTACGCAGAAGGGTTTGGCATTTCCGAGGACAAAATCGTTGCAACGGGCGTTCCCCGTACAGACGTCTTTTTCCAGCCGGAGTACCGGAAGGACGCTGTAGAAAAAGTCTACCGCAGTTTTCCGCAATTAATTCACAAGAGAGTTATTCTTTACGCTCCAACTTTTCGCGGACATGGAGCAACGAGTGCCTACTTCCCTGCAGACGTCCTGGATCTAAACCGGCTGGCCCAAGAGGTTTTGACAGACGGCTGTATACTGTTGGTGAAGCAGCATCCTTTTATCAAACAGCCACTTCAAATACCCAATTCTCTTCGTGAGGTTATTTTTGACGTCACTACCTATCCGGATGTGAACGACTTACTCTTCATTACGGACCTGTTGATTACGGATTATTCATCGGTGTGTTTTGAGGCTGCTTTGCTGAAAATCCCGATGTTGTTCTATGCATTCGATTTGGAGGAATACGTGAGTTCACGTGACTTCTATTATTCCTATGAAACTTTCGTGCCAGGGACCATCGTTCGGAACATGCAGGAATTGATTACGGCCATCGAAAATCACAATTTTGATTTTGAAAAACAAGAGGCTTTTGTAAAACACTTTTTTGATGCCACTGATGGACGTTCCACAGAACGAGTTGTGGACATGTTGCTGCAGTATCTGGAATAGAGAAGTTTCAATCGGAATGGCAGCCGACTCCCAATGTAAGGGGTCGGTTTTCCTTTTTTACCATAAAAATAATTTGTTGAACCATCGCTGTCATCTAGGCTATGCTATCCTTGTCCACACTGAATTGGAGGTCGTGTTGCGTTGAAACTTCAGAAATTCATACCATTGGCTATGGCTGCGGCAGGTAGCGCGGTAATCCTGTCGGGTTGCGGCAGTGCAAACGCACCGGCCAACCTGACCACCACGTCTCAAAGGTGGTCTTCTCCCCCGGCAATGAAAATTGACGTAAGCAAGCAGTACGATGCTGTGGTGAAAACAAACTACGGAAGCTTTACAATTCAGTTGTTCACGAAAGACAGCCCTAATGCGGTAAATAACTTTGTCTTCCTTGCGCAGCACAACTTTTATACAAACGATAAATTTTTCAGGATTATCAAGACCTTTATGATTCAGACAGGAGATCCCAATAACAACGGCACGGGTGGTCCGGGATATAAATTTGCCGATGAGCTTCCGGTGAAGCATCCGTATGAACCTGGAATTGTAGCTATGGCAAACGCCGGACCCAACACCAATGGCAGTCAGTTTTTCATTTGCACAGGAACGGACAGCGAACAATTGAACTCCAGCGGCAATGCCAATTATACGGAATTGGGTGAGGTCACGAAAGGCATGAATGTCGTACAAAAGATTGCGGCCATTCCGGTGCAGGCCAATCCGCAGACAGGAGAACAGTCCGACCCCACCAAGGTTGCCTACATCAAGTCGGTTCAAATCGAGGTCAAATAGGTCGTGAACTCATTTTTGAGGGAATTTCTCGTTTCAATCTATTTGCTACTGGTCAGGGTGATTTCTGCACTCGCTAAAGTGTTCCCTTTGCAGGACAGGGTTACGGTCATCGAGACCATTGGTGGGCACAGCCCTTTTCTTTACAAAGCGGCTGAGACCATGGGTTCCCGTATGGAATGGGTGTTTTTGAAATCGGGTAAACCTAAAGAGTTTCGCACCGTCGAAGGAACTGTGCTGCAGCAGAGAGACCGTCTGCGCTTACTGCCCTACCCATCCCAAAGCCTTTTCGCTTTTGTGATGTCCTTGTATTACGTGTCCACTTCCAGAGTTGTCATTGTGGACAACTACATTGGATTCCTTGCGGCTATCACTTTCCGACCTGGTGTAGAGTGTATCCAGTTGTGGCATGCGGTGGGCGGGTTTAAACGCACGGGGCTGGGTGACAGAAGCACGCAATATCGTTCCAAACGCGCACAAGCACGCTTTGTAAAAGTGTACAGCCAGTTTCACAAACTGGCTATTGGTTCCGAAGCTCTCGCAAAGATTCACATGGACGCCTTTGGTTTGCCCTATGACCGAATGCTGAACACAGGGATTCCCAGGACAGACCTGTTTTTTGATGAAAGTTTAATGGAGTCTATCCGGGACAGGTTATTTCGGGAAAATCCGTTGTTGAAGGAGAAAACCGTTGTACTGTACGCTCCAACGTACAGGGACAACGACAGGAACGGCCAGTTACACATGGACATGGATGTGCTTTACAGCCAACTAGGTGCCGACCATGTTTTGCTGCTCAGGTTGCATCCTGCCGTAAAGTCGACGGTGGACTACGGCAGGATGTTCCCGGGCTTTGTCTTTGACTATTCTACGTATCCGAATATTAACGAACTGTTGCTTGTCAGCGACTGCCTAATTACAGACTATTCTTCCGTCATCTGCGAGTATGCTCTTTTGACCAGACCCATGATTTTTTACTTGTATGACCTGGAAGAGTATCTGGAGCAGCGAGGCTTGTGGGACGGTTATGAAGCTCTAGTTCCCGGTCCCGTGGTGAAGTCGACGAAGGAGTTGGTGGAATGCATTCGAAGGTTACCGCTGGACAAAGAGCAATTGCAGGCATTTGCCCACATGTGGAATACATATTCCACTGGCATTTCCAGTCGAAATATTGTTGAATATGTAGAGGCTGCTGCTTTACGCGCTCAGCGCTTGAGCAGTGAGCGTGGGTCCAATCGTTGACGTTTAAGTCCCAAGTGTGAGAGGAATAGAGCATGAACTCGACCTTTATTGTGTTGCGGGAGCAAATTCAGAATTTCTATCTGGTGCGGCGATTGTCAACCTTCGAGCTGAGAAGCGAGAACCGAAACAATTACCTTGGATTCCTCTGGGAACTTATCAATCCGTCCATTCAAATTGGCATCTACTACTTTGTCTTCGGTTTCGGCATCAGGGCCGGTAGGGACGTGCCCATGGAGTACCTTGGGAAAGTAAAGTTCTTCTACTGGATGCTCGCTGGAATTGTGGTCTGGTTCTTTGTGAGCCAAGCTGTGTTGCTAGCGTCAAAGTCCATTTATACGCGAATCGGCATGATATCGCGAATGAGCTTTCCAATGAGCGTGATTCCCTCTGTGGTTATCGCCACAAAGTTTTATCAACACCTGCTCATTACGGCACTGGTGTTTGTCATTTTGCAGTTTACCCACTATCACGTCTCCATTTATCTCATACAAATACCCTATTACATGTTTTCCCTGCTGGCCTTGACTCTGTCGTTCTCCCTGATTACGTCCACACTTGCCACCATTGTCAGAGACACGCAGATGGTGGTCCAGTCCCTCATCCGGGTGTTGATGTATCTGACGCCAATACTGTGGCAGCCTAACGAAAAAATCATTCAATGGGTTTTCAAAATCAACCCGCTCACTTACGTGGTGGAAGGGTACCGCTATTCTCTGCTAGGGGGCGAGTGGTATTTTGTCCACCACGCCTATTACACGCTCTACTTTTGGATTGTCGTAATTGTGATGTTTATCATGGGTTCGGCACTGCACGTGAAATTCCGGAACCGTTTTGTAGATTATCTGTAGGCTCCGTTTGCGGCTTCGACTTAAATATGGTGGAATGTGTGACGAAAGGAGATTCTTATGGCCCCATCCGTGGTATTCAAAAATGTCTCAAAGAAATACAAGATGCACACAAAGACGTCGGAAAAACTGTTGGACATTCTATTGCCCGGAGGTTACGGTGAGGACTTTTACGCATTGGACAACCTCACTTTTGAAGCCAATTGGGGGGACGTTGTGGGCATAGTAGGCGTCAACGGATCTGGAAAGTCCACACTATCCAACCTGATGGCCGGCGTGATACCGCCAACGCGCGGGGAAGTTCAGGTGGACGGCGAGGCCGCACTCATAGCGATTGCGGCTGGCCTGAATCTGGAGCTGACGGGGCGGGAGAACATCGAGTTGAAGTGTCTCATGCTGGGCTTCAACAGAAAGCAAATTCGGGAGCTGGAGCCCAGCATCATTGAGTTTTCGGAGTTGGAGAAGTTCATCGATCAACCCGTGAAGAAGTACTCCAGCGGCATGCGCTCCCGGTTGGGTTTTGCCATTTCCGTCAACGTCAATCCCGACGTCCTCATTATTGACGAGGCTCTGTCCGTGGGTGACCAGACCTTTGCCGAGAAATGTATCACTCGAATGGAAAGCTTCAAGGACATGCACAAGACGATTTTCTTTATTAGTCACTCCATCAAGCAGGTCAGGGACTTTTGCCCTACGGCCATGTGGCTTGAGTACGGGCAAATGAAGGACTACGGCCCAGCGGAAAGGGTTTTAACCGAGTACGAGGACTTCCTGCAGGAGTTCAAGCTCATGTCTGCTGAAGAAAAACGGCAATATCGGGAAAAAGTCGCACAAATACGCAGTGGCGCACTACAAGTCACCTGAGATAGACACACGCTTGCATCAAGGCAACAGAAATTGGAGGGAACGCTGTGATTTATGGTGAAATCCTTGCAGGTGGCAAAGGAACGCGAATGGGAAACCTGGACATGCCCAAGCAGTTTCTGACTTTGCAGGGCAAGCCTATTATCATTCACACCATTGAGAAATTCATTCTCAATAGTCGCTTTGACAAGATTCTTGTGGCAACCCCAAAGGAATGGATTCACCATACTAACGATATTATTTCCAAATGGATAGGGACGGAAGAGCGGATTGTGGTCATTCAGGGCGGGGCGGACCGCAATGAAACCATTATGAACGGTGTCAGGTTCATTGCTGAGACATATGGATTGTGCGAAGAAGATGTGATTGTCACCCACGACGCCGTTCGCCCCTTTGTTACCCACCGCATCCTGCAGGAGAATATTGATGCCGCACTGGAATACGGCGCCGTTGACACGGCCATTCCCGCGTTTGATACCATCATTGAAGTGGGCGAAAACGGACTGATTACCGACATCCCAATTCGCGACAAAATGTTTCAGGGGCAGACGCCCCAAAGCTTCAACGTAAAGCGTCTCATGGAAGTATACGAGGGCATTACCCCCGAGCAAAAGGCCATTTTGACAGACGCCTGCAAAATGTTTGTTCTGCGGGGGCATCAGGTAAAAGTGATTCGCGGTGAAGTCTTTAATGGCAAAATCACAACGCCGTACGACCTGAAAACGGCGGAAGCGTTGTTTGAAGACAAGAGGGTCACCAAATGATCAATCAAGTGTATCGATTGGTCGCTCCCAGGCGGTTCGAAGTTGCCTATCAGGAACGCTCGTTGCCCACTGACGGTGTGGTGGTTCGGCCAACTCATTTGTCAATTTGCGCTGCCGATCAACGCTATTACACAGGCACACGGGGACGTGAAGTGCTCGCAAAAAAGCTGCCCATGGCACTCATTCACGAAGGTATTGGTGTGGTTGCCTATGACCGTTCTGGAAGCCTTCCAGTGGGAACTCGCGTTGTCATGGTTCCCAACTTGCCAACGGAGCGCGACGATGTGATTGCGGAAAACTACCTTCGCTCCAGTAAGTTTCGCTCCAGTGGATTTGACGGCTTTATGCAGGACTATGTTTTTCTCCCGAGAGACAGAGTCGTGCAACTGCCAGCTTCCATGAATGCCTATGTGGTGGCCTTTCTTGAGCTCATCAGCGTGAGCATGCATTCAATACAGCGCTTTGCCGCCAAGGCGCACGCCCGCAGGAATGTGTTTGGGGTCTGGGGAGACGGAAACCTGGGCTATATCTCGTCCCTCCTCCTGAAGCGTTTGTATCCTGCTAGCAAGGTTCTGCTCTTTGGCAAGACGGAGGAGAAGTTGGGCCGTTTCTCGTTTGTCGATGAAGCCTATCAGGTGGATAGGGTGCCCTCCACAGTCTCCATCGATCACGCTTTTGAATGCGCGGGCGGCATTGGCAGCCAGAGCGCCATTAATCAGATTATTGATGTGATTAACCCCGAAGGCTATATATCCATTCTTGGGGTGTCCGAATATCCAGTGGAAATCAACACGAGGATGATTTTGGAAAAGGGCTTGACCGTTGTGGGAAGCAGTCGCAGTGGGCTGAAGGACTTTGTCACTAGCGTCAGCTTCCTGGAACAGCACCCTGATGTGGTGGAATACCTTCAGACGCTGGTGGGGGGAGTCAGTGAGATTCGAACCATGGGGGATATTCCGGGCGCCTTTGAGTTGGACCTGACGTCAGGATGGGGAAAAACCATTATGGAATGGAACATCTAGTGATGAGTCCGGCTGCGTTAAGCAGTGGAGTAACGTTACCATGCAATGCAATTCAAACGGCCCCTGGAGCTGTAGTGATTCCAGGGGCTTTGCCTCAGTCGTCACCGGCCGGCGGTTTTTCGTCTCCGGTTCTTGTCAAAGTCTACTTGTCAAAAAATGTTGTCATGAATCGTTGCAGGGCTTGGCCATCACGGTGCTCAAAGAAATAGGAAGCGAACTTGTCGATTGGCTCCAAGGGCAATTCAGTGGCTACCAGCGTCTGGATGAGTTCTTCAGTAGTTTTCACAATGGGGCCGGGAACGAAGGATGCATAGTCGTAGTAAAAGCCCCGCTCGTCCAGGTATTTGTCGAGATCGTATGCAAAGAACACCATCGGGCGTCTCAATAGGCTGTACTCAAATATCACGGATGAGTAGTCCGAAATCAGAATATCCGACAGCATCAACAAGTCATTGATGTTACTGGTGGATGACAGGTTCAGTACAAAATCGGAAAGTCCAGCCTTCAGCTCCACCGCTTTTCGTACCATGGGATGCAGTTTCAGGACAAGAGTATACTCATCGCCCAACGCTTCTTTCATTTTTTCCAGGTCCAATTTTAGGTTGAATCGGACCCTCTCTTTCGGGGAACCGCGAAAGGTTGGTGCATAGAGCAAAATCTTCTTGTTTCGAAGCATGGGAAAATCACGCAGATAGGCTTCCTTTACAGAACGAATCCTCTCGGCATCGAAGAAGTCGTCATTACTGGGCAAGCCCAGAGGAAGGACCTGGTTCCGGTGTTTTCCAAAAGCATCCATGTATTGGGGGATAATGGAGCTGGATGTGGTCAGTACTTTAGTGTAACTCTTGTGGGCAGCCCGCTCAAAGCGGAGGGGATTGGAATCTCCCGTGCCAACGGCGCTTAGCGCAAATTTCTTGAAAGCTCCAGAAGCGTGCCAAGCCTGAACGACCTCTGTCTTCCCGCGAGCCTTGAGCCCATAAAGAGGGGCGTAGTAGTCATCCAGTATGATGAGGCGCGCAGTGGCGAGTTCACGATAGATTGCCATCATTTGCGTAAACGTTCTCTCTAGTCGGGGATAAGAAACGACTTTCCAATCCGGATAATCCGATGTGATGGCCCGTTCAATCTTGGCAAGGCTGCCTTGCAAAGTTTCGGAGCGGTTAGTGGCAAAAACCACTTTGTGGGGGTCCAGTGGCCGAATCAGTTTCATCAGGGGAAAGTACACTCGCTTCAGAAGAAAAGATTTGACAATCCCTTTTGCAGTCTTTTTCAGTCTCCACAATCGTCTTCTTGCAATTGCAACAAGTTCAAGAAGCACTGACTTTGCCATAAAGAAATAGTTTCGTGTAGACATCTTGGTGATAGAAATCCCCAGCAATTTGCAGGCTGTGCCAAAGTTCTGACGGCGGAGGTAACGCATGCAATATAGGGTTCCCACCACAATATAGGAGTAAATCACGGGTATATCGTTAAACAGATCTTTGTTTGAGCTTTTGGACCACTCGTACATCAACGACAGTACCTTTTGCTGCACATCCCTGTTTCTGGATGCCAGCGCGGCGCGGTAGCGGGGAAGGATGTCCACCATCATGACGCGCTGCAAGTAGAGTCGGTGCAGCTTGTGATGACCAGCGAACTGGTCGTTGGTAATTCTCATCATTTCAAATAAATCGCCAAAGACCTCTGCCGGATTGGACATGGCGGCTTGTGTCAACGACCGGTTTTCACCTTCGCGAGCGCGATAGTAGTAGACGGTTGAATCGACGGTGTAAATCTTTTTGGCATTGAGATACGCATGAAGTACAAAAGGCTGGTCTTCGCCCAATCGAATGTGCTCGGGGAAGTAGGTGTTTTCAATGATTTTTCGCCTGTACAACTTGGCGCAGGGACCCATTGCGTAGAGGAGTTCCGGGTTACTGTCAATGTGCTTTGAGCCCACGTTATAGACCCCATGCTTCTCATACAGCGCAATGTCCCACTGACGTTCGCTATTGAAGCGTACGGTTTTACCCATGACCAGGTCTGCATCTTGGTCAATGGCTGCGTTATACATGGTTTCCAAAGCGTCATTTGACATGAAATCGTCCGAGTCAATAAAACAGACGAATTCTCCACTCGCCAAGTGCAAGCCTTGGTTCCTGGCGGAAGCGGGGCCCCCATTTGCCTGATGGACCACACGCAAAGCCGGGGAAGCTTCAGCAAAGCTCATGGCAGCTTCGTAAGTTCCGTCCGTTGAGCCATCGTCAACCAGTATAAATTCAATTCCCTCTAAAGTCTGGCTCAACAACGACTGGATGGTCGTTTCAATAAACGTAGCCACGTTATATAGCGGGACAATAACGCTGACCCTAACCTGTTCAGGCAGGCTATCTGTATCCGGTGAGTTCATGTATCTCTTTCCAACCTTCCACCTACGAATGTCTACAGTCTACGAGTAAAACGGAATGGAAGCAACGCTTCCATTCCGAACACATCTCTGGAAAGTACGAGCTTGATGACGCGGCGGTTGTGTTTTGCGGGGTTGTCAATCACGGGACAACAACAGTCTAGAAAGCCCAGTTTCCTTGTCTGAAGATGGGGTGAAGGGTTCCGTCTTCCAGTTCGCCGTCAATATCCAATTGGTCGGAGCCCACCATGAAGTCCACATGGGTCATGCTCTTGTTCACGCCCTTTGCCTCACGTTCGTCTTCGGTAAGAGAAAAACCATCCTCGATACACATGGACAATCCGTCACCCAGAGCAATGTGGCAGGAAGCATTTTCGTCAAACAGTGTGTTGTAGAAAAGGAAATTCAAATCCGATATGGGGGAATGATGCGGAACCAAAGCAATTTCTCCAAGGTGGCGCGCCCCCTGGTCTGTATCCAGAATACCGCGCAGTAGTTCTGCACCTGTATCGGCGGAGAAGTCCACCACACGGCCATCCTTAAAGGTAAGTTGAAAGCCATCAATGATGTTTCCGCCGTAATTCAACGGTTTGGTGTTTCGAACAACGCCGTCGACGCCAAATTTTGCCGGTGATGTAAACACTTCTTCGGTGGGCATGTTAACGCAGCATGATACGCCGTCGTCTGTGACTTTACTGGCGGTGGCCCAAAGGTGCTGACTCGGGAGTTCAACCGTCAGTTTCGTCCCAGGAGCGGTGTAGTGAAGGCGCTTGAAGTGGCGCGCGTTCAACTCCGCCAGTTTGCTGTCCAACAACGTCAAATGGCGATTCCACGCTTCAACGGGGTCGTCTTCGGTCAGGCGCACGGTGTAAAAAATCCTGTCCCACAGTTGCCGAACTGCTTGTTCCACCGGGACCTCAGGAAAGACCACCTGGGCCCATTCCGGCGAAGGTACGCCCACGATGCACCATTGTCTGCTCATATGCTTTTCGTGAAATTCATGGTAGGCGCGACTTCTCGCCTGGCGATAGCTGTTCATTCTCTCGGGAATCACTTCGCGGTATTTAAACGGGCTTGTGGAGCTAACGGTCAAGAACGCCGCCTTTGCGTCGGCAAGTGCCGCCAGACTGTCCGGGATCCATTGGGGAACCTCTGTGAGAGAGTCTTCTTTAGCGTGCTGCAGTTCAATTAAAGTGGTTTCGTCGTCGGTCCAGTAGACGTGAACTTTACGAGCCCCCATTTCGTAGGCTCGCTTGACAGTCAGGCGAACGAAATCCGCATTTTCAATCGAACTGGAGATAACCAGCGTTTGCCCTTTCTGGATATTCACACCAAACCTCAGTGTGAGTTGGGCGTACTTGGCCAACTGTGTCTCAAAATCCATACCTTGATGCCTCCCTGATGCTTGAAATTGTTGCCACTGCTTCAGTCGAAGTGCCGAATCGACGGAATGAGCAATACGCTTAGGGTCAGTACCAACATGCCGATTCCAAAATAAAAAATCGTGTTTATACCGCCTATTATACCGGACAACCAGCCCGTAAATATATAGCCGAGGGGCAGCAGACTGACCGATCCGAACATATCGAGACTCACCACCCGACCAAAGGATTCCGTAGGCACGAGTTCCTGCAGACTGCCTTCCCAAATAAGGCCGAATACCATAATACCCGCACCGCTGACAGCAGAAAGGAAAATTAGCAGGGGAAGGGAATGGACAAGTGCTAGCCCGGCTAGACCTGCGGCGGAGAAGGCTGTCCCCAGGTAGCCCATCAGTCCGCGGTGTCTCCATCTGGATTTGCGGCCAAACAGCCAGGCAGCCATGATGGATCCCACTCCTTCCCCCGATGTGATTAATCCGTAGGAAACGGCAGGCAAGCCCAGATGGACTTTCACCAGCCATGGAAGCAGAATCAGTACGATGCCGCCAAAGGCAATGTTGATGAGGGCGAATACAAGGATGGTAATCCAGAGCCAAGCATGTTTGCGCAAAGCATGGTAGCCGCCCAGCAGCTGTTGAACCCAGCCGTAGAAACCTGATGTGTAACTGGAATTGTCCCTGGGGGGAGGCAAATGCAGAAACAGCAGGCTGACGATGGAAACCACAAATGTCAGAGCGTCGATGCCCAGCCCCCATGAGATGGAGCCAAAGGTCAGCAAAAATCCCCCGAGGCTCGGGCCCAGGAGTCGAGCTGCGGTTTGAGCGGTCTGCGTCAGGGAATTGGCTGAATTCCGAATGTCAGGAGTAAACACCTGTTGCCGTGCGGCTGAGTACGCCGGCTGAAACAGAGCGTCCATGGCCCCGTAGACAATCGCAAAAGCGTCCAGCATCTCCATGTTCAGGCCAAGAGTGAGATTGAGAAGCAGAAGCAATAATAAAAGGACAAAACGCGCCGCATCCGTAAGAATCATGAGGCGGACCCTGGGCCATCTGTCTACCATGAGTCCCGTAAAGGGCAGCAGGATGACCTGCGGCACTGTCAACAGGGTCATAAACAGGCCCATGGCGATGGTGGATTGCGTCAAGCTGTACACCACCATAGGCACAACCACAAACAGTATGTTGTCGCCAAAGCTGGACAGCGATTGCCCAAGCCACAGCCATCGAAACTGTTGCGATTGGCGAAAGGGTTGCCATAACCCTCCGTGCCCGGAGGGTTCACTAAGTTCCAGTGTTTCCATGGTAAACTCCCTGAATATGGCGTCATGTCAGTACTCTTCTGTACATTGTATCAGATGAATCACTGACATTTTCATGAACAGTCCAGAGGATCTCTATGGACCATGCAATTTGCTGCAATTACTCATTCCACTGGCAAGCAATCAGCGTTAGAATGCTAAAGGATAATGCCCATCCTCACTATGAGGGGACTGGGTCTACTAATCGGAGTAAAAAAGTTCGGCTCGAGGAGGAAGTAAAATGCAACTGGTTACACTGGAAGAAGCAATGCAACACATACAGTCCGGCATGCGGATTTACACACAAGGGATGGCGTCGACGCCTCACAAACTCCTGGAGGGTTTGGCGGAACGCTGCAAGGTTCTGGAGGATGTTCATATCTGTCATTTGCATCTGGAAGGCCCTACACCTTGGGTGACGCCGGAGTTGAAGGGACACATTCACGACAGCTCGCTCTTTGTCGGAGCCAACTTGCGGGGGGCGGTCAATGAAGGCCTGTCCTCCTATGTTCCCATGTTTCTGTCGGATACTCCCTGGTTTCTTGCACAACCCCAGTCCCGGCCCCACGTGGTATTCCTGAACGTCAGTCCGCCCGACAGACACGGCTATGTAAGTATCGGACCGACCCTGGAGTCCACCCTGACTGCCATTGACAATGCGGACGTTGTCATTGCTCAAATCAATTGTCATGTACCCAGGGTTTTGGGTGATGCCCTGATTCCACAGGCGAAGATTACTTATGGTGTCCAGTGGGATGAGCCCCTAGCGGCAGCCCAGGAGAAGCCCAGCGATCCCCTGACAGAGTCCATTGGGCGCTACGTCGCGGAGTTAATTCCGGACAGGGCCACTTTGCAACTGGGAATCGGAAAAATTCCTGATGCTGTCCTGCGGGGACTCGTCAACCACCACGACCTGGGTGTTCACAGTGAGATGATTTCCGACGGTGTGCGAATGCTGACGGAGCGGGGTGTTATTACAGGGCGCTTCAAAGAGACCGACCCGGGACAGATTGTCTTTACCTTCGCCATGGGATCCAGCGAACTCTATGATTTTATGAATGACAATCCGATGATTTCTATTCGTTCCGTTGACTACACCAACAGCACGGCTGTGATTCGGCGCAACCCGCGGATGATGTCCATTAACTCTGCGGTTGAGGTGGATATTACCGGGCAGGTTGTGGCCGAATCCATTGGCACGCATATCGTGTCCGGCGTGGGCGGGCAAATGGACTTCGTTCGCGGAGCCAGCCTCGCACCAGAAGGGCGTTCCATCATCGCATTGCCGTCAAGGACCGGCTCCGGTAAGTCGAGAATCGTAGCGACACTTCAGCCCGGTGCTGGGGTAACCACCACCAGGAACCACGTCCAGTACGTGGTTACTGAGTACGGTGTGGCTCAACTCCATGGAAAGACCCTGGAAGAGCGGGCCAAAGCCTTGATTGCTGTGGCGCATCCTGATGACCGTGAAATGCTGGAGCAGGCCGCATTCAAGATGATGCCGGGCTTCTCAACTTTTGCGTAATTACCAGTTTTACGGTGACTGACAGCCAACTCAATGTTGAGACGATGATGATGCCAGCCGACCTCCGCCTATTATCAGGCGGAGGTCGGCTTTGGTTTGCCCGCATGGACGCTGTCTATGCGGTGAAATTCCGAAATGGTGAAGGAGTAAAGGGAACGGGTGATGGAGAGCATTACGGAAGGAGGCAAGGCCGTACCTCCTACCTGATTGAAAAACTCCGTATTTCTGTTTCTGGACATGGGGATACTGTTTTCTGCAGAGTAAAGATAGTCCATTCTCTTCCAAAATTTGATTTTCATTTGAGGTGGAGTATCTATACTTCCCGCAGAATGCATGTAACACATTATGGCTGATGAACGGAGCCTATTAATATGAATGAACCGAAAATTGCGGTCTTGATTCCTTGTTATAATGAGGAAATGACCATTGCAAGGGTAGTTGAAGATTTTTCCCGTGTCTTGCCAGAAGCGCAGATTTACGTTTATGATAACAACTCCGACGACGGAACGGCGGAAATTGCCACAGAACACGGTGCCATCGTTCGCTTTGAGCACAGACAAGGCAAAGGAAACGTCGTGCGAACCATGTTCCGTGAGATTGATGCGGACTACTACCTGATGGTAGACGGAGATGACACATATCCCGCAGAAGCGGCACTGGACCTGCTGACGCCCCTGTTCAAAGGCGAGGCCAACTTTGTCATTGGCGACAGACTGTCAAATGGGACCTACGCCAATCAGAACAGGCGTAGCTTCCACAACTTTGGTAACGTGCTGGTCAGAAAGCTGATTAATTGGGCTTATAGTGGTAACATACATGACATTATGACAGGTTACCGGGCCTTTGACTATTTGTTTGTTAAGACCATGCCTGTCATGAGCAACGGCTTTGAAATTGAAACAGAAATGACGATTCACGCGCTTGAAAATGGATTCCTTATGAAAGAGGTACAAATTGATTACCGCGACAGACCAGAGGGCAGCGTCTCCAAACTCAACACTGTGACGGACGGGCTGAAGGTCCTCCGCACCATTGTCAATCTGGTGAAGCACGGAAAACCCCTGTATTTCTTTGGGACGATTGCACTGTTCTTCTGCGTTCTCGGTCTCGGCTTCGGTGTTCCCGTCATACTGGAATACCTGCGTACGTCGTACGTATGGCGCGTGCCTACAGCCATTCTGGCTACGGGCCTGATGCTGCTGTCCATGATGTTTTTCATGTCAGGAATGATTCTGGATACCATTGTCCATAAACACAAGCAGCTGTACTTGCTTGAGTTGATGAAAGTGCGCGACATGGCATCAACCACGGCAAATGTTTCCTTGCAGGCGCTGCGTTCATCGCTGCGTGCTGTAAATCAGTCGCCACAGACGTTGCATCGATAGCCGAACACCAGAGGGGAATCACTGCTGGCATGAACAAGCGTTGGGTTTGGGTTTTTACAAGTGGGCTTTCGCTCTTGGGGATTGTGGTTGTAGCTTTCACATACATGAAATCCTTGCGGCCAACGTGGCAACTGCTGTTGTTAGCCGTGTATGCGGTTGTACACTACCTGTTGTTGCATCGCGCCCGGCGGCGCTTGAGTTGGTCGGCTGCCAAGGGAGTGGCCAGTTTTCTGCTGGCGGCTGCATGGATGTACAGTTCCCATGACAAACCGTTGACTAGCTACCACCCTTTGACGCTCCTTACTGCAGTTCTATCAATTTTCATGATAGCTTTTACTTTGTATCTGGCTTTACTGGAACTGGGCACCCCATTTCCGAAACGCCTCCTCAGGGCTCAGGCCTGGCAAACCGGACTCGGCTGGTGGGCCGTGTTGTCCGCCATTCCGCTACTGGGCTGGCTACCGTATTTCCTTGCGTATTTTCCGGGGAAAATGACGTACGATTCCTTCTGGCAATGGGATCAAGCCCATGGTATTACCCCGTACAACGACTGGCATCCAGTTTTGCACACGTGGATTATTCAGGCTTGCGCCTGGGTGTTCAACTCGCCAGCCAGTTATATCCTCCTGCAAATCGCTGTTACTTGCGCAGCCGTAGGGTACGCGATGTACGTGTTGCTCAGGTATGGCATGCCCTTGTGGCTGGTGGTGGTAATTGACCTGGTGTATGCTGTGAACCCGGTCAATGGTTTTTTTGTTGTCACCATGTGGAAAGACATTCCTTTTGCCGCCATTCTCCTCGTACTGACAGTCATTGTGTTTCAAATTGTTGCCAGCAAAGGTCGCTGGTTGCAAAACCTTTGGAATCTCATCCTGTTCATCGCCACGGCGTTTGTCACCATGAACCTGCGTCATAACGGTCCGGAGGCGGTCATTGCCAGCGTTGTTGTTGCTCTGATTGCACTTCGAGGAGTCCGTGCCAGGTTGTTCATATCACTGGTATCCATGCTGGGCCTGTACGCGCTGTTCAACGGCCCGGTTATGACCTATGCACACGTGGTGAAGAACCCCCTGAACCAAGCGCTGGCGATTCCGTCTCAACAGATTGCCGCTACTTACACGTACGACGGGAAATTTACACCGAAGCTACGAGCCTACTTTGATTCCATATTGCCGGCCAGTCACTGGGCGGCGGATTATCAACCATATTCGGTGAATCCAATCAAACATGACAGTGAATACAACAGTGCCGTCATCCAGGGCCACCTAACCGCTTACCTGAAGAATTGGGCTGGACTGCTGGTGAGAAATCCGGGAATTTTTATTCAATCCTACTTGAACCAAGTGGCAGCAGTGTGGGAGTTTCACAGCGCGACTGGGTTGACTCCCTATTTTGATACGTCGGCCAGTCTGCAGAGCTATCCTCTGGGATTGCAATTAATGGCACCGGATAAAACGGCGAAAGGCCCGTTCTCAACGGTGGTCCGGCAGTCGTATGAGGCATACGTAAAGACGTTGGCGAGTCAGTTTCCAGGGGTAGAACCGAAGACATACGCCCAGTACTACAAGGCAGCCCAAGCCGCCGTAAAACCCCTACAGAGCAGAAATCTCTTTCCCGGAGCAAGGACGCTGCTAAACAAAGTGTACTGGAGGATTCAACACACTTGGACGAACTATTTTACCAAGGGTGCCATCTGGTTGTTCCTGCTGGTACTCAGTCTGGTAGGCACGTGGTCAAGACAGGGGTTCCGCGGAGTGGTTCCCTACTTGCCGGCCGTCTTTTTGTTGATAACTGTGCTCATGGCAATGCCGGCAACAGACTTCCGCTACTCCTTTAGCTGGATTTTTCCTGTGCCCTTCCTGTTTTTTGCGGGGAAATTGCGCAGCTTGGGAAATGAGGAATTGGATAATGAAAAATGAATTGCCTGTAGGTATTGGATTGATGCTGTTTTCCGCCGCCCTGACTGCCGTGGGTCAAGCCCTTTGGAAGGCATCGGGGTTGAGCTTCTCTCAAGGACTGCAGTCCTGGCAACTGTACGCCGGTTTCTTCTGCTATGGCATGGGCGCGGTTGTCATGACTCTAGCGTTTCGTTTCGGAAGTTTTTCCGTACTCCATCCTATTTTGAGCATGGGGTATGTATTCTCCATTTTTATTGGGGTTCTGGCGCTTCATGAATCTGTTACAGTGCAGGGTATCATTGGAGACGTTATTATCATTCTTGGCGCGGTTTTTCTGGGAATCAGCGAACGGGGATACAGGGAATCGGATGACGGAAAACAAGAGGAGGGCGCCGAAGCATGAACATTGCCTTGATTGCCGGCATGACTTTCCTCGGTGCCTTGGGCGGTTTTTGGTTTAAGAAGGTCTCGAGAGTCACCAAGCCAGTCCAGAAGTTGTTCAGGTTTCTCCTGGGTTGCGTCTTTTACGGGCTGGCCGCGATTCTCAATATTATCGTTTTGCACCATATGCCCTACACCATTGTATTTCCGCTCACCGCTATCACGTACGTCTGGACGTTCCTCTTATCCTTTTTCATACTGGGTGAAAAGCTGAATGGTTACAAGCTGGCAGGCTTAGGCTGTATTCTCATTGGAACCTTCGTCCTGGTGCACTGAATCAGTTCTCCTCGTCCTCTGGGAAGAGCAAGACTTCGCGGTAATCTGGATTGACCTCTGCGTGTACGGTGAGGATTTCGTCAATCATGGCATCTATGTCCAGACGCCCAAAGAGGTAGTCATAGTAGCGGTCCTCAAGGTGCAGCAGGTGCCCTTCGTCCGAGATATCCATGACGTGAAAGATGAGATTCAGAACCAGTCGTTCCTCATCGTCCAGGAATTCAATCTCATCGGCTCCAAAAAACTCTGTGATGCTGTCGCTCTTTTCACTTAATGCAGCAGCCAATCGCAATGCGTCGCGTAAAAATTCGGCTTTCTTCAACCACGTCACCTGTTTCCGTGCTAGATTCAGAGCATGTGATGAACAGCTCATCGCAAACCGCGTGCTTCCCCCCTAACTTAACCACACATGTCCGTTAAAACGCAATTTTCCATGGACAAAATATTAGGCGTCACCGTTTGTTACGAAAAATTACACATAAAAACAGCACTAAATCCCTAAATGTGATTAAATTGTGAACAGTATATTAAGAATTTGTGTCAAATTCGTGACAAAACAAGAAATTTCCTTGATTACAATACTACCCTTCACTCCTGACTGGTAATATACAAACTAAGATTAACTAAATGTACTAGTCCAACTATAGTCTGTTGAGACTAGCGGTCGCCGTCAAAATGCAGTTGGAAAGGAGAGAACCGTAACGTGCAGACAACTCGAATCGGGAAGCTGTTCATCGTCGCCCTTGTTCCGCTTTTGACGCTAACCGGATGCGGTGCCAAAATCCCCGTGCTACAACCCAAAGGACCGGTTGGGCACGAAGAGTTGCGTCTCATTGTGTTTCCACTGATTCTAATGACTTGCGTGGCACTGATTGTATTTGCACTCTTCGCATGGATTATGATTAAATACCGCGCAAAACCGGACAATGCCGACTACGTACCCCCCGAGACCGATGGTCACTCCCTGCTGGAAACTGTCTGGACCGTCATCCCGATTCTCATTGTCGTCGCTATTGCCATTCCCACCACAATTGTCACATTTAGGTTGCAGAAACCACCGGGATCGGCGGGCAATGGTCCGACGGCCGGAGCGGCAGCCAAGAGCGCTTCTTCTCAGGCATCCAAGCAGACCCTGGTTATTTATGTGGCGTCCTCTGAATGGAAGTGGCTGTTCAGTTATCCCCAACTGGGAATTGAAACCGTTAACTATTTGGACATTCCCGCGGGACAGCCGGTCGACTTTCAGCTCACGGCCATTGGTCCGATGAATTCCTTCTGGATTCCGGCGCTTGGGGGAATGGAAATGGATATGCCAGGGGAAGACCTGGGCCTGTGGCTGGAAGCCGATAAACCCGGCACCTACATTGGCCGGAGCGCCCAGTATTCCGGCAGTGGCTTTGCACACATGAGTTTCAATGTCACGGCAAAATCTCCGGTGGACTTTCAGCAATGGGTTAGCAACATCAAGGAGAACTCACCCCAATTGACTACGGCAAAGTACGAACAGTTGTTAAAACCAAGCCAGGTTGGAGCCATGAGCTTTTCCGGGGATATCAATCCGAATAACTACAACGGCTCTAAAGAAATGACAGGGATGCCCGGAATCAGTTCCGGGATGCCAATACCAGGAACGGTGGGTAATTCGTCCGCCGCTGGTTCAAGCAGTTCCACGTCATGAGCACAGCTTCAGAATTGAAGGTAAAGGAGGGCACACCAAGCCATGATGCATCAACTGGTACACTTCGGAGATACATTTCTCATGTGGAAAGAAGGTCCGATGATTTGGGGCTCGGACGTTCTCATTGGCCTGACATCCGTTGGGATTGTTTTTTTCCTGCTGTATTTTAAAAAGGTCAAGTGGCTGTGGACGGAATGGTTGACCACTGTCGATCATAAGAAAATCGGCATCATGTACATCCTGGCAGCCCTCTTGATGCTGTTCCGCGGTGGCACCGACGCACTGCTAATGAGGAGCCAGTTGGCCTTTCCAAATGAACACTTTTTAACTGCGCAACACTATGACCAAATATTCACAACACATGGTACTATCATGATTCTGTTCATGGCCATGCCCTTTGTCATTGGCCTCATGAACATCGCCGTCCCTCTGATGATTGGCGCGAGAGATGTGGCTTTCCCCTATCTCAACGCCATTTCCTTCTGGATGTTCTTCTTCGGCGCCATGCTGTTTAACCTGTCCTTCGTTTTGGGCGGGTCTCCAGACGGCGGCTGGACGTCGTACCCACCCTACGTGGAGCAGATGTTTGACCCGGGACCGGGTGAGAACTACTACATCATGGGATTGCAAATTGCCGGAATTGGTACCATCGCCACCGGCGTTAACTTCCTCGTTACCATTCTCAAAATGCGTGCGCCAGGCATGACGTTGATGAAAATGCCCATGTTTGTCTGGTCTATTCTCATTACCTCAGCGCTAATTCTGTTCGCGTTCCCGGCCTTGACGGTGGTTTTGGCCCAATTGCTCATCGATCGCGTTGCCGGCGCCCACTTCTTTACTACCACTGGCGGTGGCATGCCCATGATGTACATTAATGAATTCTGGATATGGGGTCACCCGGAGGTGTATATCGTCATCTTACCTGCCTTTGGGGTTTTCTCAGAAGTCGTGAGTACTTTTGCAAGCAAGCGTCTTTTTGGCTATTCGGCCATGGTTGCCTCCATGGTGGGCATCACCGTACTCAGCTTTGGAGTCTGGGTGCATCATTTCTTTACCATGGGTGCCGGGGCAGCCGTCAACTCCTTCTTCGGCATCTCCACCATGGCCATCGCCATACCCACAGGTGTCAAAGTCTTCAACTGGCTTTCTACCATGTGGAAAGGGCGAATTCGGTTTACTCTGCCCATGATGTGGACCTCCGCCTTCATTCCCTGCTTTGTGCTCGGCGGCGGCGTCACCGGGGTTATGCTGGCCGTGGCACCGGCAGACTACCAGTTCCACAACAGCTACTTCCTCATTGCCCACTTCCACTACACGCTAATTGGCGGGACAGTGTTTGGCATGCTTGCGGGCCTCACCTACTGGTGGCCGAAGATGTTTGGATTTCAACTGGATGAACGGCGTGGACGCTGGGCGTTTTGGTGGTTTGTCATTGGCTTCAACGTCTGTTTCCTGCCGCAGTTCCTGCTGGGCATGATGGGGATGACGCGGCGCATGTACACCTACCCCACGGGTCTGGGCTGGTGGATCCCGAACCTCATCTCCACTGTCGGCGGCTTCATGATGGGTGTCGGTTTTCTGCTTCTCGTGTACCAGATTGTGTGGAGCATTTTGCATCAGCAGAAGGACCTTACGGGTGACCCCTGGGACGCCAGAACCCTGGAGTGGTCATTGCCGTCTCCGGCGCCGGAGTACAACTTTGCCCGGACGCCCGTTATTCACGGCCGTGACGAATGGTGGTACATCAAGCGAGGCAAGTTTAAGCAGGAGTTTGTCGAACCCGATATTAGACCCATCCACATGCCCAACAGTACGGGCAGACCGTTTCTGCTGGCGCTGTGCATGTTCCTCGTAGGTTTCGGATTTGTTTTCGAATGGTACGTCTTTGTTGCCCTTGGATTGGCTGGGGTACTGGCCCTCATGATTCGGCGCTCCTTTGAGTTTGATTACTATCACTACATTCCGGCGCTTGAAATCAGGCAGACGGAAGAGGCATTGGGGAGGTTGTGAGCATGGCGTCCATTGCGCAGGAAACGTCTTCGATGCACGAACACGACGTACCGCTGGAGCTGACCACCGAAGACGGCAGTCTGAGAATTCTTGGCTTCTGGATTTTCCTGGCTGCCGAGGTGATTCTGTTTTCCTGCCTCTTTGCCACCTATATTGTGATGCACGGGATGACCTCGGGCGGGCCGACATCCAAGGCGCTCTACGACGTTCCAGGTTTCACCTTGGAAACGTTCTTTCTGCTCACGTCTTCTTTTACCTGTGGTATCGCAACGTACGAGATGAGGAGAGGCAACAAGCGTGGCGTGATTGCCTGGATGCTCATTACCATCGCCTTTGGGCTGGGCTTCCTTGGCTTGGAAATTAAAGAGTTTGTGACAGATGCCCTAGCTGGAGCTACCATGCAGCGGTCAGGCTTTTTGTCCGCATTCTTCACGTTGGTAGGAACCCACGGTTTACATGTGACCATGGGCATCTTCTGGATGGCGTCCGTGGTCATTCAGATTGCCATCCGCGGCATCGACACCATGACGTCACGGAAAATGTTCATCGTTGGATTATACTGGCATTTTCTGGACGTCGTGTGGATTTTCATCTTTACAGTCGTCTATTTGACAGGGAAGGTGTTGTAATATGGCGGAACCACATGTACAGACGCAGCCAGGCATGCACGGGTCGTTTCCCTGGAAACATGTCATTGGCTACCTGATTTCTCTTGTGCTTACGGTCATCGCCTTTTGGATTGCCCTGGGGATGCATCTGTCCGTAGCTGTCACCCTGAGTGCCATTGCAGTACTCGCTGTATTTCAGATGCTGGTTCAGCTGTTTCTGTTCATGCATCTCACGGAACGAATTCACGGCGATACCTACCAACGGCTGTTCATTTACACGGGCATCTTCTTTGCGGCAGTGGTCGTGGCCGGCTCCATTTGGGTGATGACGTTTAAGTCGGCCGTTTCGTAAGTAGCTTTGTTTAGCGGCTGAGGCAGTCACAAAGCGTTCCAGGCTGCCTCGCTGCTTCTCCTGATGTACCCTGAAGGATGGTGAAACCATGTGAATACTGCGTCTTCTCCTGGCTCAGGCAGCGGTCGTCGGCTGGACGCCATTTGGATTCTGTCGCTCATTTCGGTCATCGGCCTACTGGTGGTCAACATTGCCGGGTTTGTGGACACAGACACCGGATCGGCATTGGGATGCGGGAATCAGTGGCCACTGTGCAACAACAGTGTCATTCCGGCCTTTCACACTTTGCAGACCATCATTGAGTTTGCCCACCGATCGATTGTCAGTGTTGTCACTTTACTGCTCATCGTCACATCTGTTCTGGCCTGGCGCCGTTACGGCAAGTGGCTGGAAGTGAAGGTGTCTATTTCTCTGATGCTGGGTTTTGTTTTCCTGGAGGCTTTTCTGGGTGCATTGGGGGTCCTGATAGGTGACTCTCCGGCAGTGTTGGCCGTCCATTTTGGGGTGTCCATGGTGGCCTTCGCTTCCTCCGTCCTGCTCATGGTGGTACTGGCCCAGATTCAATGGGCTCTCGGCAGGCATCCTGAAAATCCAAGGTTGCGGCAGGGTGCCCTTCCGAAAGGGTTTCGGCTGTGGACGGGAATCACTGTGGTCTACACGTACTTGGCCATGTATGTGGGGGCTTACATCGCCAGCATCGGCGCCGGCGATTCTTTCCGGGGCTTCCCTTTTCCCACGGAAAACTTCCAACAGGCAGGCTCCAACTTTTACTTTGACGTTCTCCATCGAAGCATTGCCCTGGGTCTCGTCGTCCTCTGCGTCGGCCTACTGGTGGCTACCTACAGGGTGCAAAGAGGAAGCCAGGATTTGAAAATCGGCGCTTGGCTGGCTTGCATCTTTGTAATTTTGCAAGGCATCAGCGGGGGACTCCTGGTACTGACACACCTGTCCATGGGCGCGTTCCTGTTCCACGTCACCAACATTTCCTGCCTGTTCGCGGTGGTATCCTGCCTCTATGTCCAGACCCTGCCGGAACCCAGGCGGACAGCTCTCCGTGAAACTACGCCTTCCAGTCGGCGACACGTCGCTCCAACAGCCAGCCGTTAATGCCGCTGAGCCGAAGCAGGGGTCCCTGTTCTTCCGCCCTTTTATCAAGTTGTGATAAAGTAGGAAAAGGACACTTACGATGAAGGGGGCCTCTGGCGTGGTTCAGCGTATGCAGATTGCCGTCACAGGAATGGGATCGGTCACTCCTTTTGGTGAGGGTGTCGACCGGTTCTGGGCTTCACTGTTGGCGGGGCAATCCGCCGTATTCAACATGAAAGACGAATTTTTGGCGCAGTACGCCCCAGTGGCCGCTCAGGTGGACCTTAACCTGGAGGAGTATTTGACCAAAAAACAGATTCGAAACACCGATCGCTTTACACAATTGGCACTGTTAGCCGCGCAGGAGGCCCTGTCCGATGCCGGACTGATTGATAGTGACGGCGAATTTATACAAGCACAACTGGAACGGGATGACGTGGCTGTTGCTCTGGGATCGGCCCTGGGTGGCGTTCAATCCCTAGAACAGGCGGCTGCGGATTTGGCGCGGGACGCTTCTTCCCGTGTGAGTCCCCGTTTGATTTCCAAAACCATTCCCAACGCCGCCGCCGCCGCTATTGCCAAAACCTACGGCTTTCGCGGGCCTGTCATGACCTATGCCACGGCCTGCGCTTCCGCCAGCAACGCCATTGGCGAGGGTCGTTACTGGCTCATGGACGGCACGGCAAAAGTTGTACTGGCGGGTGGGGCGGAACACCTGTTTACCCCCGCTGTTCTGGCGGGGTTAAAAGCGGCAGGGGCCCTGGCGCTGCGCGGCCCGGAAGACAAAACCCGGTGGTCGCGGCCGTTTGACGAGCAGCGGCAAGGCATGGTCATGGGAGAGGGTGCCGCATTTCTGGTCCTCGAGCCCCTTCTTCAAGCTCAGCAGCGGGGGGCTAAAATCTACGGGTTGCTTTCCGGATACGGATCGTCCAATGACGCTTATCACGAGACGGCGCCGCACCCGGAAGGCGCCGGGGCCCTTTTGGCCATGGAGCGGGCCCTCAAGAGTGCCGGTCTGAAGCCGGCCGATGTGGACTATATCAATGCCCATGCTACCGCGACGCCCGCAGGAGACGCCGCGGAAGCCAGCGCGCTGCGGCAGTTGTTTGGGCCGGATGTGGACAAGGTTCCTGTGAGTTCCATCAAGGGATCCGTTGGCCACATGCTGGGAACCGCCGGCGCTATCGAAAGCATCGCTTGCCTCAAATCCCTGGAGACGGGTTGGCTGCCACCAACGCTGAATTGCGAGACACCGGACAGGGGAATGCCCGGAAATATTGTGACGGAGGCCCGGCAAGAGAACCTCAGCCACGTGTTGAACAACTCCTTCGGCTTTGGCGGGCAGAACGGCGTGCTGGTCTTCAGTCGGCCGGAATAAGCCGCCGGCGGTAGACTATGTCCGTGGCTCATGTGAGTAGCCGGTAGCCATCGGCGATGTTATCTGGTGGTGGCGGTAGCCGCCGTCAACAGGTGGCATCCATAGCCTGTAAACCTGTCCCCTTGGCCGCCCTTTCTTGAGAAGCCGCAACAGCGGCTTCTCAGGGCACCGTGAGGGTCAGGCCGCCATCCACTCGAATGGATTGTCCCCGTATCATTTCTGCCTCCGGCGAACAGAGAAACAGCGCCAGGTTGGCTACGTCGTCTGTGCTGACCATGCGCCGGTAGGGAAGCTTGTGCTCAATTTGCGCCCAGGTCTTTTCGATGTCCGGAAAGTGCTCCAGCGATCCCGTAACTACGGCTCCGGCCGAAATGGCGTTGACATTGATTTGCTTGTCCGCCAATTCCACCGCAAAATACCGGACTAGCGACTCCAGTGCCGCCTTTGACGCGCCAACGCTGGTGTAGTACGGAAATACCCGGTCCGCTCCAAACGAAGAGATGGCAACTATGGCGCCGCCGTCGGGCATGAGCTTAACGGCCTGTTGGACACTGAGCAGGAAGGACCGGGCGTTGACGTGCTGCGTCCACTCCCAGCCCTTCACATCCAGGTCTGTGGCTTTTCTGTTTCGCCCGGAAGCGGCGTTATGAACAAAAACGTCCAGACGACCGAAGCGAGCGCGGATGTCGTTGAACATCTGCTGGATTTTCTCGGGTTGTTCCAAATTGGCTTTCACAATCATGCCCTGTTGGCCCAGTTTTTCCACTTCCGCAATGGTTTCCTTGGCCCCATCCATGTTTCGAAAGTAATGAACGACAACGTCGGCTCCTTCCTCTGCAAAGCGGATTGCCATGTGCTGGCCAATGCCCCGTGAACTTCCGGTTACACATACGATTTTGCCTTCGTAACGTCTCTTTTCGGTCAAGGTTCATCGCCCTCTCTTCCATACTGCGTCTGACGGGAGCAGCCATTGGGAGAATTTCACCTACTTAAAACCCTATTATAGCGAAAACATCAGACTTCTTCTCAATCATTTTCCGCTGTCCGCGGGAACAGTGTAAAATGGCAGCAGAAAAGTGAATGGGAGTGTGGGGTATGCCAACGTTGAACTTCCAGCCCGTAGCATGGCAGGACAGGGAGCTTGTCTTGCTGGACCAGAGAAAACTTCCACTGGAGATAGAATACCTTCACCTTCACACAGTCACCGAGGTATGGGACGCCATTCGCAACCTGGCGGTTCGCGGCGCAAACGCCATCGGCATCACGGCAGCCTACGGCCTCTATTTGGGCGTTCTTCAAGGTGCGGCGACGAGGGAGGAGTTCCTGGCCAATCTCCACGAGGCAAAGAGGTACCTTGAGACGGCGCGGCCCACTGCAATCCACATGTTCTGGGCAATGGAGACCGTCTTGCGCCGAGTATCCGCCAACCCGTCAACTGATGTGGGAGAATTGCGCCAGGCGGTTCTAGACGAAGCCATGGCCATTCAGCGGGACGACACCTGGCGCTGCCGTAAAATCGGAGACTATGGTCTCGAAGCGCTGAAGGAACTTTACCGTGGGTATGAGGGGGATGCCCCTTTCGGCATCCTGACCCACTGCAACGCAGGAGCACTGGGCACGTCTCTGTACGGCACCGCCACCGCGCCCATGTATCTGGCACAGGAAGCAGGGTTGCGGTTCAGGGTCTTTGCCGACGAGACGCGCCCGGTCCTTCAAGGCGCGCGGTTGACGGCGTGGGAACTGCATCAGGCCAACATCGACGTGACCCTTATTTGCGACAACATGGCGGCGTCCGTCATGCGGCAGGGATGGGTGCAGGTGGTCTTTGTGGGTGCGGATAGAATCGCTGCCAACGGAGACACAGCCAACAAGATTGGCACCTATAGTGTAGCCGTGCTTGCCAAAGAGCACGGCATTCCGCTTTACGTGGCGGCACCCACCTCCATCATCGACAGACGCACCCGCACCGGAGACGACATTGTCATTGAACAAAGACCGGAAGAAGAGGTGACACAGGGATTGGGCAAGCGCATTTCGCCGCTGGGCGTGAAGGTGTACAATCCCGCCTTCGACATCACCCCAGCCACGTTCATTACGGGTATCGTGACGGAAAAGGGAATCATTTCGCCGCCCTTTGTGGAAAACATTGCCCCACTTGCGGAGGCATAATTCGTTGGGAAGGGAGGTACGGCGGTGAAGGTCGTTGTGGCACCAGATTCATTTAAGGGCAGCTTGGCTGCGACAGAAGTGTGCAGACTCGTGGCACAGGCTTTTGCAGAAGTGGCGCCAGAGGTGCAGTTGCTGTCCGTACCCATGGCCGACGGCGGTGAAGGGACACTGGACTGTCTGGTGACAGCCACCGCGGGCAGGCTCAGGTCGCTGACGGTGGCGGACGCCACCGGTAAGCCCACTAAGACCGTGTATGGGGTGTTGGGGCGCGGCGAGACGGCTGTCATTGAAGTGGCGCGCATGATTGGACTGACCTCTCTGCCCAGCCCCGCGTCAGGAATCCTCAACCGCGGAACGTTGGGGGTGGGCCAGGCTGTCAAAGCGGCTTTAGACGCCGGACATAGGCACATCGTGCTGTCGTTGGGGGGCAGTTCCACAAACGACGGCGGTATGGGTATGCTGGCTGCTCTGGGCGTGGGGTTCTACGATGCCGACGGCAACCTTTTGCCGCCTGTTGCGAATTCCCTCATGAGGCTGCAGCACATTGACACACAGTTGCTGGACGGGAGGCTGAAAGCCTCCCGTCTGACGGTAGCCGGCGACGTAACCAATCCTCTGTGTGGACCTGCGGGATCGTCCGTGGTCTTTGCTCCCCAAAAAGGGGCGACCGCTGGAGAGGTAGAGGTGATGGACGAGGCTCTGGGGAACTACGCCGATTCCGTGGAAGCAGCGTTGGGCGGAGACTGGCGGAATTGTCCCGGAGCAGGTGCCGCGGGGGGATTGGGATTTGCAGCGTTGGCTCTGGGCGGAGAAATCGTCTCGGGCGCCGGGCTTGTGGCAGACTTGGCGCATTTGCCCGAGAAACTGCAGAATGCCGATTTTGTCATCACTGGTGAGGGCCGGACAGACGCTCAGACACTGCGCGGCAAGGTGCCGTTTGTGGTGGCGCAGTTGGCGCGGGATCACGGGGCTAAGACCCTGTTGCTGTCCGGTAGTGTGGACAGTGCCCTGGCGGAGGACGACCTCTTTGCTGCGCTGTTTGCCAAGTCCTATTCCCTGGTATCCTCGGTGACGACAGTGGAAGAGGCTATGGCCGCAGCCCCGCAATTGCTGCTGCGCGTAGCCGCCGAAATTGCACAAGAGCTCGACGCAGCCGCAAGGTTCTGATTTTTGGGCGCTAACCGTAAACTGTAGGGTGTTCAGGACTGACAGCAAACGGTCTATTATTGGACTGACAAAGGACTGTCTGGTGTCTGGAATCGACAACGCTGGGTACAGTAGATGGTAGCCACTGGAACCGGCGCTTTGAAGTGGAGGGATGAAAGTGGCATGGGAGCAGGGTGAAGTGAGCATTGTCATTAACAGGCCCGTCGGTGAAGTGTTTGCCTATGCCGAGAATGTTGCCAATCTGCAGCAGTGGGCTGGGGTGGAGAAAGCGGAGATTACGGCCGGGGCACAGCAGGAACTGGGCAGTAAGTTGACCATTTCCACCACCATCCTGGGCAAACGCGTTGAAACCAACTCTGAACTCATCGCTTTTGAGCCCAATCACCTCAGTACATACCGCAGTACCAAGCCCATTCTTTCAGAGATGACCATGATTTACGAAGAGATGGGGACGCAAACCAAAGTAACCCGGCGGATTGCCGCCGATGCGGGGAACTTGTTCAAAGCTGCCTACCCTTTGGTTAAGCGAAAACTGGCGCGCGAAGCCGAAAAAACCATGGCTCAATTGAAATCAGCTCTGGAGCAGCGCGTCACCCAATCCGCACAGTAGGTTCAGGTCAGATTGACATTACCGCTCTACGGATATGGTGGCATCGCTGGGTTGGTTCGCTAGGTCTCGCAGGCACGCCTTCATAGCGTCTCTACCCTGAGTGATGCAGTCTGGAATGCCCAGTCCGCCGTAACCGGCGCCTGCCAGGTACAGAAGTGGCACGTCTAGGGCCAGTTGCTTGCGGATGGCCGCTACCCGGTCGTTGTGACCCACCAAGTACTGTGGCATGGATTGGGGCCACCTGTCCACAGCTTGCCACACGGGATTTCCGCTCAACCCCAAGTATCGCTGCATTTGCCGCTTCACGTGATTAACAATGACGTCATCGGTCTTGCCCAGGGAAGCTTCCTCACCATCGCGCCCGATGTATCCGCGAACAATAATCTGGCCGCTTCGGGACGAACCCGGCCACTTGCTGGAAACCACTGTACAGGCCGTGAGCATCTCGTCTTCACCGCGAGGCACCAGAAATCCGGTGAATGGTAGTCTGGTTTCTTCCACGCGCTGCGGGTATACAAGGCTAACAGTGCCGGAAGAGACATAGGGGATGTCTAACAACTGGTCGTAGGTCTTGCCTTGTGCCGGAATCAATCTGCGTGCGGCGAATGCAGGCACGGTTATGATGACCGCATCCGCAGCCAATTGTTCCGTCTGGCCGTCACTGGTTCTCAGGGCCAGGTTAAAGGTACCATTGTCTTCTCGGCGGACTTGAATCACGGATGTTTGTTTGCGCAGGTTCACCAGAGGCCGTAGTTTGTCTTCTAGGGTATCTACCAGTTGTTCCAGCCCTTCCGTCAACGCTACAAAAACACCCCGGGGCTTGCCGGCAGGTGTGCTTTGCTGACGGCGAGAGGCAGCTCTGGCGGCTTTGCCTTGTTTGAGCATGGCGCCGACCAGACTTCGATTGGATTGTTCCATATCGCGCAAATAGGGCGCCACCGCTTCCACACTCAAGCGATTGATATTGCCGGCGTAAATTCCCGCCAACATGGGCTCTGCCAGGATATTGACCAAGTCGTCGCCAATGCGCCTGCGCAACATGTCGCCAATGGACTTGTCCCCTTCGGTGGTATCCGCAGGCAAGAGAAAGTCAAGCAAGCCACGGACCTTGCCTTTGAAAGGTATTAACGAATTGAAGATAAAGGGGCGCAAGTTGGTGGGTAATCCGAAACTCATCCCAGGTGGTATGGAGTACACTTTTCCGTTGCGCAGAATACCTGTCTTGAGGTTGGCCGGCGAATACACAAGCTCGGAGTCCAATCCAAGTTCGCGAACCAACTCCAGCCCGCCAGACTTTCGCGTATAAATTGAATCCGGTCCGGATTCAATGACAAAGTCGTCGGATTTGTGCGTCTTGATTTTGCCGCCAAATCTATCGGATTGCTCCAGGAGTGTTACCTTCGGTCGTCCGGCTTCCGAGTCTGTTCCAAGCGCGGCTTCATAGGCGGCGGCCAAGCCTGTAATGCCGCCTCCGATAATCACAACGTGTTTTTGCAAAGACAATCCCTTCCCCATCCCGGCTAATTACTTATGTATACGGGGCGTAAGCCGTTAATGTACTGTCTGGCAACGGCCGCAAAGTGCAACTCAAGTATAGCACGCATGAAGTGATACAATGAAATAAAGGGGGATAAAAATGGAACGTCACGTTTTGGTCCTGTTTCCGCATCCGGATGATGAAACTTTGGCGGTGGGGGGTGCAATTGCGTATTACGCCCACCAGGGAACGCCTGTGACCTATGCTTGCTTTACATTGGGGGAGATGGGCCGAAACATGGGAAATCCGCCATTTGCCAACCGCGAGACCCTCCCTACCATTCGCGAGCGGGAGCTTCGCGCTGCCTGCCGCGCGCTGGGCATCGACGACTTGCGCCTCATGGGATATCGGGACAAGACCCTGGAGTTTGAAGACCCACAGCGCCTTGTCCGGGAGATTGGCGACCTGCTGGAAGAAATCGAGCCATCTCTACTCATCACTTATTATCCCGACTACTGTGTCCATCCCGATCACGAAGCTATAGCCCATGCCACCATTGAAGCCGTCCGCCGCTTGCCGGAGGCGAAGCGTCCGAAAGTGCATTGTCAGGCTTTTGCCCGCGGGCACGAAGCGGCTCTGGGCAAGCGGGACGTCATCCTTGATACCGGCAGCGTCTGGGAATATGTTTACCGGGCTTGGAGCGCACACCGTTCACAAACCTTCGTAAGGCTTGCAAAAGTGGAGGAAGCTCTGAACGGCAGTGAAGAGGAACGCCGACAGGCGGTTCTCACTTTTAGTCAACTGGGTCTTTATACTTATCCCCTATGACCGTCCAAATCTGGACACTACCGCCTACTCCGGGGTGGCGCCTTTGCCTGGGAACTCAAAGTCCGGTGTGAACTGAGGTCCGGTGGATGCCAAGTTGAATCCATTTAGCTGCCGGCGAAAATCTATAGTCCATAGCATTGGACAGACTGTAGGTGTTCCCTTACCATCTTCGTACAGACTGCGGGATTTGGTGGAGGGGTGCTCGTATGAGTTACTTGCAGCAGGCTGCCGTCATGGGTGCGTCAGATGTCCACTTGGCCGCTTCGGCCGCAGCCACCTTTCGGGTGGACGGAGATTTGGTCAAGATGGGCAAGCCTCTGGCGTCGTCCGACATCGAGGGCTTCGCCAGTACACTGATGACCAGGGAGCAGTGGCAGCGACTGCAGCAGACAGGGGAAGTGGACTTTGCCTGGGCAGATCCGCACAGCGGCCGCTTTCGCATCAGCGTTTTTAAACAACAGGGGAGTGTCAGCGTCTCAGCCCGCCTGATTCCCGCCCGTGTTCCCACGCTCTTAGAACTGGAACTGCCGGATAACCTCGTCCAATTCGCTGAACTCAACCATGGTCTCGTACTGGTAACGGGATCGACCGGCAGCGGCAAGTCCACCACCCTCGCCTCCTTGATTCACCACATTAACCACACCCGAGGTTGTCACATTGTGACGTTGGAGGATCCCACAGAGTACCGCCATGAACACGCTCTCTCCATTGTCAACCAACGGGAGGTTGGGAGCGACACCCGGGATTTTTCCACGGGCCTGCGGGCTTGCTTGCGCCAGGATATGGACGTTATCCTCATTGGCGAAATGCGCGATACGGAGACTGTCCACACTGCCTTGAAAGCCGCAGAAACAGGTCACCTCGTCATGAGCACCATGCACACCGGTGATGCGGTGGAGGCCATTTCGCGATTGATTCACATGTATCCCGCCGAACAGCAGGACGATATCCGCGTCCAACTGGCGGGGGTGTTGCGGGGAATTATCGCTCAGCAGTTGGTGAAACGGCGGCATGGAACAGGTCGCATTGCAGCTGTGGAGGTCCTGGTGAATACACCGGCTGTGACCAATCTGATTCGATTGGGGAAATTCCATCAAATACGGTCTGCCCTGCAAACAGGCAGACCGTATGGCATGCAAACCATGGAAATGCACCTGAAAGAACTCACGGAAAACGGGAAAATTTAAAGGGTGGTTAGTAGGTGACTTCCCCGTCCCAGTACACCATGCCGCCCATCAAGTTGTGGACATTGTGAAATCCCTGTTGTTGCAGGAATTGACAAGCCATGCTGCTCCTGCTTCCGCTGCGGCAGACCACGACACACTCCTCATTGGGGTTGATTTCGGAAGTGCGGTGCATAAGTTGTCCCAGCGGTATCAGTTTGGCACCGGGAATATGCCCGGAAGCAAATTCGGACGGCTCGCGCACGTCAATAATTTGTAGGGGCCTACGCTCTTTCATTCTCTGTCTTACATCCACAGGCATCCATTGCTGAACTGCCATTGAAGTCATCATTCCTTTCGTTCGGCACAGTTTCGAGAAAAGACCACATGTATTCTTTTATACCCCTAAGGGTATTTTGTCAAGACCTGCACGAAACTTTGGGCCCCGCCGTTACACTTATCCACATTTTTTTGTTTTATGGTAATTAAGGCGGAAGTTCAACGTCACAAACGAGGCGTGTAGCGACAAGGATTTCTCCATCCAGGAACACTTATTCACACTCCTATCAACAGACTTATGCACAGGTTTATCCACAGGTTTTCGTGGATAACTCACATTTGAAACGTGCCATATTCCATAAACCGGGGTTTTTCTGTCGTTTCGTGCAAGAAAATGCGGACGCTTGATTGGCGCCGGGCACTTAGATAAGCTAGAGTCGTTACTTTACTGCAGTAGTGGGCAGAGATAGGAGGCATCAGGGATGGGCCCTTCAGACATAAACACAAACTTTCCTTCTGCACGCGTCCCTATGGATGGTGTGGAAGAAGAGATGGAAGAGAGCATCCGCCCTTCCAATATTGATTTTGAGAAAATCCAGCAGGCTGTTGTGATGTTGCTGGAAGCCATTGGTGAAGACCCAAAGCGCGAAGGCCTGGTTGACACCCCCTCGCGAGTGGCCAGAATGTACGGCGAAATCTTTGCCGGGCTGCACACAGACGCGGCGAGTGTGCTGTCTGCCCGTTTTCATGTAGATCACGATGAAGTGGTGTTCGTCAAGGATATCACCTTCTATTCCATGTGCGAACATCACCTGTTGCCTTTCTTCGGGAAAGCACACATTGCCTACCTGCCTGGAAATGGTGTCGTTACAGGATTGTCAAAACTGGCGCGGCTGGTGGAGGCAGTGGCCAAGCGGCCACAGGTTCAGGAGCGGATGACTAGCGAAATTGCCGAAGTTGTCCACAGGGAGCTGCAAGCCCAGGGCGTACTGGTCATTGTGGAAGCGGAACACTTGTGCATGAACATGCGGGGTGTGCGCAAGCCGGGCAGTCAGACGGTGACCATGGCGACTCGCGGCAAATACAGTGAAGACACAGGCCTGACGGAGCAGGTCCTGCGGCTCTTGGGCCGTTAGCGTCAGCGTGGGGGAGTGCCCGGGCCTTGAACACAACGGCGCCGGCACGTCCTCCTGATGCCAGTAACAATTAAAGCGCGATTGAGACGGATGCTGGAAAAAGGCGGGGCTGATGAGCCCCGCCTTTGTGGACACACGCTTTACGTATCCGTAAGGAGGTTGAGGTCCAGAAGCAGGTACAGGAGGTTCAGGCCACCAATCCATCTGGCGACTTTAGCGCGTTCGACGTCAGCTTGCGCATGTTGAAAACCAGGGTGACAACCAGTGAGGCGCCCATGTAGCCGGCGGTAACAACCAGTGTGGACCAGGCCGCTGAGAGGTCGTGAAAGGCAATCAAACGACGCAAGCCTGTTACGGCGTAACTCATGGGCAGCCACGAATGGATTGTTTGGAAAAACTGAGGGACCAATTGTACCGGAAACGTGCCGCCGCTGGAGGTCAGTTGCAGAAGCAGCAAGACAATGGCAATAAACCTACCGGGCCCGGCTCCGAAAACGGAAATCAGAGTACCAATGATGGTGATATAGGACAGGGCCAGCACGATTGCGTACAAGTAGAAATCCACTGCGCTGGTTACGTTGAGCCCTAGGCCAAACAGTAAAGCTGATGCCGCTATGACCGCCTGCCCAACGCCAATGCACCACAACACCGCGAATTTTCCCAGTGTAACCGACACCCCGGAGACAGGCGACAGCCGCCACCTTCCCTCGCGCAGAGAAATCATGAAGTACAGCATCAAGGCCCCTACCCAGAGACTCAACGGCAAGAAATAGGGCGTCAGACCGGGTCCGTACTTGCCGACGGCATCCAGGGGATGGCTGGTCATGCTGATGGGCTGGGACATCAGACTCGCTTCGGACTTGCTATTCGTCGGCAAAGCCACGTGATGGCCGTTGAGTTGACTAGAGAAGGTGGCCATGCCGCGAGACAGTGACTGCAGCCCTGTTTCAAGGGAGCCCCATCCCGCCTTGACACTCCCCAACCCCTGATTTAGGGCCGTAGCACCGGATTTTGCTTGGCTCAGGCCGCTGCTCACAGTTTTTGAACCGGCAGCCAATTGGGACTGGGCCAGAGCCAATTTATTCAAGGAGCCGCCAGCCTGCTGCAGACCTGTCTGCACGCTGGCCAAGCCGTTTGTTGCCTCCCCAAGGCCGTTGGAAAGGGAGTTTGCCCCCTGCGTTGCGGCGGCGAGACTACTCGCCAACTGACTGAGACCGCTGTCCAGTTGTTGTTGTCCACTCTGCACCTGTCCTAGAGACTCACTGAGGGTTTGAGCCCCACTGTTCAAGGTTCCTAGGTTGTCCGAGAGACTTGTCATTCCCGGATACAGGGATTCCAGTATGGCAAGGGCCTGCTGGACATTGGGATCCTGGTTCGTTGGGGACTGATTTAGCACTTGCATGGCGTCTTCCAGGCCACTGCTCACCTCGTTGGCTGCAGAGGTTGCAGAGGACGTACCGGAGGCTAGCGCATTGGCTCCGCTCTCTGCGGAGTTGACGCCATTTGCAAGATGGGTGGCTGCCGTCGTCAACGTCGAGCCGTCTGCGGCTGCCTCGTTGAGTCCGCTGTAGAGACTGCCCGCAGACTGTGCTGCCGGGGATAGTTGCTGGTTAATGGCTGCCAGTGCGGAGGTTGCCTTCGCCACGCCTTGTGCTGCCGACTTGGTACCAGCGGCAGTTTGGCTCAATCCACTGGTCACTGACGAACTGCCCGGAGCCAGTTGGGTGAGGGCCGAAGCCAATTGCTCTGCTCCGGAAGAGGCCGAAGCAATCCCGGAGTCCAGTTTTACGGCACCGCTGTTGGCAGATTGACTGCCTGCAACCAGTTTTTTCGCAGACGCGCCGGCTGTATCCAAACCGTTGCCCGCTTGGGTGACAGCTCCGAGTAATTGCTGAATGAACTTCTGGCTAAATTGCTGGTTCAGGCTTGCCGCCAGGTCGGTTTGAACCTTGTCAATGATATTGCCGGCAAGGTAGTTGGTACCCTGGTTGGGGATAAACTGAATCTGCGCTTTCGTCGGCTTGTCGCCGCTGACGCTGAGAATATCCCTGGTAAAGTCTTTTGGGATTTTGAGAACAGCGTAATAGGTACCATCCTGAACGCGACTCATGGCGGTGCCGTTGGCTACCACGTGCCAACCGAGATCGTTGTCTTTGAGCAACTGGCTGGTAATGCTCTCACCGTAATTCACGGGTTTTCCGTGGAGAGTGCCGCCGGCGTCCTGGTTGACAATAGCCACGGGCAGCTTATCCAGGGTGCCGTATGGATCCCAAAAGGCCCACAAGTACAGAAAACTGTACAGCAAAGGCAGAATCAGACCTACGACCATTGCGGCGCGGGTCAGCTTGTTGCGCCAGATGCGCTGCCACTCGACGCGAAAGACGGTGAATATCGCCACCGCACCGTCACCTCCCCGCTGGGCAAAGAGACCACTTTGCCGGCTGCTTCAGCCGCAGATTCCAGAACAGTAGTGAATAAGATACCCACGTCCTGGTGGTTCAGGCGGTGGAAGTCATCCACAATCAGATTCCATTCAGTTTCCGTCAGGCCGTTTTCCGGTTCGTCCAGCAGCAGAAACTGTGGGTGGTGACACATTGACACCGCGATGCTCAGGCGGGCATAGGCAAGGCGATGAATGTCCTTAACCCGTTCGTTGCGAAGGTCCGCCAAGTCGTACATTTCCAACAGCTCCTCCGCTCTGCGGCTCGGTTGCCGAACTTTGTGCAGGCGGGTTTGGAAACGGATTTGCTCAAAGACAGTAAGTGTGTCGAATAAGGGTGCAAACTTGGGAATCGGGCCAAGTCCTACATAGCGCCAGTTAAATTCCTGCGCCTGTCCTTCTTCAACCAGGGAGACATGGCCCTGACGCGGCCGGACATACCCGGAAGCGTACAGGAGCAAGGCGGACTTGCCAGACTGTGACGGGCCCACAATGGCGGTCGTCGAACCTGCGTCGACAGCAAAATACAAGGGCTCCGTAATGGCCTTTTTGCCATGATGGACGAGCACATCATCAAATTGAAGTTCCATTGGCGAGATCCCCCACTTGAGAAAAAATCTACGACAGAAAATGACGATCTGTCATTTATACCTATGTGGATGATACCACACGGTGTCAACATAACTGAAGTAGCGCCCATGAGACCTTCGCGGCCGGAACTGACCCGTTGGTGAGGGTATGGAAAAATATTCTGAAAATGGCTATCCACAGCTGAAATACCCCGTGATAAAGGCAAATCCACAGGTTTATGCACAGAAACCTGTGGATAACTGTTGAAAAATCGGTGGATATCTTTCAAAACCGCTTCAGAGCCGGATTTCCGCCGGGAAGCGCGGTGTCGGGTGAAACAGGATGTGGCGAGTCATCATGACAGCGTTGAGCGGACCGATTTCATCTCTGCCGATCGCGCTTTGGCAGCGACAATGGCCTTGCCAATGGTGTGCCCGACGTCACCGGCTTCCAGTACCTGAACGCCGGCAAACGTCGTACCTCCGGGAGACGTGACCCGCTGCCTCAACTCCCTCGGCGACAGTTTCCACTCTTCCAGGGTGCGAGCGGTTCCCACCAAGGTCTGCAGCAGCATTTTACGGGCTGCTTCAGGACTGAACCCCAAGGAACTTGCGGCGGCTTCCATTGCTTCGAGAAAATAGCAAATGAAGCCTGGCCCGCTTCCGGAAAAGGCAGTTGCCGCGTCCATGAGGTCCTCTGGGATTTCCTCTGCGTGACCCAATTGCTGCAGTAAACGCAGGATGACCTGTCTGTCTTCCCAAGAAACGCCTTGACTGAAGCTCACGGCGGTTGTGCCCGCTGACACGGATACCGGCAAGTTTGGCATGGTTCTCACGGCAAGTGCCCGGTGCCCGACGTATTCTTCCAGTTGTGCAATGGAGACTCCGGCAGCAAAGGAGATGAGGAGCTGTCCGTGAAGATACGAACGCGTGCTCATGAGGGCTTCTTCCACGTCCGCAGGTTTGACGGCGAGCACCACCAGAGTGGTATCTTCAGCGTCTGCGTAGGAATCAGCAGGTTCAATCCCGTACGTGGAAACCAGTCGTTCTAGGTGCTGCCTGCAGGACCTGTTTTTCACCTTGATGAGTTCCGGCGGAACGATGCCACCCTTCGTAACGCCCCGGATGAAAGCTTCCGCCATGGATCCCGCGCCGACAACTATAATTCCTGCGCCCTTTTTCACCTTGCTAATCCCTCCTTCGACACAATGTAAAATCCAGGTGTGAAACGAAAAAAGCCCTCGCCCACTGTCAGTCGAAATTCTGACAGGGGCGAGAGCTGAGACTCCCACGGTACCACCCTGATTCGCAAAAGGTTCGGGCTTCACAGAAGCCGCCGCCAGTTTGCCTCGTTACTCCGCCGTTAACGATGCGGTCCCCGGATACCTTAGACTGGTATCGACTGGAAGGTGGGTTCGCCTGCCCTCGGTGAGGATGACTCTCAGCTGCCAATCATCCCTCTCTGACACCCAGGCGACAAGTTACTGGTCCTTCGTCATGGTCTGTTTTTATGAACGGTTTCAAACCTACTCTAAGGCATAAATAAACATGTGATATTTCGGAAAATTATATACTGCCACAAGTTGAGTCGTCAAGACGTGTCTGTTGATGTGTTTTGCGTCTGAGTGTCCGTTGTGCTAATGTAGGTGTACTTCCTTATGTACTTCCGCATGTTTCAGTTCGGCGCGGGGTGGAGCAGTTGGCAGCTCGTCGGGCTCATAACCCGAAGGTCGCAGGTTCAAGTCCTGCCCCCGCAACCATTTTCATTTTCCCATCCTTCCATACCCATTTCCCACAGCAGTAGCATTTCCTATGGTGAGACGATGTTTTCAGGAGGAGTGCGACATGCTGAAAGATTCTTTGGATCCCATACTTTCACAGGTCTTGACAAACGTCATTCAACTGGGCGCCGTACTGCTGTTTAGCGCCCTGGGATTCCTGTGGAAAACCCTTCAGCAATACCTCAAATCACATTTGACCGCCAAGCAGATGGAAATTTTGCAGTCCATTGGCAACCAGGCCTACGCGTTGACCGAAGCGGAGTACAGGCAGTTGAAGGGACCGGAGAAGCTGCAACAAGCCATGAACTATCTGCAGCAGGAAGCCACCAGTCGGGGCATCCCCTTTAACCAGGACTCAGCTAGAGCAGCCATTGAACACGCCTGGCTCAACTTCTCCGGGCAGTTTCAGAGCCAGGGACAGAGTCCGACAACCCAGACTTGACACCGTCGCCAGCGGAAGGGCGGAGGTTCCGGCTGCTTTGGCAGGTACATGGTCAGTCTAGGTTTTCCATCCATGGATTGGCAGCCGGGAAAGCGTCCAGGGCAGCAGGACTTCGCGCGTCGAGAGCGAAGTGCATGTGCAAGAGCCTGGAGGAGGGAATTACCCAGTGTTATTCAACGTTGGAAAGATTTATTGGAGCAAGGCTATCCTGGGGCATGAAAGCATTTTTACGGACGATCTCGTTGCCGCCTTTGAACGTTACATCAACGGTGACTGGGGCAGCGTCTCAGCGACCGACGAAGTGATGAACGACGTGGCGCTCACCAATGGACATGAAACCAGAGGGCGGTACATCTCAACCATGGGGGTGCCCTTTTATATTGTGACCAATGCGGGAGGAACCCGTGTCGTGCTGGAGGAAGATGTGGTCAGGAGAGCATACGCGTAACATGAAAGGGACGGATGGAGTGAGGGCGATTGGAGATTCGTCAATTACTGTATTTTCGGACAGTTGCACAAACGCAGCATGTGACACGGGCCTCGGAGCACTTGATGGTCGCCCAGTCAGCCATCAGCCGTCAGATTCAACTGCTTGAACAGGAACTGGGCGCTCCCTTGTTTCTCCGGGAAGGGAAGGGCATACGCCTTTCGCCACTGGGTATTCGTTTTTTGCCTTATGCAGACCGAATCCTTCGCAGTGTGGACGAAGCTGCACAGGAGGCACAAAACTTTCGCAATCCCCACGCCGGAAGAATCCACCTGGGTTTTCCCCACAGTGTCGGGGTGTATTATGTGCCTCGCCTCATTGCCGCCTTTCAGGAGATTTTCCCGGAAATCAGTTTTGATTTGGTACAGGCCAGAGTCAGCAACCTGCTGGGCCAACTCCGTCAAGGGACGCTGGAACTCGCTATTGTCACGCCCTACCCCTCGGTTTTGACGGAACACTTTGAAGGCCAATTCCTGACGGAGGAATCGCTCCAGGTTGTCCTTCCCAATACGCACCCTTTTGCCAGCCGCAAAGACGTGGCCTTGTCTGAACTAAAGGACGAATCCTTTGTGCTGTTCCAAGAAGGCTATACCCTCCGAAACATCGTCTGGGACGCTTGCATTGCAGCCGGTTTTGTACCAAGAATCGCATTTGAAGCGGAAGAGACCGACACCATTCGCGCCTTTGTCCAGGCCGGGCTGGGAGTGAGTGTGCTTCCCCCATCGGAAACCGCCACAGCGTTGGGTATCAGCGAGCTGCCCATTCGCAAGCCCTCAGTCAAGCGATCGATTGGTATGACATGGTGGCAGGATTCCGCCATGTCCGCCGCAGCCAGAGCATTTGTCGAATTCGTTTCCAAATCTGTGCCCAGGCTCGGGAAAGAGGTAGAATAGTCAAGTAGAGCATCGACGCTGCCGCTACAGGGTGGCCTGGCGGCGCGGAAAATCGCAGAGGTGATTGCCTATGAGATGCAGTTGGGGCCAGTCGCGTTGGGAGAGGATAGTTTGACAGGGGACAGTATCGCGAGCCAAGGAATTGGCCGACAGAACTTTGCTGCCACTGTGGCACAGAGAAAGTGGTACGAGCCAAGGCTGGGATTTCACGCGTGGCTGAAGAAGTTTCTGCCGGAGCAAATCATTCTTCTTTTTTATGCTTTCTTAATTGGCATTATTGGCGGTTATGGTGCCGTCGGGTTTCGCAGGTTAATTACATTGTTCAACTTTGTTTTTTTTGACTCCGTCAAGGGTTGGTTCAAGCCGCTGGGGTCTGGGGATGTCCTGTTTCTACCGGTCATCGGCCTGTTCATTGTGAGTCTTATTGTGAGGTATTTTGCCCCGGAGGCGAAGGGACACGGAGTCCCCGAAGTGATGGCTGCCATCGCTGAAAACGGCAGCATCATTCGTCCTCGGGTGGTGGTCATCAAGGCTGTAGCTTCTGCGCTGTGCATCGGGTCCGGCGGATCCGTAGGCCGAGAGGGTCCCATTGTTCAAATCGGATCGGCCTTTGGCTCCTCCCTGGGCTACTATCTCGGATTGCCGGAGCGCTACATGCGACTTCTGGTCGGTTGTGGCGCGGGGGCGGGCATCGCTGCCACGTTCAACGCGCCCATCGGCGGTGTCATGTTTGCCACGGAGGTCATCCTTGGTAGTTTTACACTGCAGAACTTTACGGCCATTGTCATTTCCTGCGTGGTCAGTGCCGGAATCGGGCGGTTTTACTTTGGGAATAACGCGTCTTTCCCGTTGCCGGCGTATCACGTTGGGCATTTCTCCATCTACTGGATTTACATCATTATTGGAATTCTGGCAGGGCTTTGGGGAGTTGTCTACATTCGCACTCTTTATAAAATTGAGGACTGGTTCAATGCCATACCTTGGCCATTCTGGAGCAAGGCGGTACTTGGCGGTTTGATTGTCGGCGGTATTGGCATTTTCTTTCCGCAGGTCTTCGGAGTTGGTTACGATACTGTGGACAAGGCGCTGCAAAACCACCTGGGCCTGGATATGCTATTGATACTGCTCGTTCTAAAATTGGTGGTCACCTCCGTTACCATCGCAGCCGGTGGTTCCGGTGGAGTATTTTCGCCGGGACTGTACATGGGCTCCATGCTGGGCGGCGCTTTTGGGGTTTTGTTCAGTCATCTGTTTCCCAGCAGCGGCATCAGTCCGGGCGCATTGGCGGCCATGGCCATGGCGGGGGTTTTTGCAGGTAGCGCCCAGGCGCCTGTGACTTCCATCATGATGTTGTTTGAGATGACGGGGGATTATAACATCATCCTGCCCATTATGATTACGTCCGTCTTGGCGGCGACCATTACCAGCACCATGACCAAGGAAAGTATTTACACTGCAAAACTGGTGAGGCGGGGACTGGACATCAACCGCCTGCGCCATCCGGACAGGATGAAAGCCATTACCGTGGGCGAAGCGCTGGCGACGGAGCACTTGTCTCTGGACGCAGGCATGACTATTCGTCAGGCATGGAAACGGTTTGCCGAAACCAACGCCTGGTTTGCCTACGTCCGCGATGGCAACGGAACAGTTATGGGATCGGTGGCCAGAGCTCAGGTCCTGGAGACTATGAACAAACCGGATGGGCAGGATACCATTACCGTGGAAAAACTCCTGCCGCAAACCATCCACCGCATTGAAGAACAGTCCACACTGGCGCAAGCCTTGGACAAGATGCACAGCCTGGACGTCACGTATCTACTGGTCTGTAGGCACGGGCACCCTATTGGTGTCATTGGGAGTTCGGACATCATCCATGCATACCGCGAGGAATAGACGTGCGCCCACCGTATGGCCTGTTCATTAAGGGGGACACCGCAGTGAAAGAAAGGATTGGCCGCTTCCGTTTTTCTCGAGTGCCAAAGGGTTTGTCTTACGTTTTGGCCATCATACTCCTGGTGGTTGTGGTGAACGTTGGCTTTAACCGAATGTATGATTTTCGCCTCCACCAGGCACTGGGCTATGGCGGGGTGTACACCAAGCAGATGGTGTTCGAATTGCTGTCTCGCTACATTGGTGCTGTTGTCTATGTATTTTTGACCCTTTGGGCCGTACGGCCGGCATTGAAACTGGTGCCCAAGTCCATTGCCCTGTTGTTGCGGGTCGTGGCAGGTGTCGTAGGATGGCTGATTGGCTATAGTATGTGGTCACTGAATGCCACCACCTGGTACCTGTTCTTTGCGGGGAAGCCTTTCGGTCAGGTCGATCCCGTATTTCACCTGGACCTGTCCTTTTACGTCTATCGACTGGAGCCGCTGTTGGGTGTCTTCAGCCGCGTATTGACGACGTACATTCTGTTTCTGCTGATTCGCGCCGTTGTTCTCGCTGTCTTTATCGCCAGGCAAAGAATGAAGGTTTCCGTAGGGGATATTACGCAAGAAACGCGGCGCCAGGCGCGCAATTTGACGTGGGCACTGGCTGTGCTGTTTCTTCTGTTCTCCGGGTTGTCGGTGCTAATGCGTTTCCACCTGGCGTTGAACAACGGACCTGGTTCCTTTCTGTACGGCCCTGGCTTTGTCACGTCGCGACTGAGCGTACCCATTTTCTCCTGGCTGCACGTGGCAGCACTGTTACTGGTCACGGCTTCACTGGTGTGGCTGGCACTGCGGTCGGACAAGACGTTTACCGTTCACAACGGCTTTGTGACGACGTCCTGGTCAGCCTGGAAACGGCCCGTTCAGGCCTTCATTGCGTTTCTTGGCGTGGTGATTCTGACGGCTGCCGCCGGCGAGCTGGTGGAGGTACTATACGTGCATCCCAACCAGAACACCGTTGAACTCCCGTATATTCAGCGAACTATCGCGGCAACGCGGTGGGCGCTGGGTATTGACAAGGTGAAGACGGACACGTTCACTCCCACGACAACGCTCACCAGCAGTGAGGTTCAGCGCGATCAAAATGCGCTGGACAACGTTCGCGTCAACGACCAGGGGCAAACGGTTTCCATCTATAACCAGTTACAGAGCTTCAAGAGCTACTTTACGTTTCCATCGGCCAGCGTAGACAGATACGGCACGCAGGAAGTGTATATTGCCACGCGGGAAATGGACATCAGCAAGCTGCCGGTTCAGACCTGGGTCAACCAGACGCTGGTCTATACCCACGGGTACGGCGTGGCGGCGAGCCCTGTAAATCAGTTCGACAGCGACGGGTTGCCGACGTTTCTTGCCGAAAACACCCCACAGCAGACCAAGTCGCCACTTCCAAAAGTTACGCAGCCCAACATTTACTTTGGATTGATGGACAACAACGTTGTGGCGCCGTCGAAGCAAGGGGAGTTTGACTATCCGTCCGGCGCGGGCGATCACACTTCGCACTACCAGGGCGGATACGGCCTGCCCCTCAAGGGGAATCGGCTGTTTCTTGCCATCAAGCAGGGGTCCCTGAAGTTCTATACCAGTGACCAGTTTACCAGTCAGTCCCTGTGGCTATTCGATAGAAACATCTATCAGCGGGTGGAGGACATTGCGCCCTTTTTGACCTACGACCAGGACGCCTATCCTTTTATTGGCGCCGACGGGCACATCAAGTGGCTGCTGGACGCGTACACGGAATCCCCCAACATCCCATATGCCCAGGACGCACTGCAGACGGCATACATTCGCAATTCTGTGAAGGTGGTCATTGACGCTTATACCGGAAAAGTCACCTTTTACGTCGTTCAACCGCAGGATCCGATGATTCAAAGCCTCATGGCGGTGTATCCGAACCTGTTTACGACGAAAATTCCGGAAAGTGTCCGTCAACACTTCCGTTACCCGCAAGACCTGTTTACGGCACAGGCCAACGCGCTCACGCGGTACCACATGACCACAGCGCCGGCATTTTACAATCAGGAGGATCTGTGGTCTCCGGCAAAACAGGTTTACGAGCAGAACCAAACCAAGCCCAGGGCTCCGGTCTACCAGATGATTCGGATGCCGGACCAGACGCAGCCACAGTTCGTGCTCAGCGAATTGTTTACGCCGGCCAACAAGGACAACTTGAACGGATGGCTCATTGCCAGTAACGAACCCGCTACCTACGGGCAGCTGACCCTGTACAGTTTCCCGCAGTCGCAGCTGATTTTCGGGCCCATGCAGGCCGAGAACCAGATTGATTCCAATCCGACCATCAGCCAGCAACTGACCTTATGGAATCAACAGGGGTCCCACGTGACCAGAGGAAACCTGCTACTGGTGCCGCTGGGCAATTCTCTCTTGTATGTGGAACCGGTGTACCTGGTAGCCGACCGGCAAAATTCCTTGCCGCAATTGGAACGGGTCATCGTTGACTACAACAAACAAGTGTTCATGGACACGTCTTTGGGGAACGCGGTTCAGGATTTACTGAACAGCAACAATTCCGCATCGCAGCCCGAATCCAATGTGCCTACGGGTAACAACGGAGCGGGTAACAACGGAACGGGCGGCAGCTCGTCCAACTCCGGGAGTGCAGGCGCCACCGGTGGAGCGACCCCTGGCAATGGCAGTGCCGCCAGCCTCATTGGTCAGGCGGACAAACTGTTCCAGCAGTATCAGACGGATACGGCCAACGGGAACTTTGCTGCGGCAGGACAGGATTTGAACCAATTGGGTCAGGTGCTGAACCAGCTGCAAAAGGCACAGGGACAATCGGGGTCTTCCGCCGCCAACGCCACCAACAAGACGGCAAGTACTGCAAAATAGGCACCGGGCCAGGCAGAGGGCGCGGGCAGTCTCAGACGACCCGCACCCCATAGTCCTGCAGCCACTGGTTAACCTGAATGAGGTAGTGAAACATTTGCGGGGTACCGGCAATTTGCCCAAACCAGGGACGGTACTCCGTTTCGTTGTGACTGGAGGCAATCCAGTCCCTGACGGCTTGTTCGTCAATAAACTGCAGGAGTGGAGAGTTCCTGTTGGCCAACACGTCCTCCAGGCGCAGGCGCACTTCGTCGAGATACCGAGGATTGGGGTCGGAAGGGTATGGGCTCTTCTTTCGATTCAGCACGTCCTTGGGCAAATAGCCGCCCATGGCCCGGCGAAAGACACCTTTAACCTGTCCGTCACAGGCCTTCATGTGCCAGGGAATATTGAACACGTACTGTACGAGCCGGTGGTCGCAGAAGGGTACTCGGACTTCGAGGCCGGTGGCCATGCTCATACGGTCCTTTCTGTCCAGGAGCGTGGGCAGAAAGCGGGTGATGCTCAGGTAGGAAATTTCCCGAATGCGTGCTTCCCGCGCGGATTCGCCAGGAAGGCGCGGAACTTCTGTCAGCGCGTCCTGGTACCGGCTCTGGACGTACTCGTAGGGGCGAATGGCGGCCTGCACCTCCGGCGAGAGAACGTTTACCCGCTCGCTGAGCCGCAAGGCCCAGGGGAAGGTGTCGGCTTCCAGTGAATCCTGACGATGAAACCAGGGGTAGCCGCCAAACACCTCGTCCGCTGCCTCGCCGGACAGGGCCACTGTGGCAGATTTCTTAATCTCCTGGCAAAAAAGAAACAGCGATGCGTCAATGTCGTACATGCCCGGCAGGTCTCGCGCCGCAATGGGCATCATGAGGTGTTGCAACTGGTCCTCCATGCCGAAGACCACGCTGTGGTGGTTGCTGTGAATGAAATCTGCCACTTTCTTGGCCCAGGGAGCGTCTAGGCCTGTTTGAAAGGCGTTGGCTTCGAAGTTGTCCGCCATCTCCTCAAAGTCAATGGAGTACGTCTCCAAGGGTTGTGCGCCGGTCCTGCGAAAGGCTTCTGCAGCCACGGCGGAGACGGCGCTGGAATCGACACCTCCGGACAAAAAGGTACAGACTGGGACATCCGAAACCAACTGGCGGGTGACTGTGTCCACAAACAGGTCGCGAACCTTTGCCACCGTGGTATCCAGGTCGTCCCTGTGAGGCTCGCCGGCCAAGGACCAGTACTGCTCCGCTTTGGTTCGTTGGGCCGTCACGGTCATCCTGTACCCCGGCCGCAGCTCAGAAATCCCCTGAAATACGCCGTGGCCCGGAGTGCGGGCGGGGCCAATGCAGAAGACTTCAGCCAGACCCTCTCCGTCCAGCCTGGGTTCTACCTCCGGGTGAGCCAGAATGGCTTTCAGTTCCGATCCAAACAGAAAACTCCCCCTTCTCCTCGCATAAAAGAGAGGTTTGACACCCAGTCTGTCGCGGGCGAGAAAGAGGGTCTGTTGTGCGTCGTCCCAAATGGCAAAGGCGAAAATCCCGTTGAGCCGATGAACGCACTGAGCACCCCATTCAACGTAGGCCAGTAGCAAGGCTTCTGTATCGGAGTAGGAGGTCAAACGGTGTCCCAGGTGCGCCAGTTCCGTGCGGATATCCTCGGTATTGTAGAGTTCTCCGTTGTAGGTAATAACATAGGTTTTGTCGCCCAGGTGGCGCACCATGGGTTGTGCGCCGCCGGCGGGATCGACCACCGTCAGTCTCCGGTGGGCAAAGGCGCAGTGCTGCGAGAACCATGCGCCTCTGGCGTCAGGGCCCCTGCATGCCAGTGTTTCGCCCATAGCGTAGACCGTCGCCTGTTCTTGGGAAAGGTTTCTCTCCCAATCCACCCAACCTGTGATTCCACACATGGACACAGCCTCCCTTTAGTCACTGCCGTTATCCTCGTGTAGGCTATGCGGCGGTGTGCCTCATTGTGCCCCGTGGCATCCGAAAACTGGATAACGTATCAGAATCGACAGATAAAGAAAAAAATAGGTATGCTCATCCGGAAAACAGCTATAATTGATACAAGCTCAACGTATTGGGGGAAATGGACATGACGGTACACAACGTCACCGAAATGCTTGTACGTGAGTTACTGCAGGATTTCTTTGTCAAGACGAACCGCTTGCCCTGCGCCTGCGAACACTGCCAGGACGATATTGTGGCTCTGGCTCTGAACGGGCTGCCAACGCGCTATGCATCGTCCGATATCGGGGAAGCCTACTACAAAACGCAGGTTCTGAGTAGCCAGGTGCAATCAGATATTATTCGGGAACTGACCTTGGCCGCCGGCATTGTTGCCAAGCGACCTCACCACGACGCTTCTCACGAGGAACAGGCTGCTGCTACGGAAGAAGCGGCTGCGGTGACGACTGAGGTGGCTGCAGCAGAGGCTTCCACTAAAGGTGACTTTGCGAAAGATGAGTCCTGACGGTACGGACCGGGCCATGGTGGATCAGGAGTTCATGGCCTTGGCGCTGCAGGAGGCAAAGCGGGCGGCCGCAGCAGGGGAAGTTCCTATTGGCGCCGTCGTTGTCATGAACGGACAGGTCATAGCCAGTGCCCATAACCTGCGGGAAACCATGAGGGATCCCACTGCACACGCGGAAATTCTCGCCATTGCCCAAGCCAGCCGGCGCATGGGAGGCTGGCGGCTGGACAACTGTGACTTGTACGTGACCCTGGAACCCTGTCCAATGTGTGCAGGCGCGGTGATGCTTGCCAGAATCCGCCGTCTGGTGTATGGTACCACCGATGCCAAGGGCGGCGCTGTGACCTCAAACGTCCAGTTGCTACAGCCAGGTTTGTGGAATCACCATCCAGACATTACTGGTGGCGTGCTGGAGACCGAGTGTGGTATGATACTCAAGGACTTTTTTCAGGGATTGCGCAGCGCAGCCCGGAAATAAGGCACTTGTGACCATCAGGAACCTCGAGGTTCCACGGGTCGAGACCGCGGAGAGATGTCTGAGTGGTCGAAAGAGCTCGCCTCGAAAGCGAGTAGCCCTGCAAGGGGCTCGTGGGTTCGAATCCCACTCTCTCCGCCAGAACCATTGTTGACTAGTGTCAATGAAATCCCGTACAGCAGAAAACCTGTTTGCTTGCGGCTCACGGCGTGGCCAACGCGTCCTGTGCCCAAGGACCTAATTGGGTCCCATGCGGCGAACGCTCCTGAACCGTGTCAGGTCCTGACGGAAGCAGCACTAAGGGAGATGTTTCGGGCGACGTGGGGCAACCTGGTTTGGTCCTTGGTCAGAGGGCGCGTTTTTCTTCTCCATTCCTTCTCTCACAGCCGTTGGGCTGAAACTCCAGTTTCTTTTCCATCACATTTGTTGACGAAACGTGCCGATTAACGGTAAGTTTTAGGATGTTTTGTCGACCAGGAAGGAAGTTCCTGAAACCTGAGCGAACCTCATATGAACAAAGGTCATTGATGGAGGTTCCAGGTTACATGAAATCCGTCGGGGACACACAGAATTCGAACCCATTCTGGGAAGGCGTTTCCGTGCTGAACTGGGGACTTGCGTTCATAACGCCGACCCTCATGGTGGAAATGAAAAATCGACTTGCGGCCGAACTCTTCAACGCGGCCGACTTGCCTAGCGCCGCTGTCCCTCTTTCTCAATGTCTGTCTGCACAGACAGAAGCACATCGACTGCTTCGGGATGCCATTCGGACGCAAAAGGAACTGCACAACTACCTCTTGCTGTGGGAAACCGGCGGGCAAATCCGGCATGTGCTCCTGGACACATATAGTCACTGGTATCCCCACGGCGAGTTTGCGGGAATGTATATCGTAGCCAAGGACCTTGGCGACTTTGTTCTGGCTGAACGTCACCTGCAGTTACAGGACAGGCTGAAGACCGTAGGGAAAGTCGCGGCCGGTGTCGCTCACGAAATCAGGAATCCACTGACCACAATCAAGGGTTTTCTGCAAATTATGGTGAGCAACTTTGCCGCGTACAACGAATCCGACGTTGCCGGTGTCAGCCCTCGGGTCTACCTGGAGATGATGTTGGCGGAGATTCAGCGGATGGAGTACATCGTCACTGATTTGCTCATGCTCGCAAATCCGCGCCATCCTGAAAAACAACCCTGTGACATCAAGACACTCCTTGAAGAACTCCTTCCAAAAGTACACCAACGGGCGGATAAGGAAGACATTAATATTTCCTGCGAATGCGGCGACAACCTGATTGTGGATGCCGACAAGGAGATGTTGACTCATGCCATCCTCAATATCATTGCCAACGGCGTGGACGCTATGGCGGACAGTGATTCGGGGAAGGACACAAGAGCGAACAGTCATCATCTCAGCATTCGCGCATATGCCGAAGCTGATGGCGTAAATATTGACATTTCCGATACGGGACCCGGAATTCCCTATTACCAGACCGACAAGATTTTTGATACTTTTTATACCACAAAGGCTTCCGCCATTGGTCTTGGTCTGCCAATTTGTCAAAAGATTATGTCTGCTCACCATGGCGATATCAAAGTGTCTTCCAAAGGGTTCGGTACGACGTTTCACCTGTGGCTACCCACTACCGTCAGGGAGGAAACAGAAGGTTAAGTTTTGGTTTGTTCACGGAAGCCGGCTGTGATAGTGTTATGACAGGTTTAGCAAACGATCCTCGGTTCGTTGCAAACGTGCCTCGCACCAAGGAGGGAGTACCCTGTCATACCAAGCGATTTACCGTATTTGGCGGCCTCAGACCTTTCACAATCTCGTCGGGCAGCCACACGTTTCCCAAACTCTGATAAACGCACTGTGTAAACGGCATGTCTCCCACGCCTACCTGTTCTGTGGCCCCAGAGGAACGGGTAAAACCAGTGCTGCAAAAATTCTGGCAAAGGCCGTCAATTGTCTGCAACCGCAGGACGGAGAACCCTGTAACGAGTGCGAGGCCTGCACATCCATTACCCGCGGTGTCACCGTGGATGTAGAGGAAATTGACGCGGCGTCAAACCGTGGGGTGGACGAAATTCGCCAATTACGGGACAAGGTGCAGTATGCACCCACCAACCTAGCCCGCAAAGTGTATATCATTGATGAAGTTCACATGCTGACCACCGAGGCCTTCAACGCTTTGTTGAAGACTTTGGAGGAGCCCCCCAGTCACGCTTTGTTCATCCTGGCGACGACGGAACCTCACAAAATTCCCAGTACGATTGTCTCCAGGTGTCAGCGGTTTGACTTTCGCCGCATCGCACCAGATTTGATGGTACAGCACTTGGCCCAGGTATGTGCGGCGGAGGGCTGGACGTCTCAGACAGAGGCCCTCTGGAAAATCGCCATGGCTGCCGACGGTGGTTTGCGCGATGCGCTGGGCATCCTGGAGCAGACAGCAGCCTTCGGGGGCGGTAACATCACGACGGAAAACGCCGCCTACGTTATGGGTGGCGTTGAATCGCAGCAACTGCTGCAACTCATCGTTTGTTTGTGGCGCCAGGAGGTAACCCAGGCATTGCAGCTGTTGGGTCAGTGGTACGACAATGGCAAAGACGCGGGGCGCATTGTCCACGAACTCCTGCAACTGTTTCGCGACCTGGTGATTGTCAAACTCTCGGCCCCCACGTCCCTGCCTCTGCACCTGCAGATTGCAGGTCTGCGCGAAGCCGGCGGCGAAATGTCCGTTCCCTGGTTGATGCAGGGCGTTGCGAAACTGGGTGAGGTCTACACCAATTTGCGGTACCTGGACGATGCGCGCTTGGCTCTGGAAACCACCCTGCTGCTGTTGCAACCCAATATCCAGGAGCCCGCGACCAGAACAACGGTGCGGACCCACGAGACAGAGCCGGTGACAGCACACAGTTCCGGCTCATCGGTCAACGGGGCGGGAGTGGGTCCGGAGAGCTCTGTCAGTCCCCAGGAAAGCAGAACGGAACAGGTGGCGTCGGAATCCCCGGGGTCTCGTCCCAGGGCGAACTCAGAAACGCGCAAACGCGAAGTTCTAAAGCAGTTGCTGGAGAATGCAGACGCCGGGGAGCTGCAGCGCATTCGCGGTTTGTGGGACGAAGTCCTGCAGCAGGTGAAAAGTGCCCGTGTCCAGACCCATGCCTGGCTGCTTAACGGTGATGCGGTGTTGGCAACGGGATCGGTCGTGGTGATTACCTTTAGCAGCAAGTTTCACCGGGACACTATCATGAAACCTGAGGAACGCAAATTGGTTGAGAGTGCCTTGTCGGCTGCGGCGCAGACCCCCCAACAAATTTTCGCCATTCTCCGTCAGGACTGGGAGAAGTACGGTGCCCCAGGTGCGCAGGAACCCCCCCGCGAACCAGATTTGGTAGAAACCGCCCTCAGGGCGTTTGGAAAAGACAGAGTGGAAATTATCGATGGAGAGTGAAAAGTCATGAAGAACATGAATCAGTTAATGCAGCAAGCAAAAAAAATGCAGGAGCAGTTGATGCGAGCCCAGGAGCAATTGGCTCAGCAGAGCTTTGAAGGCACAGCCGGTGGCGGCGCGGTCAAGGCCACAATGACAGGCGCGAAACAGCTGGTGGACATGGCTATTGACAAGGCCGTGGTCGATGTGGACGACATAGACATGCTGCAGGACCTGATTGTCGCCGCAATCCAGGACGTCATGCAGAAGGTGGATGAGGCCACGGAAAAAGAACTGGGCAAATATACCCGCGGCATGAACGTACCAGGTCTGTTCTGACATGATAGGTTACCCCGAACCGATTACACGTTTGATTGAGCAGTTCATGAAACTTCCTGGAATTGGCCCGAAGACGGCGTCCAGACTGGCATATCACGTCCTGAAAATGGAGATGCCCAGTGTTCAGGAATTTTCTGAAGCACTCTTGGCGGTTAAGACACAACTGGTGGAGTGCAGTGTGTGTTGTAACATTACAGACGTCAACCCTTGCCCCATTTGTAACGACACGGCCCGAACAGAAGCTCTTCTCTGCGTGGTACAGGACTCCCGGGACGTGGCCGCTATGGAGAGAACACATGAATTTTTAGGCAAGTACCATGTGCTGCATGGCGCCATTTCACCCATGGAGGGTATTGGACCCAACGATTTGCGTATCAGGGAACTGCTCAAACGGGTTGCCAATACAAATGTGAAGGAAATTATCCTTGGGACCAATCCCACCGTTGAAGGCGAAGCCACAGCAATGTACATTTCCAGGTTGCTGAAGCCCTTCGGCATTACCACCTCGCGCCTGGCGCACGGGCTACCCATGGGTGCGGACCTGGAGTACGCCGACGAGGTCACGTTGGCCAAAGCGTTGGAGGGCCGCCGCAGTCTGTAACGCGGCCCCTCCGACCTCCCTTTTGCCTGGTGCAATCCAACTTCGAATCTACGTGAATGCACGTGAGTGCACGTGAATCCCATGAATGCATGCGAATCCACGGGAATCCATGCGAATTGAAGCTGCGAACGAAGTCCCCCTGCCACCCCCCTCCAACTGAAGAAGTGCTCAGGTGCGAACCAACCTGCCTCAGGAGAGCCGGAAGCACGACCCACCAAAATTGTCGAAAAGTCGGCCATGCCTACAGTCATAAATCTTCCCTTCTAAGTCTATGTTTTAGTAGTTGACTAGGGGGAGGCGTCATGTCTTGAAAGCAAATGGTCAAGCTATCCCTAAGAGTATGCAGATGAAATGGCTGTTGACGGAATTGGTCATGGCCAAAAAAGACCTGGACTTCGCGCACAGGCAGTTCAACGAAGTGGCAGATGCGGCGGCTGTGGATGAAGTGATTTATCGCCTCTCGGCAGCTGAACACAAGTTTGACAGACTGCTCCAAAAAGCCAAATTATACGGTCTTTGCGACAGTGATTTGGCGCAACTGGGGATTGAAGTCAAGCATGGATAACGGGACCGACCTGCCTTTGTAACGCCTTGTAACAGTTGGGGGCCACGTCGCAGCAGAGGAGTGGACAAGCCGTGAAACTTCCTTCCACCATGACCATTTACCTGTGGATTGGTCTTGGACTCGTCGCAATCTTTGTCTTGGTGCAGATTTTTCAGCACCCGAAACAGGTATTCTGGCTGATTGTTCGCACCGCAGTTATGGGTTGTCTGTTTATTTTGGCCGTAGACTGGGTCGGACAGTATTTTCACTATCACCTACCCTTTAACCCCCTCACAGCTGCCGCCGCCGGACTTCTGGGAGTTCCCGGCGTAGCTGCACTCATTGCCTTACAACTGTGGCTGTATCCGTAAGCGCGGGAAGACGTCACTCTGCGGCCATGCAAGGGGCGCGCAGCCGGCGAAGGCTAGACCAGGCGGTCCGGTCTTGACCGCCGGCTGTCTACTGTTGCGGTTGAATGCGCCTTGCCAGTTTGGAGAGCAGCAATCCAATGCCCGGCAGCGAACGGACTTCCGAAGCCTTGACGGCGGACAGGCGCATGCCCACGAGGACGTAAATGACAGCGCTGATACCGAGAATCACAACCAGTTGAATCCAGGCCCAGAGAACAGCGTGGGGCACAGGGGGCAAGCGCAGGGACAGCCGATACAGGACTTCCATGACAATTCCGGTAATGGCTGTGGCGACAAGCGCAGGTGTAATCTGCCGCCAGATGGAAAAATGAATGGATCCGTACTTGCGTACGGCCAGTATGTTCAGGGTGGACGAGCACATGTAGCCAATCGTCGATCCGGCGGCTGCACCGACAATCCCAAAGTGGGGAATGAGCATCACATTGAAGCACAGTTTCACACCTACGCCAATGAACATGTTTCGCACGGGGCGGTACATTTTTGCCATACCCTGGAGCATGTATGTGGAGATGAGTTCCAGACCACTGAAAATGCTCATGACGGACACGCTGGCAATAACCGCCACGCCCTCGGTACTGTTGAAGAGCCCTATGTCCACCGGCTTGGCCAGGAGCAGTAGCACAGCTCCTGTAGGAAACATGATAAAAAACATGGAACGTACCGTGGCCTGGACCTGGCGACTGACGGTGGCCAAGTCTTTTTGCGTGTGAGCGCGGGAGATGGCCGGTAGCACTGACGAACCAATGGCAAAAGCAAAGGCTAGGGGTACGTTGACCAGTTGCAGCGCCTGCCGGGCGTAGATGCCATATAGGTTCATGGCCGATGAACTGTTGCGAAAGACGGCCAGGAGGTTGGGAACGGTGAGAGCGTCGACTTGTTGCGATATTGGCACTACCAGCGTTCCCAGACAGACCGGTAACGCGTATCTCCAGAGAATACCCAGGGCAGCCCCGCGTCCTTCCGTGGGGCGGATGAATCCGTCGTTTCGAAATTCCCGGTGCAAGTTCCGCACTGCAAAAAGAAGCAGGACCAAAGCCGCGACTCCGCCGATGAAACTGGCAAATGTGGCCATGGCCGCACCCCACGCAATGTTTCCTGGAGAAATTACCTTAACTACCAAATAAGCTCCGAGGACGATGAAGGCTACGCGAAACACCTGCTCCACAGCCTGGGAGTACCCGGAGGGCTCCATGCGTTGAAATCCCTGCAGGTAGCCGCGCAGCGCACTGAGTGCGGGAATCACCAGCAGGCTTGGCGCCACGGCGCGAACACACAAAGTTACCGCAGCCCGGGTGGTTGCGGGCTGGTTCAGCGTCACCAGACGGCTGTACAAGGGAGCGCCAAACCACATCAGGATAAACATGACAACGCCTAGAACCACCACCAGTTGTATGGTCACTCGGAACAACTGCTCCACATCGCCATGGCGGTGCGTGGCCAGTCGTTCTGACACCACTTTGGCCATGGCCGTGGGGAATCCGGAGGTGGACAGCGTGAGCAGCAGTGCGTACAGGGCGTACGCGCTGGAATACCAGCCAAGACCTTTGGTCTGAATGAGCTGCGTCAGCGGAATCACGTAAACGAGACCCAGAACTTTGGCGAGCATGACTGAGACAACCATGACTGAAGCGCCACGGGTCAGACTGGATTTGCGCGTACGACACACCCCCGAACTGTGGAAAACAACAGAATTATAGCACATGCGTTCACCCTTGGTGCCGACAATGAAACAGCGACAAGCCCCACGTCATAAGTTATTAAGGATGACTGGAGGTGTGAGCGCGTGCCTGCCGTAGTGACTGTCATTGCCATTGCCGTTGCCTCCAACCTTGACAATGCGGGCGTCGGTATTGCTTACGGTGTCCGAAAAATTCGGTTCTCCTGGTGGAGTAACCTCATTATTAGCGTAATTTCCGGTATGGCCACACTCGTCGCTGGAACGGCCGGTTCCATTGTAACCCACTACCTGCCAGCCAACTTTACGGGCATCCTGGGCGCCGCAGTCATGATTGCCGTCGGACTCTGGGTAATATCGGAACCCTGGCGCGATCGCCGGCGCAGCCGGCGCCGCCTCGACGAAAATCATATGGTCCGCAAAATCCTCCGCGATCCAGCCTATGCGGACTTCGATAACTCCAAATCCATCAGCTTTCACGAGTCGCTTGTCCTCGGTTTCGCTCTGGCCCTGAACGCACTGGCCGGCGGGTTCGATGCCGGTGTCGTTCACATTGGCGTCGGCTGGACGACACTGGCAGTGACGGTGGCGAGCTTCGTACTGCTGGCCGTCAGTGACTACGTCGGTCGGCGGTATGCTTCCCGCCTGTTTGGATCGCGGGCTACTTACATCGCAGGTCTTCTCCTCATAGCTATTGGGATTTATCAGCTCTACTAGGTATAGAGGCGAGAAAAACCCGTCATACTTGATTGATAGTGGGCCCATTTCATAGAGACCCTGTGGCACATTCTGTCACGAAAATCAGACAAGGTGGGTGAGCCAGGTGGCGGAAAGCGCAACAAAAGACGAAGAATGCATCGTTTGTCAACAGACGAAATGCGAGGGCATACACCTCTGCGGTCAATTCATCTGTACAGATTGCGAGCGCGCCATCGTGCACACGGACACCAACGACGCCCATTATCAACACTATGTCTATCGCTTGCGCAAAATCTGGGAGATACAACATTTTCTTTCCCGCTAAATCCATCCCGTCGCTGCCTGGTCCCAGAGGGAATACGGTTCCCGTATGCGTTTTGGCATTGTATCATAGAGGTTGAATGTCACCGATGAAGCGGTAGGTGGCGAGACAGGGGGTGCAGGTGTGTCGGAAGAGGAGATGCCGATTTGTCAGGCGCTGTTCAATCACGTGGCAAAGGCCCGCGGCCCGCTTCACGTGCCCGGACACCAGCAGGGTAGAACCCTGCCGGCCCGTCTGGACTTGTGGTTGGGGCAAGCGGCCAAGCTCGATTTGACAGAGCTGCCGGGCCTAGACAACTTGGCGCAGCCGGAAGGCTGTATTTTGCAATCCCAGGAGCTGGCCGCCAAGGCCTACGGTTCGGAAATGTGTCTGTACAGCGTCAACGGATCAAGCGCCGGAATCATGGCGGCCATTCTTGCGACAACCACCCCCGATACCACTGTATTGTTTGCCAACCCCTTTCACATTAGCGCCTGGCACGGACTGGTTCACAGTGGTGCCAACGCACTGCGAGCAGGCGCCAAGTATAACGCCGACGGCCGCCAAGGCACAGTCAATTTGGCGGCTTTGACGAGCGCTTTGGACAAGCACCCGGAGATTGGCGTGGTGTACGTGACCTCCCCGACCTACCTGGGGGATGTATCCGACATCGCGGCCATCAGCGACCAAGTACACCGGCGGGGGCTGCTGTTGATTGTGGACGAGGCCCACGGCGCACACTTTGGCCTGCACCCCTGCCTACCGCAAAACAGCGTCCAGGCGGGGGCAGATATCGTGATTCACAGCGTTCATAAGATGCTTCCGGGGCTGACCCAAACCGCGTGGATTCACAGCCAGGGCAACCGGGTCGACAGGGCCAGACTGGCAGCGTCCCTGCGCAGCCTGCAAAGCACGAGCCCCTCCTATTTGCTGCTGGCTTCACTAGACGCCGCGCAGTTCTGGCTGCGTTCTGAAGGTCCGGCAGCGGCGGAGCGGACCCTACAGCGGCTGCAACG